>ERZ1292630.1278-Hain-H41-02um-R3-1278-length-24952-cov-31_pt3 | contig 14138 bp, 13 predicted proteins | sample MGYA00564408_ERZ1292630 | MGnify/ENA primary metagenome ERZ1292630 (study PRJEB36523, sample SAMEA6512641) | groundwater metagenome | collected 2019-01-08 | study: AquaDiva: Metagenomics assemblies of 32 groundwater samples | reverse complement strand
CGCTTCGGTGTGCGGCAGAAAGAGCAACTGAAGAAACTGCGCGCTGAAGTCGACATATTGACCCTGACTGCGACACCGATCCCGCGCACTTTGGCGATGTCACTGGAAGGATTGCGTGATTTTTCCATTATCGCCACCGCACCACAGCGTCGCTTGGCGATTCGTACTTTTGTCAGTAGCTTTTCACTCGGCATCATCCGCGAAGCCTGTTTACGCGAACTGAAACGTGGTGGACAGATTTATTTTTTGCATAATGAAGTCAATACCATCCAACTGATGTATGAAAAACTGGCGAATCTGCTACCAGAAGCGCGTATCCGCATTGCTCATGGACAAATGCCGGAGCGCGAACTGGAGCATGTCATGCGCGATTTTTATCAACAACGCTTCAACATCTTGCTATGCACCACCATTATCGAAACAGGTATTGATGTTCCCAGTGCCAATACCATTATCATCAACAACGCGCACAAATTTGGTTTGGCGCAGTTGCATCAATTACGCGGTCGCGTTGGACGGTCGCATCATCAGGCGTATGCTTATTTGTTGACTCCTGCGGAAGAAGCACTCGGGTCGCAAGCGAAAAAACGGTTAGAAGCTATCCAAATGATGGAAGAGTTAGGAGCCGGTTTTTATCTGGCCATGCACGATCTGGAGATTCGTGGTGCCGGCGCAGTATTGAGCGAGTCACAAAGCGGCGAGATGCAGGAGGTTGGGTTCAGTCTATACAGCGCCATGCTCGATACTGCAATTCAATCATTGAAACAAGGTAAGGAGCCGGATATGCAGCACCCACTGGGTGTTGCGACCGAAATCAATTTGCATGTGCCGGCATTGCTGCCAGAAGATTATTGTCACGACATTCATGAACGCCTGGTTTTGTATAAGCGTATGGCCAATTGTGACAATGATGAGCAATTGGATGACATGCAACGAGAGCTGATCGACCGCTTTGGTTTGCTGCCCAACCCAGCGCGCGCCCTGCTCGATTGCCACCGCCTGCGTATCACTGCGAAACCACTCGGCATAACTCGTATTGATGCCAGTTCGGACAGCATCCAAATCCAGTTTATTGCTAATCCGCCGATCGATCCGATAAAAATTATCCAATTGATTCAAAGTAGTCGAGAATACTCGCTCGCGGGACAAGATCGATTAAAAATTCAAGTGCAGATTGTGGATGTCAGTAAGCGCGTGATGCGAATTAAGGAATTGATTCAGAAATTGGGAGTGAATGATAGGAAATGATTTTTCCACTGACTTACGGTTTCAGCTTGTATGTTATATTGAAAATCGAATTGACGCGTTTTCATGGAAAGGAAAGAAGTGGCATGTTGATTTCTGAGATGAATTTTATTCATGACGCATTATATTGCGTCATTTTGGATGTCTAATTCTAGTTTCACCTCTCGTTCTGAATTATGGCTACTCGAAAACCGCCCACTCCACCTCCCATAGGCATTCCAGAGATTTCGCCTACTGATGGAATCCGCCTCCTGAATCAGCAGATTCAGCGTGCGGAAGAGATGCTCGCCTCACGCCCTATTAGGTCAGATGCCTTAAATTCCTGGGAGCTTCTCACGAAGAACTTTTTATCTAAGGCATTCGGCAACTACTCGCCCAACGTGAGTACGGTTGTGAACATCGGTAAGTACGGAAGCTTCCCGATAAACGCTGACCAGGAGTGGTTGGAGCAACACAACGCCAAGTCGCTCCAATCGAAGATCTGTCGACTTCGAAGCCTTATCGAACTACTTGAAACCGAGCTTTCGCTGAGTGGAAAGCTTCCTTCCCAGCCGTCAGTTGCTGTACCAGTGAGTCGACGTGTTTTCCTCGTACATGGTCATCATGATGGCCTCCTCCATGAGGTGGCTCGCTTCTTGGCGAAATTGAAGCTTGAACCGGTGGTGCTTGGTGAACAGCCCAGCTTTGGGCGGACGATCATCGAAAAATTCGTCGACTTCGCAGACGTCGGCTACGCGGTGGTATTACTAACCCCGGACGACCGCGGAGGAATGGTCCATAGCACCCTATGAACAACAGCGGCCTCGAGCGAGGCAGAACGTGATTTTGGAACTCGGGTACTTTCTCGGCAAGTTGTCTCGGAACAGGGTCACAGCACTCCACATGGGTGATGTCGAGATACCGTCTGACTACTCCGGTGTGGCCTTCGTCGTAGTGGACGACTGTGGCGCATGGCGCCTAGAGCTTGCGCGCGAGTTGAAGGCATCAGGCATTGATATCGATATGAATCTAGTGCTGTGAAGGAGAGGTCTCGCTCTTCGCTCAGCTCAAACACTAGCCGCATAATTATCTATGCTTGTATGCATCGCGGAAGGAAGCATCATGAGAACTACCCGAAAATTTGGTAAATGAGGCAATGTGCGTAACCCATTCCGAAACCAAAACAGCCGTTATCGTGTTATTGTTAGAAGAGTTAATTCGGAAAGCAAGAATTGCGGAACTTAAGCAATTCAAGGGAAAAATCGAATTGAATATTGATCTGGATGAAGTACGAGCGCGCCAGTGATGGCCGCACTGTTCGACACATCTGTCTGGATCGATTATTTTCGCGTCCGGTAGCAAGTCCATCGAATTAGATGATCTCATCATTGCGCAGAATGCCAAAGAAAACCGCTGCGAAGTATTTTCGTTTGACAAGTATTTCAGAATATTGAGTCAAATCATTAACGTTAAGTTATATCAACCGCAAATCTAATGTCTTATGGCGTGTTTCCATCTGAAACTGAAACTGAAACCTTTCAGTTTTTACTCACGAAACGGATTTTCAATCAATAATCCATCGACCTGTTGTCCATGCTGCAAATCTTCTGTGTATAAGCGGGTACAACCGGATTCGAGTGCTGCCACGACGATTAAGGCATCGTAAAAACTAAAACCATAGCGTGACTGAAGTTCAAGGCTTCTCTGATAAAGCGCCGAGCTGGGCATGGCTTGCCACAATGGGATCAGAATCTGTTCCAAAAAGTGCTGAGCATTTTCAGCGCTCATTGGCGATGGCAGTTTGCGAGTCATAACATTGAGTGTTTCCTGGATGACCTGATAACTGATGCAGGCACTGCGTGTTTCCAGTGCCTGTTGAATCAGTTGTTTTGCGACTGTGCGTTTGCGTTCATCGATTTCGTCAAATAAGTAGATGAAAACATTGGTATCGATAAACTCACTGCTCATTCATTTCATCTCGCGTGAATTTACGGCCACCAGTTCGCACTTGTCCCTGCAATGCCTCGATCAATGCCATTGCGGACTCGATTTTTTGCTCCTGCCGTACATAATCAGTCAGCCAACGGCGAAATTGTTCGTTGAGTGTGGTCTGCTCAGCACGGGCGCGGGCGCGGGCGGCTTCTATCAATTTGTCGTCTGCACTTAAGGTAATGTTCTTCATCAGCAACACCTTTTCTAAAGTTGTGTACACGATGCTAGTGTACACTATTCTTGCTGTATGAATCAGCAAGTTAGTATTCAATTAATGCATTCACAATACAGATCAGAGACCGACTGAAACCGTTACAAACTTAAGGTTTATCATGCATCCTTGGCAGCGCTATATCGTAAATTTCATTTCGGTTTCGCTATGACGGTTATAGTGATGATTTTGTCTTCAGTGGAACAAACGAGGCGATTGCGAAGCTGGCGCAATTTGATCTATGGATATTTTTGGCATCGGATAGTGCAGCAAATGGAATGTGAGGGTTTTCTAAGTGTTCTTTGACGATTTTATTTCAACAAATTACTAACTATTGGGTAATAAATTCCTGATCTCCTTGATAGGCAATCTCGTAATAAGCAGCGTTGAATATCCTTATTTAGCCGTAACGCACCTATCAGAACGATAGTAAAATAGTGATCCTCTTATTCGATCTGTATGCTGCTTATTAAATCTTGAAATCGTAAAACGGGATTGCTAAGTTAAAAAATAAACAGACAGTATTTTTTGTTGGCCTTGATTTTATTCAGTTAAGGAATTGATGCATGCAGTATTTACGAATTGAACCTCATTGCTGGCTATTACGCCTTACTTGCTGCTTATTGTTGTTGGGTAATCCTTGCTTGTTGAAAGCGTTTGCTTTGGATAGCAAAATGCTGCAACAAAAATTATCTACAGAAACGCGCATTAATTCAGCAGACAAGAATGATGCAGTCGATTTGCTGCGTTTTTACAAAGCACGTAATTTTCAGCCAGTCTGGTTCTTACATGAAAAAACATCGCCTCTGCCTCTATTAGAAACCGTACTGGAATTTATTGAAAATGCAGATAAAGAAGGATTGGATAGTCGTGATTATCAATTGCCAAAATTGCTGCTATTGAAAGAACAAGTGGAGCATGCCTTTTCAGAAGCACTCGCATTAGAGCTACAAACGACGCAATCAATCTTGATGCTGGCAAAAGATTTGGCACGTGGTCGGCTGACAGCAAGCAGCGCCGATCCGGATTGGCATATTCCGCAACCTACATTTGATGCGGTGGATTTTTTGCGGAAGGCGCTTCAATCTGACCTGATACAAGCGTTAAATGATTTGATTCCACAGCACGCGAGTTATCAACAGCTCAAACAAACGTTAATTCGCTATCAGCAGATTAGCAACGACACGGATTGGGTAAAAATTCCTGATATACCGTCTTTACGTCCGAATACAACCGATCAAGTGGTCGCATTACTACGCCAAAGGATTGCGCAAGCGTATGTGGTTGAAGGAAGTGAAGCTTACAATGTGGCGCCTAGTGACAGTCTTGTTTACGACGAGGAATTAGTCAATGCGATCAAAGCATTTCAAATTCAACATAGTTTGAATGCGGATGGTGTGATTGGGAAAAATACTTTAAAGGCGCTAAATCTGCCGTTGGAATGGAGAATTCGCCAATTGCGCATGAGCATGGAGCGCCTGCGATGGTTACCGAGAAACTTAGGGAATCGTCATATCTTAGTCAATCTTGCTGGTTTTAGGTTGACCGCAGTCGAGCAGGATAAATCGCCGCTCAACATGCGCATCATCGTTGGGATGGGGTATCGTTCTACACCAAGCTTCAAAAGTGCCATGTCACATATGGTTGTGAACCCATACTGGACCGTCCCTGCAAAGATCGCGCAAAAAGATTTATTGCCAAAGCAACAAAAAGATCCTGCCTTTTTTACTACTTCGAATTTTAAAGTATATGCCAGCTATGATCGTGGTGCTGAGCCCATTGATCCGGCATCAGTTGATTGGCACTCGCTGAAAAATTTTCCTTTCTTGCTGCGGCAACAGCCTGGGAAAAGTAACGCATTAGGTCGGGTGAAATTCATGTTTCCGAATTCATTTGATATCTATTTACACGATACGCCTTCAAGGACATTGTTTCAGAAAGATATCCGTACTTTTAGTTCCGGTTGTATCCGGCTTGAGAAACCATTGGAATTAGCTACTTTTGTGCTTGGGAGAGAAGAACTATCAGAAAATTTTATGATTAAATTGGAGGAAGGTAAGACCGCCAGCATACATTTACCTAAACAATTACCTATTTACTTGGTGTATATTACGGCCTGGGTGGACGAGCAGCAAAGCGTGCACTTTTCACCCGACATATATGATCGGGATATGCGAGCACTGCGTTATGCCGGCTGGTAAATAGTTCTTACAAGATCAGTTGTATTTTTTGGGAGAAAATATACGATGCCGATCCAAACAGACTTGGATTTAAATGTTTCAAATCAAAATCACGAGGCGCAGAGTCGCCGTCGTTTATTAAAAGCAGGCTTGGGGGCTTGTGCGATGTTAGCACTATCCATGGCAGCACCTGCTGTTAGCGCCAACATCAATCGAAGACCCTTTGAGAAAAAAATCAGCTTGCTCAATTTGCATACTGGTGAACGAGTTCATTCCGTTTTTTGGGCCAATGGGCGTTATGTTCCTGACTCGCTGCATAGTATCTATAAAGTGCTGCGTGATCACCGTACCGGCGACCGCGTGCCGATCGATTTGGGTTTGTTGGATACGCTGTATATATTGCAACGCAAGCTACAGACTAAACAAGAATTCCATGTGATTTCTGCTTATCGGTCACTACAAACGAATCAAAAGCTTGCAGCGCAAAGCGATGGTGTGGCGAAGTCAAGCCTACACACGCTCGGCAAAGCAATTGATATTCGTTTGCCTGGCCATCGCTTGAATAATGTGCATAAAGCCGCCTTGGGTTTGCAAATGGGGGGGGTTGGCTACTATCCAGGATCCAATTTTGTGCATATTGATACCGGCCGAGTTCGATTCTGGCAAGGTTAAGCTTTATATCTTATTTAACACCATACGCATCACGGTAGTGCTGTATCGCGTTTAAGTGATGCGTCAGATTTTTATTGTTTTGCAAATATTCGATCAAGTGATCGAGATTAATAATCGAAGCGATCGGTATTCCGAATGCTTTGTGCGCTTCCTGTACGGCTGATAATTGCCCCGCACCACGCTCCATGCGATCCAGTGCAATCATGACACCACTCGGCGTTGCATGGGCTGCACGAATCAAATCTACCGATTCGCGTACCGAAGTACCTGCTGAAATGACATCGTCGACAATGAGTATTCGTCCAGCGAGCGGTGCGCCGATTAATGCGCCGCCTTCTCCATGATCTTTGATTTCCTTGCGATTAAAGCAGTAAGGGTAATTATGTCCCATACCGGATAACGCTACCGCAATCGTGCTCACTAATGGAATACCTTTGTATGCAGGGCCAAATAACATATCAAACGGTAACGCTGCAGCGAGGATTGCTTTCGCGTAGAATTCCCCTAATAAACGCAACGAGTCGCCATCATTAAATAATCCCGAATTAAAGAAATAGGGTGACAGCCGCCCTGCCTTGGTTTTGAATTCGCCAAAGCGAAGTACATTGCGGTCAATGGAAAATTGTATGAATGCTTTCTGAAAGTCCAACATACTTGAATCGGCTATAAAATAGAATGCAAATTATAACGCTTAACCTGAACGGAATTCGTGCGGCCGCGAAAAAAGGTTTTCTGTCCTGGCTGGTAGAACAATCGGCAGATATCGTATGTGTGCAAGAATTAAAAGCGCAAATGCCGGATCTGGTTGAAGACATGCTCAAACCGAACGGCTATCATGGTTATTTTCATTGTGCAGAACAAAAAGGATATAGCGGTGTTGGCGTTTACTCTCGTATCCAGCCGGATCGTGTCATAGAAGGTGTTGGTATTGCTGAAATTGATGCCGAGGGCCGTTTTCTTCAGGTAACTTATGGCCAGTTAAGCATTATTTCGTTGTACCTTCCTTCAGGCTCTAGCGGTGAACATCGTCAGGCAGCAAAATTTTTCTTCATGGAAAAATTCTTTCCAATTCTAAAAACACTCAAGGATAGTGGACAAGAGATTATTTTATGTGGGGATTGGAATATTGCACATCAGGAAATTGATCTGAAAAACTGGCGCGCAAATCAGAAAAATTCCGGTTTTCTACCGGAGGAACGAATGTGGTTATCCAAGGTGTTGGATGAAGTAGGTTTTATCGATGTATTTCGTTTGTTGAATAACGAGCCGGATCAATATACCTGGTGGTCAAATCGTGGCCAGGCTTGGGCAAATAATGTGGGGTGGCGCATTGATTATCAAATTGCTACACCAGGGATCGCAAGCAAAGCGCGAAAGGTGTCGATCTATAAGACAGAGCGCTTCTCTGATCATGCGCCTTTAATCATTGACTACAATCATACGATATGATCAGCCAATGAACTCTGGTGAAATTTCCAATTGGTCGAGTGCGCTGCGCATCTATGGACATCCGCGTGTGCTTGGCATGCTATCGCTGGGATTTTCAGCCGGATTGCCATTGCTATTGATTCTGGGAACGCTCTCATTCTGGTTGCGTGAAGCTGGAATTGATCGTGCTACGATCGGCCATTTGAGTTGGATCGGTTTGGCGTACAGCTTCAAATGGCTTTGGTCGCCATTGGTCGACCGTATGCCATTGCCAGTTTTAACGCGACTTCTCGGGCGTCGGCGCGCCTGGTTGCTGCTATCGCAGATTGTCATAACGATTGCTTTGGTAGGAATGGCTTTTACCGATCCACTGTTGAATTTGACGCAACTGGTATTTTTTGCGCTGGCGGTCGCTTTTGCGTCAGCAACGCAAGATATCGCGCTGGATGCTTACCGCATTGAAGCTGTTGCTATTGAATTGCAAGGTGCTATGGCTGCCACGTATCAGGCTGGTTACCGAATTGCGATGATCTTGGCATCGGCAGGGGTATTATGGATAGCTGCGGCAATCGATTTATCCGAAGCAACTTACGAGCATTTACCGTGGCAAATTGCTTATCTCGTTATGGCTTCCAGCATGATGGTTGGCATTATCACAACCCTTATCATTCGTGAACCTAATGTACCCTACAACCACCATATCTCTCAAAATGAGAAGATTGCGCTACAGGCAGTGGCAAAATGGAATCTTCCTCCACGCATCAATCGATCGTTTGCGTGGCTCTATAGTGCACTGATCGCGCCTTTCAGGGATTTTATTGTGCATCATGGCCAACAGGCTTTGCTGATTTTGGCGCTGATCGCTGTTTATCGAATATCGGATGTAGTGATGGGAGTGATGAGTAACCCTTTTTATGTCGATATGGGGTACACAAAAGACGAGGTTGCTACCATTTCAAAAGTGTACGGTGTGATTATGACTATTGCTGGCGCGGCTATTGGCGGAGTATTGACGGCAAAAATTGGTATCATGCGTACCTTGTTTCTAGGCGCTGTGCTATCGGCAGCCACCAATTTATTATTTGTTTGGCTGGCAGGTCAAGGCCATGACATCAGTGGTTTAATTTTCACCATTTCAGCAGATAATTTATCGGCTGGGATCGCTTCCAGCGCTTTCATTGCTTATTTATCCGGTTTGACCAATTCTGCCTATTCGGCAACGCAGTACGCCTTGTTCAGCTCGGTCATGCTGCTATTACCCAAATTTATTGCGGGTTTTAGCGGGCAATTCGTTGATGCTTATGGCTATGAAAGCTTTTTCATTGCTACCGCGATATTGGGGTTGCCAGTTTTGGTATTGGTGTGGCTAGCCGGGCAAGCAAAATTCGATAAACGATAAAATTAGCCAGTAATGGAGGGGATTACAAGGTATCTTTCAATTGATACCTGTAAGTACAAACAAAGTATAGCACTGTGACACTGTACAGATCAGCGCCATAGGTTAGGTTTAAACAAGAATACCAAAAAGGGAGAACCCCGCATATGCCGTCAGACTTTCATCTTGAACCATAGGTCCAAGGCGGCTGCTTCACGGATACATCACGGTAACATCCTATAAATAGGCGCACACAACAGCATCACTAAAGTCCACAGCCATTTTCTAACAATTGGTTCAAAGAATATAAGTCTTAAACGAACACCGCAGGGAGTAACCGTGTAAACAATTGCATATTTTTACTCTTCTCTGCTATTGATAGCTTCATCAACTTGCTTATCTATCGACTTAATTGTACGCTTAAACTCGTCTATGTCAAAACCTGTTTCGTTACGCAACATTAATAATTCGTGTGCAACACCCAGTGCGGCAATCAAAGCTATCCGGTCGGAATCAACAATCTTGCCTTCGGTTTTAACTTCCCGGACTTTTTGATCTAAATAAGCGGCAGCTAATTGAATGCCTTCTTCATCATCGTCTGGGCAAGTAATACAAAAATCTCGCCCCATAATCGTGAGGCTTAATGTTTTGTTAGGATTCATTGTCTGAAATATTCAACAAAAGCTTTTCAAGCCGTTGAGTTGCAGTCGTTATTTTTTCATTTAACTTCTTATTCTGAGATTGCGTATCCGCAAGTTCTTTGCGTAGTCTAGAGTTTTCCTGGTGAGTCTTTCGATATAAGATAACAAGTTTAAGCGTTTTTTCTTGTAAAGATTTTAGCTCAGCCTTCATATTCACATCACTTTCTAAAGTGATTCATTGTTAAATGAAAAATACAGCTAAATAATCTCTTTCCAGCTCCGGAGCTTATAGGCAGCAGAGAATATTTTTCCAAATAGCTAGAATTCGGCGCAATAACGAGTGTTACAACACGTGCAATCAAATCTCGCAAAGTATATTAGACGCTTAAACAAATAAACGCAATGCACTGGCACTGCCCGCATGAATATGGTTTCTTTTCATCGCAGATTGTATATCTATTAATTGTTGCTTGCTTCGTTGTAAGCCACTTTCGCTAAGTGGGACGCGATTATCGTCAACAATAATACCCCCCAGCGTATTAGAGAAGATTTTAGCAAGATGCGTCATTTGATCAAAAATTCGTTCTCCATGTGCAACTCTAGGGACATCAAGCAGGAAAGTAACGCCGTGCGTATTAAGGGATCGCATATTTTCTGGCAAGAATGGCGACGATTCATAATTGCTTAAGGTAAATAATACATGATTATTATCATCACGATATTTGAAAACACCATCTGTATCCAACTTGAAACCTGATGCTTCAGCCAGTGCTCTGATCTTGGTACCGACAAAGGCGCCATCATCTTTGCTGATAATGTTGATGCCAATCATCGCATCCACGTCAACACAAAACTTGTCCAAAGCAACAGCTTTCTCGTGCGTTGATACGATGTCTGGGCATTCCGCGGTTGCATGAATTTGTGAAGCGAATTCTTCAACCAGATCCCGAAATTTCGATAAATTGACTTCACTGATAGCCCCTGCCCTGTCTGCCAATTGCAGACAACCTTTGATGTGCTTGTATCCATCACTCTCGATATTTGCTTCATTGGTTATTTCTTCCCAAGGCTCGTCGCTATTGCGTTGTCCTAACCACGCAACCGTTTTACCAAAATCAAATTTTCTTTGTAGTAATTTTGCAATATATGTATTGGCAATTGGAGAATCCGAGCGGATGTTGACGATATAATGGGTGGAATTGTCGTAATCTATTAACACCGATGTAGGCATCGCTGAATTACTGGTGGCGTTTGATGAAGAGGTCGATAGAGTTGGTGATATCGGCGCATTTTTTCTAACATCTTGTGCATGTGAATGATAAGCATCAGGTTGCGTGTGCGACTCGAAGTCAGATTCGTGCAGTATTGATTTGTTAAAAACAGGCTCGATTCTTTCTGACATAGATTCACTTGAATCTGCATCTAGGAGAACATCATCATGTTTATATTCAAACGCTGCTTGTACTTTGCGTTGATAACGTTGCTGCTGAACCCAGTTGAAAATTGCTACCCCCACAATAATAATAGCGCCAATGATGATGAGGCTTAGTTGCAAGTCACTCATGTCGGTAAATATATCCATTTTGTCTCCTAAAAATCCTGATGCACAGCGTATAGATTAGATCATTTTAATGATAGCTGATCAACAGCTATACTAGATTCGGCTGCTTAATTTGTCTGCCTATTTTAATGGCGTCAGCAATATCCACTGCGACTATTTTTGATACTCCCTGTTCTTGCATTGTAACTCCGATTAACTGTTGCGCCATTTCCATGGTGATTTTATTATGACTAATGAATAAAAATTGCGTTTGTAGTGCCATTTTTTTTACTAATTCACAGAACCGCTCGGTATTTCGATCATCCAAAGGCGCATCCACTTCATCCAATAAACAAAAAGGTGCAGGATTGAGGCGAAATAATGCAAAAATTAGCGCCAAAGCCGTCAATGCTTTTTCCCCTCCCGAGAGCAAATGAATTGAGCTGTTCTTTTTCCCAGGAGGTTGAGCGGTTAATACTAATCCGGCATCAAGTATTTGATCGTTGTTTAATTCCAGCTTTGCTTTGCCGCCAGAAAAAATGATTGGAAAAATCTCGCCGAGATATTGATTGACTTGATTAAACGTTTCTTTTAAGCGAGATTCGGTTTCAGTGTCGATTTTTTGAATAACGTTTTCCAAGGTTGCGATGGCTTCATTGAGATCCGCTATTTGACTAGTCAGATTGGATTCACGACTTCTGGCATTGGCCAATTCTTCCAAAGATGCTAGATTGACCGTGCCCAGCGCAGCGATGTTTGCATTAAGCCGATTGATTTCAGATTGTAAAGCGGGAATATTTTTTTTGTTTGCTAAAAGCGTTAATTCTTCAACGCTTTCTTTTGCATTGCTGATTAATTCATCCAATTGTTCAATACTAATTGTGGCTGCTTGTTCTTTGAGACGGATTTGATTGATTTCATCTTTGATTTTATGGGTTTGATGTTCGCAAGCTAAGCGCGTGTTTTCGGTTTCGCGTAGATGATGCATGATCGTTTCGATTTCTTGCTTAGCTACTGATAAAGCGTGCTCGGTCGATGTTCGTTGTGATTGTAGTGCATTGAGTTGTTGATGCAAGTTGTCTTCATTCAAGGCATGAATCTCATCGTTCAAGTGTAGTTGCGTATCAGCTAATTGCTGTAAATTTTCTTCGATCGACGTTAGCTTGTTATTCATTTCATTAATTTTATTATCGCAAGTATTGGCGTACAGCACGACTTGTTGCGATTGTTGCGATATTTCATGCAGTTTTTTTCGTTGCTCCGTAAGCAATTGATTCGACGCTTCCCAGGTTCTTTGATACTGCTCGGCACGCTCTTTGAGTGCCTGAATCTGTTCTGAAGCTTCTTCCAGTTTCGCTTCTGTTAGTTGTTGCAATTCATACTCTTGTTCAAGCGATTGTTTGATTTCTATCAATTCAGAATCTATCTGCTGATTTCGATGTAGGAATTGTTCATTTAGCTGTGAAAATTTAGCAAATTCCAGTTCTAAATCATGCTTGTTTTTTTCGTTCTGCTTACGTTCACTCATTGCGCTTTCAACGGCGCTGCTCAGTTTGGCAAAGTCATTCTCAATCAGCTGCAACGCATCTTTTTGTTGGCTTACGAGCGATTCGAGCCGATTCATTTCTTGTTGCGTTTCCTCAAGTTCATGCTGTCGTGACAGAACACCATGTAACTCCGAATCCGGTGCATAAAAGAAAAAGCTGGATTGTGTGAAGATATGCCCCTGCGGCGTTACTAAAATTTCACCATGAGTTAAATACCCGCGCTGCTGAAAACCTAGTTCAATATTTTCGATCACATAGACGTGATTTAACCATTCTTGTAAGACCGATAGAATTTCAGGTTCTTTGGTGTTGATCAAAGTCAGTAATTTCTTAAAATTGACGCTGTGATGTACGGTATTGCCTTCGAGGCATGGTTGAGTGTACAAAGCATTACCTGATTTTTCGTAAACGATCCATTTACTGTTAGGAGCGTCATCAATACAGTTTTGAAAATGGTCTAGTTTTTCCAATTCAATACTGTTCAATTTTTCCCGCATAACCGACTCAAGCGCACTTTCCCATTCGACAGGAATGCTTATTTTTTGCCATAGCTTTGGTACGCGATCAAGTTGGTTTCTGTGAAACCAAGCATCCGAATGATTAGCGTTTTGAAGTTTTTGTTGCAGATTATTGATTGCTTTGAATCGTGCTGTAGCTTGGGAGAGTACATCTTGTGATTCTCTGATGCTGTGACTGACTTCTTGTTTCTGATGGGTTACTGCCGTAAGTTGCTGTACCCTATTTTGTTGCGCAAGATTGTCTTTTTCCAGCGCCAGATCGATTTGTTTAATTTTTGATTGTAATTCGTTTAATTTTGCAGAATCAACTTGTAGAAGCTGGCTTTGTTCATCCAGCAAACGCGTGTGACGAACTTTAAGCTGCTGGATGTTTTTTTCACAATGTGCAAGCTGCGTATTTTCAAGGCGATTGCTTTGTTCAACGATAATAAGATCTTGCTGGCATTGATGGGATTGCTCCTGATGCTTTAATACCGCTTCCTCTAGCTCAGGTAGCGTGTTGTACTCGTTTTCTTGTCTGCGTGCATTTTCATCGACCGCCAGTCGTGCTTTCTCTCTTTCTTGATACCAAAACTGTTGTTCTTTTAAGGTGTCTGTTTTTAGTTGGGAAGATTTTTCAAATTGATTTTCTATTTCTGTATTTTGATCTTGCAAACGATGTTTATGATCTCTTAGGTATTTGATCTCTTGTTCGATGCGGCCTATTTGCGCATTCACGGTGTAAGCGTCTTGTTGCACAAGTTGCAACCTGTCGTTAGCGAGATTTTGCAATTCTCGGTAATGTTGAAATTCAACTTCTGCATTGCTCTG
>ERZ1292630.3355-Hain-H41-02um-R3-3355-length-14146-cov-8_pt1 | contig 14146 bp, 5 predicted proteins | sample MGYA00564408_ERZ1292630 | MGnify/ENA primary metagenome ERZ1292630 (study PRJEB36523, sample SAMEA6512641) | groundwater metagenome | collected 2019-01-08 | study: AquaDiva: Metagenomics assemblies of 32 groundwater samples | reverse complement strand
ATGTCGGAGGCCACGATGTTGATCCTATTAGTCCCAGCGCCCGGACCCGTGGAGGTCACAAGCGTAAGGCCGTCGGCTTGGAGGGTGAGCGGCGTCGTGTCGCCGTTGCCGCCCGTCAGGGTGACGCTGTTGGTGGAGACGAAGTTCCACGTCGCGCCGGCGTCGGTTGAGTAGTGCACGTTGTACGCCTTGCCGCGGTTGTGGGCGGACAGCGTATCCATTTGATACATCGCCAAAATTTCGGTCGAGGAGAGGGCCACGTTGAAAAACCTGGCCTCATCGACGATGATATTTCCGAACTCCTTGTTGCATTCGCGCGTGGCGTCGTTGGCTGCGGCGCCGATGCAGAGTTTGGAATCCTGCGCAGGGAGGACGGTTCCATCCGTCGCCTTTGAGGACACTTGGACGCCGTTCCTGTAGAGGCGCAGGCTGGGGCCGTCGTAGGTCACCGTCATTTGAACCCAGCGCCCCACGTCGTCGCTGCTTAGAGGGCCATTAGTGCCTGTGTACGACCTGTAAGCATAAGGATCGTTGGCCACGGGGCCGCTGTAAATGAGTTCCAAACCGTCGCCGGTTCCCGTTCCGGACTGCCTGGCCATGATTGTGCCGTAACCCGTCAGCAGGGCTTTTTTATAGACCCAGATGGATAGGGTGAACGATGACACGTCTAACAGGGGCGAGTCCGCAATTTGAACGCTTCTATTGGTGCCCAGGTCGAGGGCGCCGCCCTTGAAGCCGCCGCTGACCCAGGTGCCCGTGGTAAAACCCGTCAGCGAATTGCTGGAGGCGTCCAGAGCCACGGTGCCCGAGGACTCGTCGAAATGCCAGTGCCCGACCAGGCCGGTCGGATATCCCGTCGAGACCAATAGCCCGGCGTCGGGGTCTTGCACCGTGACCCGGACGCTGACCCCGGTTGTGGAGAGGTAGGTCGCCATGGGCAGGGCCGTCCACGGTCCGGTCGCGGGGGCGGTGGAGACCTGCGCGTTGGCGTAGCTCGGGGAGGCGAGGTCGACGACGAAGCTGTACGCCTGGGACCAATTCTCGCCCGACCCCGCCGTCGGAGCCACCCGCCACCAGTACGTGGCGCCATGGGTCAGCGTATTGGTCGAGACATAAAAGGCATTGGCCGTCGTGGAGTCGGCGATAATCGACGTCATCGCGGAATTTTGAGAGAGCTGCAGGCGGTGGTTGCCGGCGGTGGCCGTCGACCAGGTCATGATGGGGGCGCTCGTGCTGACCCAGGCGCCGCTGGCAGGCACCATCAACAGCGGAGGAGAGTTTGTATCCACGAGGACCACGTAGGTCGCGGTGGACACATTGCCCGCCATGTCGGAGGCCACGATGTTGATCCTATTTGTCGCAGCCCCCGGCCCCGTGGAGGTCACAAGCTCAAGGCCGTCGGCTTGGAGGGTGAGCGGCGTCGTGTCGCCGTTGCCGCCCGTCAGGGTGACGCTGTTGGTGGAGACGAAGTTCCACGTCGCGCCGGCGTCGGTTGAGTAGTGCACGTTGTACGCCTTGCCGCGGTTGTGCGCGGACAAGGTGTCCATCTGATACATCGCCAGGACCTCGCTTGAGGACAGAGCCACGTTGAAGACGCGAACTTCATCGATCATGGCGTTGCCGAACTCGCTGCTGCAGTTGCGCGTGGCGTCATTGGCGCCGGCTCCGATGCAGAGATGGGAAGTCTCGGCGGCGATGGCTCCGCTTACCGCGTCGGTGGAGACCAGGATTCCATTTTTGTACAAGCGTTGCGTTGAGCCGTCATAAGTTCCCGTTATTTGCACCCAGCGACCCACATCCTCGGTGCTCGACCCGCCACGGAGTGCCCCTCCTGGCCCTGTATTAAAAGTATAAGAATCGGCGGCATCGTTTCTATAATAGAGGGCCCAGCTATCGGCGCTGCCGGTCCCGGACTGTCTGCTTACGATCTGGCCATAGGTCGTTACGAGAGCGTTTTTATACACCCATGCTGAAACGGTGACATAGGACACGTCCAAAACGGGCGAATCCGCGATCTGGACAGATGTATCGGTGCCGAAATTGATTGCGCCGCCCTTGTACCCGCCGCTGACCCAGGTGCCCGTGGTAAAACCCGTCAGCGAATTGCTGGAGGCGTCCAGAGCCACGGTGCCCGAGGACTCATCGAAATGCCAGTGCCCGATCAAACCGGTGGGATAGCCGGTCGAAACCAAAAGTCCGGCGTCGGGGTCTTGCACCGTGACCCGGACGCTGACTCCGGTCGAGGAGAGGTAGGTGGCCATGGGAAGGCTCGTCCACGGTCCGGTCGCGGGGGCGGTGGAGACCTGCGCGTTGGAGTAGCTTGGCGAGCCGATTTCGACCACGAAACTGTAAACCGGGGACCAGTTCACATCTGAGGCCTCGGCGACGCGCCACCAGTACGTCGTATTATGGGCCAAAGTGTTGGTCGAGACGTAATAGGTGTTGGCCGTGGTGGAATCGGCGATGATGGCCGTCATGGCGGAGTCGGTGGCAAGCTGCAGGCGGTGGTTGCCCGCGGTGGCCGTCGACCAGGTCATGACGGGGGCGGTCGTGCTGACCCAGGCGCCGCTTGGCGGAGAGTCTAGGATCGGAGGCAAAGACTGCATCCAATCGACCACGCCGTAGAAGTCGTTTTCATAGGTGGGGCCCGATTTGTCGCCGGTAAATCCGCGCATGGTGACCGTGGAGGCCGTGGCCAGAGGCGAGCCGTTGACGTTTTTGGCGATGTTCGTGTCGTTAAAAGCAACGCTCGTAAACGTCGAGATGAATCTTCCCCCCGTGAAGTGGATCGCCGTGGCTCCGGCGGTCAGGCCGCCTGAGAACGTCATGCTTGTGATCGAAAGGTTGCCGTTGCAGGTCCCGCAATAGGCCATCGTGGCTATCGACACGCCCCATCGGCCGCCGGTGATGGTGTTGCTGGCTATGGCGATGTAGCCCCCGTTGCTCTTGCCCAGGAACATGCCGGCACCGTTGGCCGCACCTTTGAAGGTGCTGCTCGATACGCTCAGGTTCACGGTGCCGCCAGCCAGCCATAGGGCGCTGCCGGCGGGGGCGGTGGCGATAAAGACGGTATTGCCGATCACCGTGCCGGTGGAGTTGCTTATGTAAATCGCCGTCGATCCCTGAATGTAGGAGTCCACGATCGTATTGGTGGACCCGGAGAGAACTTGGACGGCATAGGAATTCACGAACGGGGCGGTGACCGTGGTGCCGCTGATGGTATTGAAGTCCGAGTCGGCATTTATACTTATGCCGTGACCGTACATGTTGGAGATTGAAGCGAACTGGATCGTGTTGTCCGAGGAATTGCCTATAACGACGGCTTCGGTGGCCTCGGCGGTCACCGTGCTATGAGAAATCGTGTTGTGGTGCGATGAATTCGTAATAAAGACAACTCCCGTTATTGAACAATAGGTGCAGTCGTTATATGAAGCGCCGCCATACATCTCGATTCCGGCGCGTCCGGGGCCGTAAATAACGCTGCGTAAAAATCGGTTATAGGAAGAGATGCCGGTCAGGTATAATCCGGCGCCTGTTGCATCGTGCCAAAGCACGCTATCAGATATGGTGTTGGAACTGCCTGCGACATTGAACGCGGTTTGATTCGTGTCTGCGCTTGCATAGAAGAGAGACCCAGTGAACGCGTTGTCGTGAGAACCCGCGTCGATAGTTATCGCAATATTGACGGCGTTGCTGGCAGTGACGACGTTGAAAGTATTCGACGACGCGCCGGCTAAATAGACGGCCTCCAAGGAAGCGCTTTGGGATAGCGCCGTGCTGTAGGAGATGGAATCGAGCATGCCGTCAAGATACAGGGCGTAGGCGCTGAGCACGGTAATGCTTGAATAGCTCACCTGGCTGTAGCTGGATATCCGCATGCCGGCGAAGTAAATGCCGGCGCCTGAGTTGACGTTGACGCTTGAGAGCGTCACATAGGCCGAGGAGGCGTACACGCCGTAAGGCACGCTGCCCGTAGCACTTGCGGAAATGTTCAGGATCGTGACGCTGGCGTTCTGCACGAAGAACGCCGCCGTGGAGGGAGAGGTCGCGCTGACCAGCGGCGCGGAGCTGACGAAGCTCGGATCCGACTGGATGATGAATTGGTAACCGTTGTTGATCATGCCGCGGACTTGGACGGTTTCCGCATAGGTCTGCGTGTCGCGCACCACCACGCAGGTGTCGCCGCTTAGCCTCGGGTAGTTGTTGCGGATGAAGTCGACTGCGGCCTGGATGGTGGTATGGTGTACCGTCCCGTCCTTCTTGACGTTGCGCGTCCAGCCGCAGGTCGGCGGCGAGGCGAAAGCGGTCCATTCGATCTTGTTGGAGGCCCCGATCTCGCTGTCGTAGGCTTCGCCCGACATGGCCCCGGTGCTGACGCCGAACTGCCAGCGCACGCCCGCATCCGAGCCCAGCACGCGCACGTTGTAGGCGCCGATTGCTCCCCAGGTCTGCGTGCTGCGCGTGGCCTTAAAATCGACGTAGTTAAGCGTGATCGTGGAGGTCACGTTGGTAAGTGTTATGTAGGTGTTGGTCCCGGTCATGATGCCCATGTTGTCGAAGACGCTGTTGTCGATGGAGACGGCGCCGCCGCCGTATAACCGCAGGCCGGTATTGTCGGTGTTCGACATGGAGGCGTAGTTCATCGTGAAGGCGCCGGTGCTGACTAAGGCGTAATAGGTGCCGCCGGCGACCATGTCGATGAGTGTCGGCGCCCCGGCGATGCCAGTCAGGCTGAGGCCGCCGCTGGCGGCGACGGTCAGCTTGGATCTTCCGCCTCTAAATCCCGGGTCCCCCCGGCCAAAAAGAAGCTTCTTTTGCATGAGAGCGGACTTGCTGGCGCTGAGCAACGTGAAATCAAGGGCGTCGTTTTCGGCGGGCGAGCCGCCTTCGGTCAAGGCCAGGTAGACCTGGGGTGTGCCCGCCGGAAAGCCCGTGCCCGGGCAGCCGCCGCCCGCAGACAACGTCCCCATGACGCCGGAGGACGAGCCCTTGACCTGCCAGACGCCGGCCGCGCGCTGCACCATGATCAGCTGGGAGATCGCGTTGTCGTCGTTGGTTGAGCATACCGTCAGCGAGTGTCCCGAGCCGCGCATCAGGCGTGAGGGCGTGGTCGAGGACAGGTACAGTCGCTGATTGTAATCCAAGGTCATTGTGGTTTGGGAGATCGTGTAGTCGCCTCGAACGATCACGGTGCCGGTCGCGTAGTTCTCATCGTAGGAGACCACGGATGCGCTCGACTTCTCGAGCCCGGTCGTCGCGATGCCGCCCGTGTTGACGCGCACGCCGCGCATGACGATCTGTTCGGGGTCGTTATTGTCGCCCACCATGATGTCGATCTCGTTGCCGAGGTCATTGTTTTGCGAGTCGCCCGCCTCGTTGTAGCCGAAGGCCGTGTCGGCGATGGTCACACCCTGGTAGTCCTTGATATCGATTCCGCTGGCCCCGTTTGCATAGCTGTGGCCGCCGACGATGGTAATCGTGCTGAAGTCGGAGTAAAAAGTTTGGATATGTATCCCATCGCTGGTGTTGCCATAGATTTCGTTTTGCGCCAAGACAGTTCCCGTTACGCCCGAATTGAAGATTATGAGTCCGGCGGTTTGATTCGCATAACTGCGGTTGCCCCAGACAGAGTGGTTGCTAAAACCCTCAATGTAGAGTCCAGGAGTCCCTCCTGTGCCCGCATTGTTGAAGAACCAATTTTCACCGATGCGGGTGTTGTGCATTTGGCTGCTATATAGGCCGGCGTATGTGTGGGAGTGGGAGTAGTTGCCCAAGATCAGATTCCGATCGCTTCCCGAGACTGCGTTTTGGGAGATACCCTCATTCGACCCGAAAATTTGATTGCCGATGATATCGTTATCTGGAGATGCCGTGAAGTAAAGGCCGGCCGCCGTTGCGCCCCAGAGATTGTTGTAAGCAATCGTGCTCCCGGAAGATCCGTTAAGCCAGAGTCCGCGTGCGCTGTGCCGGATCGTAGAGCTGGAAATACTACCCCGGGCCGACGTCCCAAAAGTTAAGCCGTTGATGTCAACGCCGTCGTCGGCTAGATAGGCGACCTCTCCATATCGAAGAAGAAAACTCGTCGTATATTGGGCGAGATTGCTGAAATAGGCCGCTGTTCCGTTGGGGTTAACGACCACGGTGCCAGAGGAGCGTATCAGCACGTTTCGCGTCAAGTTGCCGACGATAATCGGCGTTGTCGAGGTCAGCGCGCGGTCATCGGTCAAGGCTCCCGACCAGCTGAGAGTCAGAGGGTCGGTCCCGGATATGCTGATCGTTCTTTCATCCGTTGCGGCGGGTCCATAGGTGGCGACGCCCGCGGGCCCTATCGTGATGCGGTCTCCGTTGGCCCAGCCCGTCGCAGAGGAGGCCGAGATCGTGAGGCTGGTTTTAGCCCCCGTGATGCTTTGCGTGGCAAAGCCGTAGGGCGTCTTAGTCGCGCCGCGGACGGAAAAGTTGCCGCCGTTACTGACGGTCAAGCCGTACTGGGCGGCCGTGCCGCCGCGGGCCAGTATTAAGTGCGCGTAAACGCTGGCCGGGATGGGAGAGGCCTCAGTACCCATGTCGAGTGTGCCGCCTGCCACGACCGTCATGCTGCCGGCGACCATGGTGAAGCTTGAGTTGGAGACCCGGCTGAAGCTTAAGGTCCCGGCGATAGTCGTCGTGCTCGCGGTCGCCGTGGTGATGTCGACTATCATGGTATGGCCGGCTTGGATGGTCACTATGTCGCAGGACGTCGGAACGAGCGCCGGGCTCCACGAGGAGGGCAGGCTCCAGAACGAGGGGCCCGCGCCGACGCTTAAGCGCGCGGAGCAGTAGTCCGGCCAGTCCACCACGCCGTTGGGATCGGCGAAGTCCTTCTCATAATTGGGACCCGTCTTGATGCCGGAGTCGGAGCGAATCGTGATCGTCGAGGCGCTGTCGAGGGAGATCCCATTGACGTTTTTGGCGATGTTAGCGTCGTTGAAAGCAACGCTTGTAAACGTCGAGATGAACCTTCCTCCCGTGAAGTGGATCGCGGTAGCCCCCGCGGTCAGCCCGCCTGAGAAGGTCATGCTGGTAATTGAGAGGTTTCCATTGCACGCCCCGCAGGTCATCGTGGCAATCGACACGCCCCATCGACCGCTGGTGATGGTGTTGCTCGTCAAGTTGATAAGGCCTGAGTTGCTAATTCCCATGAACAGGCCGGCGCCTTGCGGCCCGCCCCGAAGGGTGCTGGTCGTCAGGGTCAGGTTGACGTTTCCGCCGCTCAGCCACAAGGCGCTTCCCGTGGTGTTGGTGGCCACGAGTATTGAGTTGCCGACGGTCGTCCCCGTGGAGCCGTATATATATGCCGCCGTCGATCCCTGCACATAGGAATCAACGATGGCCGTCTCGGAGCTTTGGTAGATATGAAGACCCGGGGCGTCGGCGCTGTTGCCGATCATGGTGCTCAGGCTGATAGTGTTGCGGCTGGAGAGATAGTCCATGTTGGCGCCGGACACCTCGCCCCACATGTAGCTGCGCGTCACGGTGTTGGAAGCCGCGGCGGAGGTATAAAACCCGTAAATACCGGCTATCATGGTGCTCAGGCTGATCATGTTGCTGTCGGAACCGGGATCCAAGTATAAGGCGAACCCACCCGCCTGAAGATAGCTCTGACTCACGGTGTTGAAGTCCGCATAGGACGTGTAGATGCCGGTGTTGGAACTGCCGATCATGGTGCTCAGGATGATGGAGTTGTAGTCGGATCCGGTGAAGAATATAACCCCGTTCTGGCCCCCACGAATATAGCTCCACATTACGGTATTTGAGTCCGCATCGGACGTGTAGATGGCGGTGTTGGAAACCCCGATCATGGTACTCTGGGTTACGGAATTGCGATCGGATCCGGCCTCCAAGAAGTAGGCGTACTGATCTGCCTGGAGATAGTTCTGCGTCAGGGTATTGGAGTCCGAACCGGACGCGTAGAAGGCGGAGTTGGAACTCCCGATCATGGTGCTCAGTCTGATAAAATTGTAATCGGAGCCGGCGATCCATATGGTGCCATTCTGCCCACCCTGGAGATGGCTCTGCGTTATGGTGTTGGAATCGGCGCCGGTGGCGTAGAAGGCTGTGTCGTAACTTCCGATCATGGTGCTCAGTCTGATGACGTTGTGGTTTGAATTCGCATTCAACTCAGCCGCGATACCAGTGGGGTTGGACGCCAGCACCACGCTGAAGACGTTCGACGAGGCGGCGTTGAGGAACAAGGCGTTTATCGCCGTGCCGCTGGCTACGGCATTGGTGTAGGACACGTTGTTAAGGATGCCATCGACGCGCAAGCCGTGCGCTTCGAATACCGTCACGCTGGAGTAAGACACCGTCGTCCAGGAGCTAATTCGCATTCCCGCCCCGTAGATGCTCCCCGCCGAGTTGACGTTGACGCTCGACAGGGTCACGTAGTTCGAGGAGGCGTACACGCCGTAGGGCACGGTGTTGGTGCTGACCACCGAAATGCCGAAGATGTTGACGCTGGAGTTGAGGATTTGGAAGGCGGCCGTCGAGGGTTTCGGGGGGTTGACCGCGGCGTTCGTGCTGACCAAGGCCGGGTCGCTTTGGATGGTGAGGGTGTTCGTGCTATAAGCGAACGTGAGGCTTGAAACGGTCACCTGCTCGCTGTAGGTCGAGCTGTCGATGTTGATGCACCAGTTGCTGTTGAGCATGACCGTGCCGGTGGCGCTGTTGACAGCGGCCTGGATGCTGGTGAAGTCGGCGGGGCCCGACTTGCGCACGGTCTTTATTTCCCCGGGCACGCCGTTGCAGGTGCCCGAGGCGGCATGAAGCGGCCCCGGGAGGAGGGCGGCCGCGATCACCGCCGCCTGCGCCAGCCTCATGAGGCGCCGCCTTGCAATGGGCTGCGCGCGCGCCCGCGCAAGCTTTCATAGGTCTTTTGACCCTGTTCACCATGCGTCGCGGGAGGTACAATTGCCCCATGCCAGACGAGAGTGATAAGCCGGTGACAAAAGCCGATCTTGCCATTTTGCGGACGGAGCTCATGGCCAAGATTGAACCTCTTGCGACCAAGGCCGAACTTGCGGCGACAAAGAACGAGCTTCTGGCGATTACGACTGAATTGCGGACGACCACGAACGAGTTGCGGGCGACCACGAACGGATTGCAAACGACCACGAACGGATTGCAGGCGACCACGAACGGATTGCAGGCGACCACGAACCAGTTGCAGGCGACCACGAACGATCTGCGTAAAGACGTCACGCGCCTGGACGGCAAGATCGACCGCGTGGCCGCGGCGGTCGTCGGGGCGCAGGCCGACATCAAAGAGATCAGGCACGACATGGCGACCAAGATGGCCACCAAGGACGATATCGACCGCGTGTTGAGCGCGATTGACGCTTTCGCCAAGAAGTCGGAAAACAACGATAAGTCCGTCGCCCTTCATGGGCATGTCTTGACCGAGGTCCAGGTCGGCCTGAAGGACCACGAAGGGCGCCTTCGGGCCCCCGAATCGGCCCGTCCCTGAAATTTTCAGGCCCCCTCCCGCCCCGCAGCCGCTTGAAGGCACCTTAGTTCCCTACTCCTAACTGAACCCATTGGTATGATTCGTCCGACTTTTTCATGCAGAAGAACATCAGGTCGGCCACGCCGCCTCCCCCCTGCTGCAGCCAGGCCGTGCCGCGCTGGGTCGAGTCGCAGGTGGGCTTGGCGGTCGTGGTGTTGATGCGCAGGCCCCCGGCCACCTCGAGCGAGGTCCCCGGGGTGGCCGTTCCCACTCCGACGTTGCCGTTGCTGCCGATGAAGAGGTTGGGCGTGGTGGTGAGCGCGGCCGAGGGCGCGGTGGAGAAGGAGAGCGTGCCGTTGGAGGTGATCGTCGAGCCCGAGACCAGCTGCAGGTTCCCGGACGAGGTGAAGGTGGCGATGTTGACGCCGATGCCGAGCTTCTCGGCGTTGATCGCGCGGAAGGCGAAGGCCGAGGCCGCCAGGCGCTCGGGAGGATCCAAGATCTCCGGCCCATCGTTGGCGGCGCCAGCACCCACGGTGATCTCGAGCCACACCTCGTTCTGGTGGAACACCGCCTCGGGAAGCCCCCCCGCCGTCAACGATCCGATCTGGACCGAGTACAGGCCGTTGACGACGTTGACGGCGTTGGCGCCCGTGTAGTTGGCGTCGGTGGCCAGCAAGGTCGTTTTGGTCGGCGAGTCGTAGAGGCGGAAACGGAACGAATAGACGCCCGTCAGCGGGTTGCCCGAGGGATTGCTGAGCTTGCCCTGGTAATTCAAGAACGCCGGAAACGGGCCGGCTTGGGCGCAGGGAGCGCAGAGAAAGAGCGCGGCGGCGAGCCCGGCGCAGGCCGCGGCCGCCCGGCGGCGGAACGTGTCAGTGTTCTTCATAGCGTTGAGTGTAAGCCTCTCGCGGGATGGTTTCAATATCTGCTAAATTTCTGCTAAATTATCGTCTCACTCCGATTTCCGCCGCATCGAAAAGGGTCAATTCCCGTCATCTTATTTTTAGCAGCGCGTTGAGCCGGGCCAGAAGTTCTTGCGCGTTGACCGGCTTGGTGAGATAGGCGTTGACCCCGCCTTCGGCCAGCCCCTGGACTTGATCCTGCGGCCGGGAGTTGACGGAGAGCATTATAAGCGGCAGGCGCGCCAATCGGGCGTCGCGGCGGATTTCCCGGGCCAGATCGATGCCGCTGTCTCCGGGAAGATTCCAGTCGAGCAGGACGGCGTCAAGCGGGGTCGTTTGCAGGATCAGCCTCGCGTCCTCGGCGCTGGCGGCCGTCAGCGCGCGAAAATCGCCGGCGGCCAGCACGCGGGTGATGATGCGCCGGTAGTCGGCGCTGTCGTCGACGACCAGGACCACGCGCTTCACGACGCCTCCGCTTTGGGCAAGGTGATGCGAAACAGGCTTCCCCCGCTTGAAGACGGCGCGTAGTCCAGGCTGCCCCCCTGGGCTTCCATCAGCCGGCGCGAGAGGTGCAGCCCCAGGCCGGTGCCTTCCGTGCCGTCGAGCGAGGGACCCAGGCGCTGGAACTTGCCGAACAGGCGGCCGCGTTTTATTTCCGGCACGCCCACGCCCTCGTCTTCGACTTCGATGACGGCCTTGCCGCCCGAAAGGCGCGCGCGCACGCGCACGCCGCGGCCCGAGGGCGTGAATTTCAGAGCGTTGCCGATGAGGTTGTCGAGCGCCTGGCGCAGGCGGTCCGGGTCGGCCAGCGCGACGACGCCGGCGCCCGCCGTCTCGAGCTCGAGCTTCACGCCGCGCGAGGCGGCATGCGGGGTGTAGGCCGCCGCGGCCGTTTCGAGCAAAGGCCCCAGCGCGACGGGTTTGGGGGCCAGCTTGAGGCGTCCGTCTTCGACGCGCGTCATGTCCAGCATGTCGCCGATGGTCCGGCGCAGATGAGAGGTTGTCGTGCGCATATGGCCCAAGTCCTCGAGCCAGCGCCGGGCGTCCGCGCCGCCCGTCGGCGCTTCGCAGGCCATCAAGTCCAGATAGGACTCGATGGCCGCCAAGGGCGATTGGAGCTCATGGGCGGCTAAAGCCAGCGTCTCGGAGCTGGCGCGCTTGCGCGCGGCGTCGCGACGGCGCAGGACATACGCCGCGGCCAGCGCGACGGCGATTCCCCCGAACAGCCACCTCGGGTCCGGCCGTTTGGGGGGCTGGGGTGTCGCCGCGGGGGCGTTGGGCGCGGCGGCGACGGGGGCCGCGGCGCGGGGCGGGGGGTTGGTGTGCAAGGTCGCCGGAGGAGTCGTGCCGGCGGTTTGGCCGGCTCCGGCCGAGACGTTGCTGTAATGCTTGCTGGAGGATTCCGAGGCCGCGGCGTGCAAGGCGGCGCAGAGAATGGCGGCCGCGGGCAGGACGATCATCGCCCCAGTATAGCCGCGCCGAAGCCTCTGCGCAATGTCTGCTAAATTTCGGCTAATTCCAGGACGGATCATGAGCCGAGCCGGTAGCCGAAACCCGGAACGGATCGGATGCGGGCCCCGGCCGGTCCCAGCTTGCGGCGCAGGGCCAGGACGTGTTGGACCAAAGTGCGCGATTTCCGGCGCAGCTTGCCGGGACGCCAGCCGCGGCGAAACAGCTGCTCGAAGGACACGGGGCGGCCCGAGGCGCGCAGCAAGGCCGCCAGGGCCTCGAGCTGTTTGCGGGTCAAGAGAATCTCGCGATATCCCCCTCCTTCGCGCACGAGGCAGCGGCGGGCGCGAATGTCCAAGGCGATCTCCGAGTCGGGGGTGCGCAGAACTCCCCGCGTCCACGCCGAGGGCGCGGCGAATTGCTCGACGGTGCGCAGGGCCGCTTCCAGGCGCGCGGCCAGCAGCGCGGGATGGGGCGGGGCGTCCATCACGTCGTCGGCGCCGGCCGTCAGGATCGCGGAGTGGTCGATGCCGCGGTCATCGGGCGTGAGCACCAGCACGGCAAGGCCTTGGCGCCCATAGAGCCGGCGCAAGACCGGCAGCGTGCGCGCGGGCCGGGGCAGGCGCTCGTGCGAGATGATCAGGGCGTCGGCCCGCGTCGAGGTCGCGAGCTTGCGCAGGGCGGCGCGGTCGCAGGCGGCCATCAGTTGGACGCCGGCGGCTTCCAGCGCCGCTCGGCAGGGTTCGGGCAAGGCGTCCTCCCCTCCCAGGTAGTGGGCCACGATGCGCGCGATTGTGACTTTTGTCACGGTCTGACTGTACCAAACCGGGTCGGCAGGCCGCAAACCTCTTACCCAATAGCTTCGCACCGCCGTAATAATAAATTCGCACTATAAGGGTACGATTTGCCCATGTTCCGTATAGGGCGCGCGGCCTCTATTGTCTTTTTGCTATGCGCCGCCCTCACAACTCCCTCCGAAGCGACCGATTCCACCAGCGCCTCCTACCGCAACACCAGCTCCGTGCTCGACTCGGGCGGACGCCGCAAAACCTCGGCCGCCTACCGCGGCGACGCCTCGGGCGGGACCGTCACGGTTTCGACGGGCGCCTCGACGAATTACCTCAACCGCGACGGCTGGATGGCCATGGCCTATCAGCCTTCGCGCGTGACCGACCTGTGGGCGTCCTCGGGCACGGTCGCAGGCGAGATCGTCCTGCAGTGGACCGCGCCTGGAAACGACGGCGACGAGAACTCGACGGCGCGGCGCTTCGTGATCGCCTACAGCTCGATTGCCGCCCAGTCTCCCGCCGGCTCGGACGCGGTGTTTCGCGCGTCCGCCCTCCTCGCGTCGCCGCCCGCCCCGGGGGTGCGCGGCACGCGCCAGACGATGAGCGTCACGGGCCTGGCCAGCGGCGTGACGTATTACTTCGCCATCAAAACCGCTGAGGGCGACGGGCTGCTCTCGGTTCTGTCGGCGGGAGCCACCGCGCAAACCTTCGGGCCTTCGGGATGCTCCGTCGTGCGCAACGTCCACCAGACCGACGGCCCCTACACGAGCATCCAGGCCGGCGTGGCGGCTTTGCCCTTAAGCCTTGGCGGCCCGGCCTGCGTGATCGTGCGCGACGGGAAAACCTACTCCGAGCAAGTCACCGTGCGGGGATTTACCAACAACGGCTCCTCGATCACGATCATGGCCGATCCGGCCTCGGGTTTGACGCCCGTCGTCAACCCTCCCCAGAACTCGACGGCCGCTTTCTTAATTCAAAACTCGAGCGTGGCGATCTTGAACGTCTCGGTGATCAGCACCAACAGCGTGTCGTACGGCGTGTACGCGTCCTCGAACTACCTGACGATCTCGAGCGTGAATGTCGACGCCGGGGGCAATGTCACCCAGGCGGGCGTGTTGATCACGAGTTACAGCTCGATCTCGAATTCCAGCGTGACGGTGTCAGACGCCTACGGGTTCTACCTGGCGGGCGGACGGAATTTGGTGGTTCAAAGCACCGGATCGGCCGCCAGCGTCAACGGCGGAGCTTACTCGTCGAACGGCAACAACAACACGCTGACCCAAAGCTATCTCTTCAACTCCGCCGGCAACGGGGTGAGTCTCGGTTCCACCTCCAACCTCCATGTGATCAGCCTCAGCAAGCTCGAGGTTTTATACGCCGCCGGACGATACGCCCTTTACATGAATGGCCCCTCGTCGACCCTCGTCACCCAAAGCACCATCACCAGTCCCAACGGCAACGGCGTCATAATGTTTGGCAACGCGAGCAACAACACCATCAGCCTCAGCACGATGACGGCCAAC
>ERZ1292630.3354-Hain-H41-02um-R3-3354-length-14148-cov-7_pt1 | contig 14148 bp, 14 predicted proteins | sample MGYA00564408_ERZ1292630 | MGnify/ENA primary metagenome ERZ1292630 (study PRJEB36523, sample SAMEA6512641) | groundwater metagenome | collected 2019-01-08 | study: AquaDiva: Metagenomics assemblies of 32 groundwater samples | reverse complement strand
GCGAGCAATCCCCATGGCGGATGCAGTTCCATGCTCCAGTGAAACGACTGGCGGTTGACCACGTGTATCAGCACCAGGCTGATGACCCAGCCGAGCGCAAGGCCCAGCGCGAGGCCGAGCGCGCTCACCAGCGCGCCTTCGGCGGCCAGCATGGCGCCGATCTGGCGGCGCGTCATGCCGATGTGGCGCAACATGCCGAATTCGCGGCTGCGCGCCAGCACCAGCGCGCCGAAGCTCGAGGACAGGCCGAACAGCCCGATCAGCACCGCCACCGCTTCGAGCGCGTAGGTCACGGCAAAAGTGCGGTCGAAAATATTGAGCGACCTCGCGCGGATCATGCCGGGTTCGCCGAACTCGATATTGGCGCCGCCGGGAACGCCGGCGCGTATCGCCTGCTCGATCGCCTTGGGGCTGGCGCCCGGCGCGAGATAGAGCGCAGCGTCGTTGGAATTGCGATCGCCGCTCAGCGCGGCATACAGCTCGCGCTCGATGATCACCGTGCCGTGCTGACGCGCGTAGTCGCGCCAGATGCCCGCCACGGTGAAGCGCTGCAACTTGCCCGCGATCGGCACCTCCACCACCTTGCCCACGGAATAGCCGTACAGATCCACCATGGCCTCGCTCGCCCACAGGGGCGGCGGCGCGCCCGGACGCGGCGGCAGCGCAGCGCTCACCAGCGGCAGCTGCCTGCCTGGATCGTCGCGGTCGAGCGCGCGCGCGAACAGCGCCACGCGCGGCCGGCCGGGTTCGAGCAGCAACTGCTGGATGCGCAGGAACTCGGCCCTGCGCACTCCCGGCAGCGCCGCGATGCGCGCCTCGTCCCGCGGCGCGAGATAAGAGCTGTCACCGCCGATGCCGGTGCGCAAATAAAGATCGGCCGGCAGCAACCGATCCAGCCAGGCGTCGAGCGAAACGCGGAACGAGGCGACCATGATCGCCATCGCCACCATCAGGGAAAAGCTGGCCACGATCGCGGCCAGGCTCACTGCCGCCTGCCCGGGCGCGCCCTGCAACTGGGCCAGCGCCAGGCGCGCGCCGGCGCCGCGCGGGCGCGGCAGCAGGCCGAATACCATGGTCGCCAAACGCGGCATCAGCGCGAGCGTGCCCACCAGCATCAGGCCGATGGCGGCGTAACCGAACAAGGGCACGCCGCCGACGGGCCCGGGCGCGGTGCAGATCACGCCCAGCACAATGAGGGCAATGCCCGGCCAGGCGGGCTGCAGGCGCGCGAACGCGGTCTGCTCGTCGCCCGCCTTCAGCGCTTGCGCCGGAGCGGCGCGGGCCGCATCCAGCGCAACCGCCAGGCTGCCTGCCGCGGCCACCATGACGCCAAGTGCGAAAAACAGCGCGCTCGCCCAGGGCTCGGCATGCAGATCCGGATGCAGTCCGCGGAATTGGCCGGCGCCGAGATCGGCGCCGAAGCGCTCGAGCACGGCCGCGGCGATGAGGTAGCCGGCGGCGAGTCCGATCGCGGCGCCGGCCGCGCCGATCAGCGCGCCTTCGGCCAGCAGCATCCGCGCGAGGCCGCCGCGGGTCACACCGAGCACACGTAACAGTGCGAGCTGCGAGCGCCGCCGCACCACCGACAGCGCCTGCGCCGAGAACACCAGGAAACCGCCGGTAAACAGCGCCACCAGCGCGAGCACGTTCAGATTGACCCGGTAAGAGCGCGACAGGCTGGCATTCCTTTGCAGATCGCTTTGCGGACGCTCGACGATCAAGCCCGGCGGCAACTCGGCCTGCACGCGCGCCTGCAACGCGCCCACGTCCGCGCCGGGGCGCGCGCGCACGTCCAGGCGGCTGATGCTCCCGATGCGGCCGAGCGCCAGTTGCGCCGCGGCGATGTCCATCACCGCGAGGCGCTCGCGCCCGCTGCCATGCAGGAGTCCGGCCACACGCAAACTCACCTCGGCCAGGCCCACCTGCACGGCGAGCCTGTCGCCTGCTTTCAGGCCCAACCAGTCGGCCGCGGCCGGACTGAGGAACAGCGCGTCCGGCCGCAACAGATCGAGCATGTCGGCCGGCGCATTGCCGATCAGTCCCGGTTGTATGTGCGCCGCGCGGAATGCGTCCATGCCCAGCACGCGCAGCGACTCCTGCCTGCCGGGCAGCTTCGCATCGACTTCCAGCACCGGGCTCGCCACCGCCACCTGCGACAAGCGCGCGATGCGCGGATAGAGCATCTCGTCGAAGCCCGCGCGCGGGCCGCGAATTTCGAGATCGGCCTCGCCCGCGAGCGAGCGCACCGCCTGCGAGAACTCGTTCAGGGCCACGGCGTTGATGAGCTGCACCGCGTAGCCCAGCGCCACGCCCAGCGCGATCGCGAGCACGGAGACCGCAAGCCTGCCCTTGTGCTGTGCCAAGGGCGCCAGGAACAGCACGGCAGGCGACAGGGGCAGCACGGCCGGCGCCGGCATCACCCGGCCTCCCGCAGTCCCTGCGCCGTGAGAATCACAATCCGGTCCGCGGTCGCCGCCGCCGCCTGCGAATGCGTGACCAGGATGCACGCCGCCTGCCTGGTCTTGACCTGTTCGCGCAACAGTGCCAGCACCTGGGCAGCGCTGTCCGGATCGAGGTTGCCGGTCGGCTCGTCCGCCAGCAGCAGCTTGGGCTGATGCACCAGGGCGCGCGCGATGGCGACGCGCTGCAGTTCGCCGCCGGATAATTCGCGCGGCATGCTCGCCTCGCGCCCCTGCAAACCAACCGCCGCGAGCATCGCGCCCGCGCGCGCCGCGGCTGCATTCTCCGCGACGCGGTTCAGGATCAGCGGCAGCGCCACGTTCTGCGCCAGGCTCAGATAAGGCAGGATGTGGAACGCCTGGAACACGAAGCCCATGCTCTCGCGGCGCAGAATGGTCAAGGCATCATCGTCCAGGCCGGTCAGATCGACGCCATCGAGCCGGATGCTGCCCGCATCGGGCTGATCCAGGCCGGCGATCAGATTGAGCAGGGTGGATTTGCCTATGCCCGATTCGCCCATGACCGCGATGTACTCGCCCGAGCCAAGCACGAGGTCGACGTCGCGCAGCACGCTGCGGCTGCGCGCGCCCGCGTAGGTCTTGCTCAGTTTGTCCAGCACCAGCATTAGACTGGATGGCTAGTAGTAGTCACCGGGCGAGGTTAGCCTGCGCGCCCTTGCGTGGCAAGCTGCACGGCCGCAGTCGTCGTCACGGACTTTGCGAGAGCGGATCGTGCGGGGCTTTTGGCGCGAACGAATCGGACGGCCAAGACGACCCTGCTGGATTGGCTGATCCGGTGGCGGCGACAAGGCGACGATCTGGGCCCATGCGTTGCCCCATGCCTTTCCGAATGACGCACCCCAGGCCGAAGTCACGGCTTACACGAACTCCGGCAAATCGCGTTTTCGTTTGACATATAGAAATGATTTCTATATTATGTAGACATGACGTCGAAACAGCGCTTTCGCAACAAATACCGGCTGCAACTGCGCGAGAAAGACCATGAGCCGATGCACGTCCAGTTGGTTGGCGGCGATGTCAATGTGAAGATCGATCTAACCAGCTTGCGCATCGTGGCTGGGAGGATGCCGATAGATTTGAAGCGTGAAGTGATGGCCTGGCTCAATGCGCACCAGGCGGATTTGATTGAGGAGTGGAAATCATGGCAACGATGAAGCGTCCCCGACTTGCCGCCGTCAAAGCGCTGTCCGGCCACCGGCTGCGGCTGACCTTTATCGACGGCAGCATCCATACCGTGGCGCTGGCCGACGAGTTCGACAAGTTCCCAGGTCTTGCACCCTTGCGCGATTCCAAGGCGTTCTCCAGAGCGGTCGTAATTGAGGGCGAGGGCTGGACGGTGGAATGGCCTGCCCTCGACATCCAGATCGGTGCGGACACGCTCTGGCTCGACGCGCAGGCGCAGAATGCGCCCGACGAAAATACGCGCCTGTTTGCCCAGTGGCGCGCCCGTCATGGGCTTTCCCTAGCGGACGCGGCCAAGGCTCTCGGAATGACATCGCGCACCATGAGCGCCTATGGCTCTGGCAGCCGTCCTGTGCCGCGTTATATCGCCCTGGCCTGCAAAGGATGGGAGGCAGAACGCGAGTCGAAGCGATAGCGAAGAAAGCGAAGAGCGATAAGCGATAGGAAAAGATAGATGCCGTAGGATGCCGGGGCGTCCGAAGTGGCGGTAATGCTCTTTACCGGTATGTCTCTGCGGCCTTACCGCCCGCGCTGAAAGTATTCCGCCCGTTGATGAATGATCCGGGCGATCTCGACGCGGCGCGGCCCGATGCGATAGACGAGGGTGTAGGGATAGCGGGTCATCACGCATTCGCGCGTCCCCTGGCGGATACCCGGCCGGAACGCGAGACCAAGCGCGGCGATCTTCTCGGCTTGGGATAGGATGGCGTCGATGATGCGATCGGCGACGACGTCCCCGGCAACTTCGAGGTGGTACTTCTCTATGGCTTCGAGATCGCGCCGGGCGCGAACGGCGTAATCAAGCCGCTTTCCGGGCACGGCGCGTTATCCGGCGTTTTTCGAAGTGCGCCCGCATCTCATCGGCCGTGACGCTGCGGCCGGCATCGAGATCGGCCAGCCCTTCGTTGGCCGTCTTGACGGCATATTCGCAGTATTCGAATCCGTCGCGGATCACGAATTTCAGCATTTCGTCCGGCGTGTGCCCGGCTTCGCGGGCGAGCTTCTCGATGCGCCGGGAAAGCCGGGTCGGAAGCGCAATGGATGCAGCGGACATGTCAGGCTCCAAGAATGATCGGCCCGTTCATCTTAGCAGATGGCTCGGCGGCAGCGAAGAGACTTACGGCGACAATCTGCGCCGTCCCGGCAAGTGAGGAAGGATGGGTTGGTCTTGCCGTCCGTTCTATGCCATCACAAGACCCGCCATTACATTAGTCGGCAGGAAAACACAAATGCGCTGGGTTGCACCTGTGGTCTTGTTCCCGAAGTTGCGCGCGGGGCTAGGGCGGCCGAACCCGCAGTCGCCGGCTGAGGCGATCGCGAGCACAGTGAATGAACTGACGTGCGACCGCTCGGCGATGAGTCTTGCTGCGCCGCCGGCGTCAATGAACAGGCAGTTTTCAGCGTTCGCTGAAAAGGCAGGTTTTAGTGAAAATCCAGCGGCTCGGACGAGCTGCAGCTCACGCGACGGCAATACCAGGCGGGCCTGACATTCGTCATGCCGCTCTTCACCGAACACTGAACGCCCACACGCACATGTTCGACGGCATCACAATGGCGGCCAGTACCGATATGCCGCCGAGTCCGCTGTCGAAGATGCCGATCATGCGGATAAATCCTTGAGCCAGTTTGCGGCGTCGAGAATGTGTACCGGTGCACGGTATTCGTCCTGTCGCAGGTCGTAGACGATTTGCACCGCTTCAGCCTCGGCAAAATGACTGGCGAAACGAGTGAGCGCGCGGTGTGGGACGTTGTCCGACAGTTTGCACTCGATCAGATGTGCCAGCCGGTTCTCCTCGCTCAGCGCGAAATCAACTTCGGCGCCGTCCTTGGTGCGGATGTAGTGCAGGCCGATGTTTTTGCCTTGCGCGTCTTGCCGGAAATGCGCGTGCTTGAGCAGCATCGCGGCTACGGCGTTCTCGAAGCGAACACCCGCGTCACCGCGCACCAGCCCGGTATCGAAGAAATAGACCTTCGGCGTTTGCAGTATGGCGCGGGCGATGTTGTGGTGCCAGGGTTGGATGGCGAACACGATGTAAAGCGCTTGCAGAATGTCGAGATAACGCTTCAGCGTGGTGGGCGAAACGGCCAGATCACGGGCGATGGAGGCCAGCGACAACGGCGAGCCGACGCGCTCGCGCAAGACCTCCACGAACAGCCGCATGGCGGTGATTTCGTGCAGGCGGGAGAACTCGACCACGTCCTCGCGGATCAGGTCGGTGAAGTATTGCCGACGCCAGCGTTCGGCGTCTTCCACGTTTTCGGCCAGAAATGGCTCGGGGAAGCCGCCGCGTTCCATCAGCCGCGTTAGTGCTTCGGCGGGCGTGCTGCTCTGCTGCTCACACCATTCACGCACCGAAATCGGGTGCAGCCGGAAGGGCAGGTAGCGCCCGGCCAGCGAATCGCCGGTGAGCATCTTCACCGGAACGCCGAGGTCGCGCAGTGCGGCGATGAGTTGCTTGGCGTCCGCTCGAGGCGGATCGTACAACGTCACCAATCCGGCCAATGCGGTGGCGCCCGTCTCGGGGCCGCGCGCCACCGCCAGCGTCCGATATCCCTTCAGTGCCGATTCGCCGACCCGCGCCTCCAACGCCGCGATCGCCGCGGGCTGGAGTGCGCATGCCTGGGCGACGGTGCGTACGGCGCCTTTGATGACGCGCAGCCGCTGCCCGTTCTGTTCGACCACGGCTTCCGTGCGCCGGTTTTTCGCATCGAACGGCGCGAACGACACTTGCGTGACGGGAGGCAAGCCGCCGAAAATGTTTCGCTGTTTCGCCGCCGCGAGGAACGCCAGGTCAATCGGATCCTGGTTGGCTTCTTGCGACGCGAGCGCGCCGGCGAATAACACATCGGATTCCGTCGCCTGCGCGAGCGGAATCACGCCGGTGATGGCCAGTTGGTTCATCGTGATCGTGCCTGTCTTGTCCACGCACAGCACGTCCATGGTCGCGGCATCCTCCGCGGCGCTAAGACGGGTGACCAAAACGCCGCGCTTGGCGAGCTCCTTCGACCCGACGGCCATGCTGACCGTGAACATGACCGGGAGAGCGACCGGCACCGCGCTCATCAACAGGACGAGCATGAGCGGCGCCATTTCAAGGAGCGGCGCGCCCCGGATCAGCGACAGCACGACCACCACGGCGAGCAGCGCGCCGACAATGACGAACAGCCAGCGGACGACCTTCGCCACCACTGCTTCGATGTGAAGCTTCGGACGCGCCTCCTGCACCAGTTCCGTGGTGCGTCCAAAGTAGGTCTGCGCACCGGTCAGCATGACCACGCCGTTGCCTTCCCCCCGGCGAACAACGGACCCCGACGAGAGCACTGTGCCGGGTGCCTTGTCGGCATCCTTTGACTCGCCGGTGAGGGCCGACTGGTCAACGCTCAACGCTCCGGTGAGGAGTTTCATGTCCGCCGGGACGATGTCGCCGGGTCGCACGCGGACGACGTCGCCGGGGACCAGTTCCCGCGCGGGAATGACCTGCCAGCTCGCCTCGCGCAGCACGCGCGCACTGACCTGTAACCTTCGCCGCAGCGTCTCCACTACGCCGGTGGCCCGATGCTCCTGCGCAAAGCTCAACACGGCGTTGACGACCAGCAGCGCGCCTACCACGGCGAGGTCCGAGTATTTCCCGAGGACCGCCGACAGAACCATGATCAATTCGAGCATCCACGCCGACACGCCCCAGAATTTGCCGAGGAATTTGAGGACCGGGTGCTCCTTGTGTTCGGCCACTTCGTTGTAGCCGTGCGCCTTGCGGCGCGCGTCCACCTCCGCGCGCGTGAGCCCTGTGTCGGGGTTCACATGAAGCGCCGCGAGCGTGGCGGAAACCGACGCCGATGCGATGTCAGATACCTTGGCACCTGCCGGCATCAAACGCGGGGGGTCAGCTCCGGATTGTTTTGTGGCCGTTTGCATAGTGACATTTCTCCACGGCAGCAACCGGTTCGATGCGGGTCTGCCTGGGTTCGTCAAATCCCACTTCCGGTTGGATCAGATGCAATTCCGCCAATCAACCAGATTCGATACTTCGAGTCATAGGTTATATGATCGACTCACTTCGCCTCATCAACCTACAATGGCCCCCTTTCAGACGGTCAAATTTCCCAATAGCGCCTCATTTCGAGATAGGTAAAAGAGGCGGTCCAGCTGATCATGAGCAGCCCGGTAAGCGCTTCAATGCCGGTGACCAGGCGCAGACTGCCCGACGGGTAAATATCACCCAAGCCGAGGGTGGTATACGTCTCGGAGGAAAAGTAGAGAAAACTGGAGAAGGTGTCTTTGAATTCCCCGCCGAAACCCCCTAAACCGAAATTGTCCCGGAGCAGGTAGTAAGCTCCGGCAAAGAGCATGATCTGGAACACGTGACTGATCATCGCTCCGCCCAAGGCCGCGAGAACCTTGGCCCGGTTCTCGATTATCGCAGCGCGAGGCAGAAAATCGTTCAGCAGCTTCAGGCATTCATAGTGAAGCAGCGTGCAGGTACCAACAAGAAAAAAACTCAAAACCATGGCCGGTATCACTTTTTGCTCCTGCATCGCGTCGGGTACCGCGTTGAGATTGGGTCCCCGGGTTCATTTGTGTTGCATTGCGTCGACGTCCTCTGCCTGGTCTGTCAAGAATGACCATATCCGATCCGCTTTCCGTCATGATTCAAGCCTTGAACCTCAAACAGCGACGGTCCCGCAGAGCTGCAGGGCCTTCGGCTGGTTGAGGACGCGAAAAAGCGAGCAAGGCCAAGCGCCAGGGGCGGGCTACAGACCGAGGTATTGTCTGGAATCCGCCAAGAAGTTGTCGATCCCTTTGCGCGGCGTTCCAACGCCCGAAATGAAGCGTACCGAGCCCTGTACCTGCTCCTCGGGGATGCCGGCGGCCTGCTCCGCAAATGCTGCGCCGCCGGCGAGAGCGGTGGCAATGGTAAATATAGCGGGTTTGAGTGTGTTCATGATATTTCTCCTCCTTGGAATTACATCAATGCATTGACATGGCAGGCTGCTGAAAAGCCCCGCTGATGAGCGATTGTCGGTAGGAGCCACGCGTGGCTCTCCCCTCAACAGCCCCCGGTATGGCGATATCCAAGGGGGCGCGCCCCCTTGGATTCAACAGCCTGTTACGCGAGGCCGGTTCGTTTCAGCCCTGCTTGCCGCCAAGATCGACCGGAACGAAGATCTTCCCGTCGTCGCGCTGAATCAGCAAGGCCATGGTCTTCCCGGACTTCGCCACCAGCGCCCGCAATTGCTCGACCGACTGGATCGGCGTTCCGTTGACTGCCAGGAGCACGTCTCCAGGCTGAATGCCGGCGCGTGCAGCCGGGCCGCTTGCTTCTTCGACCACCAGTCCTTGTGCGCCGACCTGCTGCCGCTCGTCGGGGTTAAGCGGCCGCACCGCAAGCCCGAGGCGGCCGTGCTCCTGATTCGACGAATCGGCCGAAGCCACTTTCGCCCCCTTCAGCTCGCCAACCGTAACGTCGATGTCCTTGGACGTCCCATTGCGCGAGATTTCCACGGTCGCTTTGGTGCCGGGCTTAACGTCCGCAACCTGCGCGGGCAGTTCGGAGGAGCTCAATATCGCATGCCCGTTGAACTTCAGGATCACATCGCCCGCCTTGATTCCAGCCTTGGCGGCGGGACCGTTTTCCTCGACCGCGGCAACCAGGGCGCCGCCGGGACGCTTCAGGCCAAATGAATCGGCGAGCTGCTGGTTGACTTCCTGGATTGTTACCCCGAGCCGTCCGCGGCTGACTTTGCCGAATTGCTGCAATTGGTCCTTGACCTTGACCGCGAGGTCGATGGGAACGGCAAACGACAGGCCCTGATAGCCGCCTGTGTGCGTGAAAATCTGCGCATTGATGCCGATCACCTCGCCCTTCATGTTGAATAACGGCCCGCCGGAATTGCCCGGATTGACCGCGACGTCGGTCTGAATGAAGGGTATGTAGGTTCCATCCGGCAGCGAGCGCGATTTCGCGCTGACGATCCCCGAAGTAACCGAGTTCTCGAATCCGTAGGGCGAACCGATGGCCAGCACCCACTCGCCGACCTTCTCGTTCACGCTGCTGCCCAGCTTGACCGTCGGCAGGCCGCTCGCTTCGATTTTGAGGACGGCGACGTCGCTGGGCTTGTCGCTGCCGATGACCTTGGCGCGAAACTCGCGCCTGTCGGTGAGTTTGACGGTGACTTCGGTCGCGTCGTCGACAACGTGGGCATTGGTGAGGATCACGCCGTCCGGACTCACGATGAATCCGGATCCCATGCCGTGATCGGGCACGGCGCCATGCGGTACGGCCCCGGGGAACTGGCGGAAAAATTCAAAAAACGGGTTGTTTGGGTCAAACCCCGGAACCTGCGACATCGCCGCTGCGGCCTTGACGTCATGCGTTACGCTGATATTGACCACAGCCGGGCCGTTACGCTCCACAATCCCGGTAAAGTCGGGGAGCAGCGCGCTCGCCGTCGATGCGGTAGCAATCGCGAGCGGGGCATTGGCAGCCGCAGCCTCTTGCGGAAACCAATGACCGGCCGAGAACGCGCCTGCACCGACGGCTGATATGACACCTGCCGCGATCAGGCTCCGAACCAGAACTTTGGGCTTCATCATGCACTCCTTGCGTTGGTTGCCGGGGAACATCCCCGTCATGCCCAAGAGCTTAGGAGTGCTGTCTTAAAACAAACTTAAGAAAAGATGCCGCGGCGCTGAAACATTAAATAAATTGGATGAACTAACGCAGCGGAAGCGAAATGGATACGCGCAACCCCGGGCCGGGTACCCGATTTTCGAGGACGATGCCGGCCTGGTGGCGATCGGCGATATTTTTCACTATCGCCAGACCCAATCCGCTCCCGGAAGCGTGGTCTATCTCGCGGCGATAGAACCGGTCAAACACACGTTCCCGATCCTCCTCGGAGATCCCGGGGCCCGTGTCGGAGACTTCCAAGACGGCAGTGCCATCCCTCAACTGCAATGCCACATCAACGGTTCCGCCTCGCGGCGTGTAGCGAAGCGCGTTGTCGACGAGATTGCCCAGCATGACGCGCAGCGCTTCGAAATCGCCTGAAATAATTGCCTGCTTTTCCTCGCTTATGCCAAGGTCTATGCTCCTGTCGGCCGCCAGGGGAGCGTGCTCGGATACGACAAGGCGCGCCACTTCTGCCAGATCGACGGCAGAATGCGGTTGCGGGGCAACCCCCGGCTCCTGTCGGGCTAGCGTGAGCAACTGCTGCACCAGGTGCGCCGCCCGCGACTGTCCCTGCTTGAGTTGGGCAAATGCAGCCTGGCGGTCGTCATCGGTTTTCGCACGTTCGGCCAATTGAATCTGGAGTTGAACGGCGGTGAGCGGAGTACGCAATTCATGCGCGGCGTCGGCGACAAAGGCCTTTTGCGATTCGAGCGCACGCGCGAGCCGTGCAAGCAGGTCGTTCAAAGACTGGACCAGAGGTACTATTTCGACGGGCAGTCCCTCCTCGGGCAAGGCATCGAGCGAGTCCGGCGTGCGCCGTCCGAGCGCCTCTGCCATTTGGTCCAGAGGCCGCAGTCCCCGCCCGATCGTGAGCCAGATCAGGATGCCAAGCACGGGCAGCAGCAACAGCAGAGGGACCAGCGCGCGTAGCGCCATGCCTGCGGCCAGGTTCCGCCGTACGCTCATCGGTTGCGCGACTTGAACGATATTGTTCTGCTCCAGCGCGCTGTAGACGCGCCAGCTTCCGCGCGGCGTTTCGACCGTCGAGAAACCGATCTCGGCGCGCTGCGGAAGTTTGGATCCAGGGTGGGAAAAATACAGTTGCAAGCCGTTGCGGTCCCAGATCTGAAGGACCAATCCTTCTTCCACTTCCGGCTCGCCAGACCTTGACGGCGGTAACGGGCCAAACGAGTCATTCGGAAGCGAAGCCGCCATCTGTTTGAGATGGTAGTCGAACAGCTCATTGGCTTCGGCCAGCGTCTGCGTATAAATTCGCGCGCCGGCAGCGACGACGGCGAGCGCGAGACCCGATAACAACCAAAGCAGCAGCTGGCGCCGGATCGATGTCATGTCTGTTTCGGTACCATGTAGCCGACGCCGCGCACATTGCGGATGAAGTTCGCACCCAGTTTTCGGCGCAGAGCGTGGACGTACACCTCGACCGTATTGCTTTCCACTTCATGACCCCAGCCGTAGAGCTTTTCCTCGAGTTGCGCGCGCGAAAGCACTGCTCCAGGCCGCTCGACCAGCGCATGGAGCAAACCGAACTCGCGCGCGGAAAGCGAGATCGGTTTCCCGTGCAATGACACTTCGCGTGTTACCGGGTTGAGGATCAAATTGCCCACCTGAACTACAGGGTCGGCGCGCCCCGACTTTCTTCGAAGCAACGCCCGAATCCGCGCTGCAAGCTCTTCGAGGTCGAACGGCTTAACCAGATAGTCGTCGGCTCCGGCATCGAGCCCTTTGACGCGGTCGGCGACCGCATCGCGCGCCGTCAGGATCAAGACCGGAATGGGATTGCCACGCCGGCGAAGCGAGGCGAGCACCTCCAGCCCGTCTTTCCTGGGAAGGCCGAGATCAAGCAGCAGCGTATCATAGGGGTTGGTCTCGAGCGCGAGTTCCGCCGCGCGTCCGTCTTGCACCCAGTCGACCGCGAAACCATCCTGCTGCATGCCTTTTCGGACGCTCTCGCCGATCATCGGGTCATCTTCAACAAGTAACAAGCGCATAGTGTGATTCCCGGCCAGAGGCCTCAACTCTCGTGTCCAAATTCCTATTTGAGAGGGCGCGTGCGCAGTCGGTCTAATTTACTCGCCAGCGAGGCGGCCGATAGCGGGCCCAGGTGGGTATCGACCAGCCGTCCGTTGGCGGCGTAGAAAAGAGTGGTCGGCAGCGCCATCGAGCCGACCTCGCGGCCAAGGCCGGCGCCGGGGTCGAGCAGAACGTTGGCAATATCCAGCCCAGCGGCGGTGAGATAGCGCTGGGCCGACGTTCCATTTTCACCCTGGTTGACAAAGACAAAGCGCACGCCTGTTTCCTGTTTTTGCGCGGCGGCGAGCACCGGCATTTCGCGGCGGCAGGGAGGGCACCAGCTGGCCCACAGATTGACCACCATGGGCTTGCCGGCAGCCAGCGCAGCGAGGTCTGCCGGCTCGCCCGCAAGTGTCGTCAACGACACCTTGGGCAGAGCCGTATTGTCTATCATGAGTATCGCACCGAACATCGCTCCCCAGGCAAGCGCCCCTGCCGCCAGCCCCAGGGTCAGCGGCTTGCGCAGTGCCGCACGGCGCCAGCCCCGCCATATCGCCACCAGCAACGCCGCCACCATCCCCGCCCACGGGGTGAAGCCGCCGTCGCGGATATCGAGCATGGACCAGGGCGTGCTGCGGTAAGTGTCGAACCAAACGCCGACGAAGGCGATGCGTGCCACCAGCACGGCTGCGATCAGCATGTCGGTCAAGATATTGCCTATGCCCGTTTGCTGACCACGCCCGACCAGGCGGCCTACCCCCGTCGCGACAAGCAGAGCCACCATCAGCAGCAGCAGGGCAATCGGCACAGGGAGCGGACCCAGATTCACTGTCAGCATGCCCGTCCTCCCTATAGCTGTATCGTCACGTAACCTTCCTGTACCAGTTGCAGTATCCGTCCAACCGCACCGGAATTCACCTTCACCTCGGGCAGCAGGTTCCTACTATTGACCCACATATCATTCTGTCGCGCGCCCCGTTGCAGGCGACGCGGCCGTGTCCGCCGTTACGCTTCAGGCGCGCGCGCCGGTCGAACAGCTTTCCTTCACGCCAAGCTTCTTCAAAAAGATCGCCAGCGGGCAGAAACCGGTGAAGCCGCTCTGCAGCAGGTTGGCGCCGACGAAGGTGGTGAACCACAGCCAATAGCTGCTATGAAAGATCGGGCTTGCCTGCACACCCAAAGCAAGCGAAAGCAGTATGAAAATCCCGGCAAATACGTGAACCAGGTTGTCGACGGTCACGGTGTATCTCCTTGTTGAAAAGTTGAAGTTGATTCGGAAGGTGGTGGCGCCGCCGCGGGATTCAAGCCCGCGGGCCGCGCCGGCCAGCGCTTCCAGTTCGCCGCGTAATACAGCACCGGAATCACCACCAGCGTAAGCACGGTGGAAACCAGAATGCCGAAGATCAGCGATATCGCCAGCCCGTTGAAAATCGGGTCGTCGAGGATGAACAGCGCGCCCAGCATCGCCGCCAGGCCGGTAAGCACGATGGGCTTCGCGCGGGTCGCGCCGGCGTTGATCACGGCGTATTCGAAATCCGCCCCGCCCTCCATCTGCAGGTTGATGAAGTCCACCAGCAGGATGGAGTTGCGCACGATGATCCCGGCGAGCGCGATCATGCCGATCATGGAGGTCGCGGTATATTGCGCCCCCAGGAGCGCATGCCCCGGCATCACGCCGATGATGGTGAGCGGGATCGGCGCCATGATGATCAGCGGCACCAGGTAGGACTTGAACTGCGCCACCACCAGCAGGTAGATCAGGATCAGGCCGACCGCGTAGG
>ERZ1292630.3353-Hain-H41-02um-R3-3353-length-14149-cov-3_pt1 | contig 14149 bp, 12 predicted proteins | sample MGYA00564408_ERZ1292630 | MGnify/ENA primary metagenome ERZ1292630 (study PRJEB36523, sample SAMEA6512641) | groundwater metagenome | collected 2019-01-08 | study: AquaDiva: Metagenomics assemblies of 32 groundwater samples | reverse complement strand
GACTATTTCGTCGTGCAAGGGTTTTGTTGGGTCAAGGAAAGCAGTCGCGGCATCACCGGGTGCAAATGTCCAGCCCATGCGCCTATGTAATGCGCCAGTATCGCGCGCGGTTTTGGACAGAGACTGAATTTTTATGTGAATTGGGACAATTCCAAATTCGCGCGCGGCATTGAGGATTTTTTGACAATTTGCCAATGCCGCGTTGAAACGGGCACTATAGTCTTCAAGCGCCACAAAAACCGCCGCTTCATCAAGGCCCGCAGCAATTGCTTTTTGCGCAAGATGTGAAGGCTCGGCGAGATGCTGAATGTCAATCAATAATAATGCTGTGTTGTCTTTGGTTTGCGGTACTGGGGGTTTCGCTGACATGTATGAGACCATCAAAACGTCCATCATATTCACGCCGGCTGATGTTGCTGCTACTTGCTCATTGCTCATACTGATACGCCCTTTCCTTGCCATTGCAAAAACGGATTGATAATCGCCGATTCAAGGACAGATTTACCTTTTGTGGTCAATATTCCTTGGATTGCCGTTTGATATACTTTGGAAATCAAAGTTTCATCGTGACCGTGAACTGTCGCAAAAAATACCATGGATTTTCCGATTAGCATTTGCGCAAACCCAAGTGAGGTGGCTTGTAGAAAGGTCAAAGCAATTTCAGAATCAATATTTTCGACAAGCCCTTCGTCAATACAATCCTGAAATGTCTTTTTAACGACTTCAAGCGTTTCTTCACGCTGACGAGCATATTCTTGGGCCGCGAGAATCTCATTTGTTTCGAGATTTTTCATCAGCATGAATAACCCAGGATAGGCGCGAGCAAATGCAACATAGGCAAACCCGATGACTACTAATTTATGCAGCGCAGTTTTATTACTTGTATTCAACCCCAAATTTCGAAATGATTTTTGCACTTCATAGCCATTTATAGCGGCTTCCACCAATATTTGCTGCTTGTTCTCGAAATGCCGATAAATGGCTGGAACTGAAGTGTTAACCAAACTGGCGATTTCTCTTAGTTGAAATTCGGTGGAATGGTGTTTCTCAATTAGCTTGCCAACCGCAAGCAAAATTTGGGATTTCAAATCGCCGTGATGATAATTTAATTTCTTTTTTATAGTCGAATATTTTTTATTTTGGCTAGCAATTACTAAATCCATAATTTTCTCCGCCCACACAAAAACTGCGACATTTTTTTGATTGACAATAATGTTAATCTAATTAACAATGTTAACACATTAAACTTTTAGTGCAAGTGATTAAAGGTAAAACAAAAAAACGGCGTTTAACATAGGGGACGAAAATGCTTAAAAATAGATATTTTAATACAGTTGCGCTCAGCGCACTTCTCGCAATGGGTTTCGGCGGGGGCGCGGTCGCACAAACCGCACCAAGCGCAGACGCACCGCAAAGCGAAGTCGTAATTGTTACCGCTACCAAACGCGCCGAACGCCTCGTCGATGTTCCGATCTCGCTTTCGGTTGTCGGTGGCAGGGATATCCAACAAACCGGTATCCGCGAATTGCGCGAAACCGCCACTTATATTCCCAATGTGATTATCAGCCAAAATAACGATTATGGCTCAACTGTCACCATTCGCGGTGTTGGTGCAAACAGCCGCAATATTGGTTTTGATTCGCGAGTTGGGGTTTATGTAGATGGCATTTATATGGGGCAATCGCCTTCATTGAACCAAGAATTGCTTGATGTTGTCCAAGTTGAAGTTTTGCGTGGCCCACAAGGCACATTGTTCGGCAAGGATACAGTGGCGGGCGCAGTAAATATGATTACCAGAAAACCTGGCCAAGAATTTGCCGCTTCGATTGGGGCGAGTTTGGGCAATTTGGGCTATACTGAATTGAAAGGCATGGTAAATATTCCGCTTAGCGAGACCGTTAGCTTCCGCGCTCAAGCCATGAAAAAGGAGCGCGATGGTTATATTCGCAATACAATTACTGGCAATGATTTGGGTTCGGTCGATAAATTTGCATATCGCGCACAATTGCGCTGGATGCCAAATGACAATTTCGAAGCCAATCTCTCGATTGATGGCCTTAATGCAACTTCGCTGCTTTTCAACGGCGAACCAATTACTGATATTCTCGGTCTATTTCCGCGCCCATTGGATAGGCAAGTTGCATTTTGGCGCGACCCGCACGAATCGCGTGATTTGATTGGTTCTGCGCTTACTTTGGAATATAAAACTGCATCTGGGTTAACCCTCAAATCCTTGACTGGCTGGCGTAATACGCAGGCGCACTTTATCAATACCACCGATTATAGCCCGACAAATTTGGTTAGCGTTGATTATACCGAAGAATACGACCAATTATCGCAAGAATTCCAAATTATTTCGGCAGATACCAAGCCATTAACCTGGGTTGCTGGGGTTTATTTATATCGGCAAAATTCCGATACAAATCGTGATGTTATTTTTGGCACCAGATTTAACGAAGATTTCATCGGCTATCTTTGCAGCCTTGGCGCATTGGGGCCAGTGCCACCAACTTGTTTTTCGGGCGCATCGGATGCTGCGACTGCACCAATTGCGGCTGCAGTTGGATTTGGGCCAGAAGGTTCCAAAGTTTTCAACCGAGGAACAGTTAAAACAAATTCATACGCGATTTTTGCCACCGCAAATTACAATCTAAGTGATAATTTGCAACTTGGGCTTGGCGGACGCTATTCGGTTGTTGATAAAAGTGTGAATTGGCTCCTTGATGGACGCAACTCAGGCTTCTTCGGCATCGGCACAACTCGGGTTGGCGGCGTCGTTGCCCCCTTAGTGAATGATCGCTCTGACACCTCATTCACACCAACGCTATCGCTGACCTATAAAGTCAATAATGCAACCAGCGTTTATGGCCGATATGCGACTGGTTTCAAAAGCGGTGGATTTAACCTAGATTATATCAATGCCAATGAATTGGCAGCAAATTCGGGGTTGGAGTTTGATAAAGAAACTGTTGCCACTTATGAAGTTGGCGTAAAAACATTAACGCCAAGATTTAACCTGAGTGCTGCTCTCTTTTATTCCGAATTTTCTGATTACCAAGTCAATCAGTTCATAGTCTTAGATCCAACTCGTAACCCGCCTTTAACATCAATCCGCATCACAAATGCGGCAAGTGTAGTCACAAAAGGCCTTGAAATTGAAGCATCATACAAAGTCACCCCTAACTTCCGCCTCCAAGGATCTTTGGGCTTGCTTGACGCAAAGTTTGATAGTTTCCCTGGTGGAGCGACAGGTGGCACAAGTGCATCTGGCAAGACTTTGCCCAACGCACCAGAAGTTAGCGTCACTTTGGGAGGGCAATATAACCACCAACTTCCGTCACTTAATGGCAAATTGGTGGTTCGTGCCGACGTAAGCCATGTCAGTGAAATTTTCCAAAACGTCGATAATGTTCGAACTGGGCGTTATGGCGCGGCGGCCGGAACATTCGCATTTGGTGTTGCAGATGCGAATACCGCTATTAACGCCAGCCTTGGATTTTTGCCTAATAATGACAGATTTTCCATTTTCCTTTGGGGCCGAAACCTCGATGATTCAAATGGCGTTTATCTCGATTTCCAAGACTTTTTCGGCACAAAAGTTCGCTTCCCCGGTGTGGGCCGTACTTATGGCGCGGATTTAGTGATTAAGTTTTAAGGCTGAGACGAAAAGGTATAAGCTTTTCGTGTAATCCTTTGGCTTTCATTGCAAATGAAGCGTGATATAGTCATGCTTCATTTCAACTGGAGCCATAAACAATGACTAAATTATGCGTATTTAATCACGAAGGAATTCGCAAAATTGGCATTGTTAAAAATGATAAAATTGCGATTATCGGTGAATTGCAGAATGAACTTGGGGTGGCGGGGCTTGGCGATTTAGCGCAAGCCCTTGCCAGTGCGCCAATTGGCGAAATTGCGTTGAGCGAAGTTGAACTGCTTGCCCCCGTCCCCTTCCCGCCACGGGTTTTTGGGATTGGTCTTAATTATTCCGACCACGCCGCCGAAACTGGCCGCCCAGTGCCAAATGTCCAGACTTGGTTTATGAAGCAACCGACAGCGATTAATAATCCCTATGGTGATGTGCAAAAGCCAGTTGTGTCAAATGTTTTGGATTATGAAGTTGAAATAGTGGTTATTATTGGCAAAAAGTGCCGCCATGTCCCGGTTGAACGCGCAGATGAAGTCATTTTGGGCTATTGCATTGGCAATGATGTGTCAGTGCGTGATTGGCAAATGGCCACCCCAACCATGAACATGGGCAAAGGCTTTAACACCACCGCACCAATCGGCCCTTGGCTCGTAACGCCTGATGAAATCGGTGATTTGTCTAAGCTTAGATTACGCGCAATTTTGAATGGCGAAATCATGCAAGATGGCTGTGTTGGCGATATGGTATTTAACGTACCACAAATGATCGCGCATTTATCAACCGCGATGACACTTTTACCTGGGGATGTGATTTTCACAGGCACGCCAGCAGGCGTTGGAGTGGCAAAAAGGCCGCCAGTGTTTATGAAAGCCGGCGATATAATTCGCTGCGAAATTGATGGTATTGGCTATATTGAAAATAGGATTGTCGATGAGGTGAAAGTGACAGTGATTGAGTGAGGTTTAAGTGCTTCCCATAAGCGAGCTTGCTCGCGCCATCCAAAAAGTCTGCAACTTTTTGGCGCTCACAAAGTGGGAAGCTGTCACGAAGTGACTGAAGGGTGAAAACGGTTGGGCAAGTGGCAAAGCTAGTTATCGCGGCACCAGTCACCCTTCCGCTTCGCATACGCTCAGCACCTTCCCTCAAGGGAAGGACTTAACTCACCTAGCGCCCAAAATATTTCCACAATATCACTGCCACCAATGACAATATCCCAATTTTGGCTATGGCAAAGCTCATTACCAATTTGCGGACGTTAAGCACATTTTGTTGGTGAATTTCCAAATCCTTGCCGATTAAAGGTTTGGGATTATCCCATTCCTCGTCTGATATTGGCCGTTGGTGTGGTGGCGTATGGGTCATTTAATTGCGGCGGCGGTTTTTAGAATTGGCCTTAGGTCTTGCTTTCACTGTTCGGTAGTCTGGTTGGCCAAGTTTTTGATCAACGCCAATACCATTTGAACGAATATCGGTACCCTGCAAAATATCGCCAATTACGGGTTTTGGTGTTTCCCATTCGTTTGAGCCTGGTGGCAAAGTTGATGGTGCGTTTCTCTCGGTGTTTTTGCCAATATGGAATTCTTGATATGGCACTCTTTCCTGCGTTTTTGTGCTGTTTTCTTTCTTGCGTTGATTTTGAGTCCCCGCATAGCCATTACCTTGGCTTACTCCCCAACTATAACCACTGGTTTTTTTTGCATCAGTTTTGCGGCTTGCATCATCATTTGCATTTTGGGCGCTTGCACTTAGTGCGATAAGCCCAATTGAGGAAACAGCAAGTATGCCAATCAGTTTTCTTGAAATCGTCATCTCAATCTCCTTCTTGATTAGATTTATTTATCCGTTTCAATATTTAACTTCAATAATAAAATAATCCGTCGCAAATTCACAAAATTATCTCTCAAATGGATCTTTCACCAAAATCGTGTCATCGCGCTGCGGTGAGGTTGAAAGCATTGCCACGGGGCGGCCTACTAATTCTTCAATACGGCGCACATATTTAATCGCATTGGCCGGCAAATCGCGCCAAGAGCGCGCGCCAAAAGTGGTTTCACTCCAGCCCTCCATGCTTTCATAAATCGGCTTCACTTTGCTTTGCAGGGTTAAATTCGCTGGCAAATAATCATATTGTTCGCCATCAATTTCATAGCCGACGCAGATTTTAAGCTCGTCCATTCCATCAAGAATATCAAGTTTGGTCAATGCCATGCCGTCTATGCCGCCAACGCAACAGGCTTGGCGCACCAAAACCGCATCAAACCAACCACAACGGCGTTTGCGGCCCGTAACCGTGCCAAACTCATGCCCACGCTGGCCAATGCCATCACCAATTTCGTCAAATAATTCGGTTGGAAACGGCCCTTCACCTACGCGCGTAGTATAGGCTTTGGTGATACCTAAAACATAGTCCAAATTACTGGGCCCAGTGCCAGAACCCGATGATGCCTGCCCCGACACCACTGACGATGAAGTGACATAAGGGTAAGTGCCGTGATCAATATCAAGCATTATGCCTTGTGCGCCTTCAAACAAAACCCTTTTATTGGCTTTGCGGGCAATATCAAGTTCGCGCCAAACTGGCTTCATAAATGGCAATATTTTTGGCGCCAACGCCAATAAATCCGACACCAATTTTTCGCCATCTATTGCTGGCAAATCTAGGCCAATGCGCAATGCTTTGTGGTGTGCCATAAGGCGATCGACTTTGGCTTCCAAAGTCGCTTTATCTGATAAATCGCCAACCCGAATTGCACGGCGGCCTACTTTATCTTCATAGGCAGGGCCAATGCCGCGTCCGGTTGTCCCAATTTTGCTTGAACCAGCCGCTTTTTCACGCGCGGCGTCCAAATCTTGGTGAATTGGCAAAATCAAAGTGGCATTTTCGGCCAAAACCAAATTGCTGGCATCAATTTTTATGCCTTGCGCCGACACGCGCTCAATTTCTGACAAAAGCGCGTTAGGGTCCACCACTACGCCATTGCCAATCATCGATAATTTGCCCTGCACCAAGCCTGATGGCAGCAATGATAATTTATAAACATTGTTGCCAACTACAAGTGTGTGCCCGGCGTTATGCCCGCCTTGGAAACGCACAACAATATCGGCCCTATCCGAAAGCCAATCGACAATTTTACCCTTGCCTTCATCGCCCCACTGCGAACCAACCACTACTACATTTGACATTTAATACTCAATTTCCTGTGCGTTTTTGCGTTGGGCGATATTGATGAGTTCCACACCGATTGAGAAAGCAAGTGAGAAATATAAGAAGCCGCGTGGAATGTGGAAACCCAATCCGTCTGCGACCAAGGCAACGCCAACCAACAAAATAAATGCGAGTGCTAGTGTTTTAATGGTTGGGTGTTTTTCAACGAAATTGGTAAGTGGTGCGGCAGCTACCGCCATTACTAAAGTCGAAAATACCACCGCCAAAATCATGATGGCGATAATATCGGTCATACCAACTGCGGTGATAACGCTGTCCATAGAAAATACGATATTGATAACAATCAATTGCATTAAAACCGCATTGAAGTTCGATTTCGCCTCGGTTTCTTCATGGCCCGTGCCTTCGACACTGGCATGAATTTCATCGGTCGCTTTATATAGCAAGAACAAGCCGCCGGCTATCAAGATAAGGTCTTTAATCGTTACTTCAATTGCTTCTTTTATTGCATGCGCATCACCATGCCCAACCGCATCACCATAAAAAGTGGGGAGCGTGAAAAGCGCATTTTGACCAAGGCTTACAATCCAAAAAATGCCGCCAAGCATAAGAACGCGCAGAACCATCGCGCCCCAAATACCCACTCGGTTAGCAGTGGTGCGCTGCTTGCCCTGCAATTTCCCAACCGCAATTGAAACAAACAACAAATTATCAATCCCCAACACTACCTCAAGGAAGGTAAGCGTCAAAAGCGATATCCAATTTGCGGGCGAATCTATCCAACCAATCAACATTTCCATAAGAGGCTCTTTTCATATTTAGGGGCTTTTGGTCAAGCAAAATTAAATTTCTACATAAAACTATAAGGCTCGATATCAATAATCAATCGCACCGAAGGCGCAAGTTTAATTGCCTTGCGCCATTTGGCCATAAAGGCAGAAATATCTACATTTTTATCGGCTCTTATTAAAAACCTACGGCGACGCCAGCCACGAATAAGCGCCATTGGCGGCGGTGCTGGCCCCCAAACTTCAATCCCATGGGCTGGGAAAAGTGCGTCGCCGACTATTTTTGCGGCTGCGTCGACTGCCTCATCGGTTTTTGCCATCAATTGCAATGCCGCCAATCTACCAAATGGTGGCATTTTGGCCGCTGCTCGCATGTCGGTTTCGATACCCAAAAAGCCTTCGCGATCATCATTCAATAGTGCTTGCATTGCTTCATTTTCGGGATAATAGGTTTGAATCATGGCGCGGCCATTTTTGCCGGCCCGCCCCGCGCGCCCCGCAACTTGGGTTAGAAGCTGATAAGTTCTCTCCCCTGCCCGTGGATCCCCACCCTTTAGGCTCAAATCGCCGTCAATCACCCCAACTAAAGTAAGGTTCGGGAAATTATGACCCTTGGCGGCAATTTGCGTGCCGACCATTATATCAATTTCGCCATTTTCCATGCGTTCAACCATTTGCTTAATTGCTTGCGGGCCAGTTGAAGTATCGGATGAAAAAATCTCAACTCGCGCTTTTGGAAATAATTGTTTTGCTTCTGCGGCAACCCGCTCAACCCCTGGCCCCACCGAAACCAAAGAGTCATAAGAATGGCAAGACGGGCAATTAAGTGGTTTGGGAATTGAGTAGCCAGTTAGATGACATACCAAACGATTTGAATAGCGATGTTCAACCAGCCAAGAATCAGTTTCGGGCGAAGTCATTTTATGCCCGCATTTTGAGCATAATACCACGGGCGCAAAGCCACGGCGATTTAGGAACAAAAGCACTTGTTCTTTGGCGTGCAATGTTGTGGCGATTTCTTCCACCAATAATGAAGATATCCAATGATTTGGCATTGGCGCATAGGTTTTGAGATCAATAAGTTCGATATTCGGCAGGTTAGCCACCCCAAATCGTGATGACAGCACCAAATGACCATAACGCCCCGACAAAGCATTATTGCGGGTTTCCAAGCTTGGCGTTGCCGAAGCCAAAACCAGCGTCGCGTTCGCGAATTTTGCACGCACGACGGCAAGGTCACGCGCCTGATAACGCAATCCATCGTCCTGCTTATATGAAGCATCATGTTCTTCATCCACCACAAGCAGGCGCAGGTTTTTGAACGGCAGAAAAATTGCCGAACGCGCACCAATTACAATGCGCGCGCGGCCTGATGCAATTTCGCGCCAAGCGCGGCGCTTTTGGTTTGCATTTATTTCGGAGTGCCACAGGGTTGGTTCGGCGCCAAACCGCTGCGAAATGCGGGCGATGACAGCTTGGGTTAGAGCGATTTCTGGCAAAAGCACCAAAATTTGCGAAGTCGGGTTCTGAGCCAATGCATGGGCGATTGCCTCGAGATAGACTTCGGTTTTGCCTGATCCCGTCACGCCATCGAGCAAAAAAGGCGCGTATTTTTCGGCATCAATTGCTTTGGAAATTACTTCTAAGGACGCGGTTTGCGCAAGGTTTAAATCGCGCGATTTTTGCTCAAAACTTGGTTGGGTAAATGGCAAATCAACTGGCATTTTTATTTCCGCCAATGCACCTAATTTTACCAAACCATTTACAACCGCAACCGAAGCCCCAACAATTTGCGCCAGCTCAGTTTTTGATAGTGGCGCATAGTCACATGCAGCTACTATTTGTAAGACCGCCTCGCGAACGGGAGTAATTTTGTCAATTTTCTCCGAGCCAATTGTGATCTTTGTGGCAAATGGCCCAGCAAACAAGGCATCATTTGCCCGCATCACTTGGTGCAAAACTACGCCTTGCGGCACAACCAAATATTTCGCTGCCCATTCTATAAACGCCAAACTATCCCTTGAAAGCGGCGCGGCATTGAGGCGTTCAATTATTTGTTTTAAGGGTTTTGGCGGTTCGTTATCGTTTCTTAGACTGACCACCACACCGAGTTTTTCGGCTTTTGCCAATGGTATTTTGACAAAATCACCCACCGCCAAATCCATGCCTTGACGCACTTCATAGTCAAAAGCCTCTGGCAATGGCAAAGGAAGTAGAATTTTGGCGATTTTCATATTTAGCGACTATAACAAGTTCGATTCAAATGAAAAGAAAACAATATTGCGAGTTTTGCGTGACAATCAACAAATATTTTTCATATCAATGCTATGAATGCGCCATAATGTCCTATATCAAGCGAAGCCACAAGCGCATATTAGCAAGTTCAAATATAATAGGAAAAGACAATTGGCTGCTTATACCGAAGAAACCGTGACATTCGTAAAACATTATACTGACCGGCTTTTTACTTTTTCAACCACGCGGGATCGAGGGTTTAGGTTCCTCTCGGGTGAATTTGTTATGGTTGGATTGATGATAGACGGCAAACCGCTTTTGCGTGCCTATTCAATTGCTTCGCCCGAATGGGACGAAAAATTGGATTTTTATTCAATCAAAGTTGCTGGCGGGCCATTAACTTCAGTTTTGGCGGACATTAAACTTGGCGATAAAGTTTTGGTTGGCAAAAAGCCAGTTGGCACTTTGGTGCTGGATGCGCTTACCCCCGCTAAACGCCTTTATATGTTGGCCACTGGCACCGGTATTGCGCCATTCGCATCACTGATCCGCGACCCCAATACTTATGAGCGCTATGAGCAAGTGATTTTAACCCAAACTTGCCGCCAGGTTGCAGAGCTTCAATATGGCTATGATTTGGTGCGCGATACTTTGGATGACCTGTTGGTTGGCGAATATTTGCGTGCAGGGCAACTTATCCATGATGCGGCAACAACGCGCGAGCCACACACGCATACGGGACGCTTGACTGAAAGGGTTGCGGACGGCTCATTTTTCAAAGACTATGGCCTACCCGAATTTAACCCCGAAACCGACCGCGCGATGATTTGCGGCTCACTTGCAATGTCGGTTGAGTTCAAGAAAATGTTTGAAGATAGGGGCTTTATTGAAGGCTCAGTTTCCGCGCCTGGGCAATATGTTTATGAAAAGAGTTTTGTGGGGTGAACGCGCTCTAATTGCCGCCCTCTCGGTGTTTTTGGATTTTTCGGCCTTGCTGAACCTAGGCCGCAAAACATTTGGTTAATTAGCCAAAAAGATTTTTAATCATATAACTTAAATTCTACCCTCAAATTGTATGTAGAAGGAATTTTATTAGAACAATTAGTAGCGGCAAAAAATTTCATGTTCATGGCTTCTGCTCTAACTGCTGCGTCGAAAACACCTTCATCGGTGCTATTTTCAATATCAACTTTGGTAACGTTTCCCGTCGCATTGACATGTACGATAGCATCCACTCTGCCTTCAATTTCAGCGGCCACTGCGGACGGCGGATAAGCAGATTCAACGTTAAACTGGAATTTAACAATGGCATTGGTATTTGGCATTGTGCAACGTGAATTATCATCACGCGCGCGATGATTTCGGTACAGTTCACAAGATGGCTTATCATCCATTTGGCATGCCCGCCGAAGCAGCCTTGTTCCGTCCAACAACGCAGTGCCATTTGGTCGTTGCTCGATTAAGAATTTGCCCCATTGTCCGCAGCCAACAGCGATGTTGTTTAAGCAACCAATTTTTGCAAAATGAGCGGCTCTGGTAAGGTGACTAGGGAAAGTCGTCATACTACTATATTCTTCAGTAGCTTTATTGCAACTCTCAAAGTCGCCGTAGGTGCACGCATAACCATAGAAATCGGCTCGAGCATACGGGATGTCTGAAATCAAAATATATGGCTCAGAATTCTCGGCAATGGATTTGCATGCAATTGCGCTATACAAATTACATGCGCGGTACATGAAGTCACGGGCTTTGTCGTCAGACTGTTCAACTCCCTCGCCAGTCAAATATTTTTGCCCAAAACGCAGGCAAGATTCAGCTACGCGATTTTCGCAACCTATAAAAAGTCGCCAATTCAGGGCTGCATCCGCATCACTTATTTCTTGAATATTTTGCCGAACTGTCGGGTCTAATGTTGGAGCCATGTTTGATGGTTGTGCGAAAGCCGACGTTACAAAAAACTGCGTTAACAAGCATAAGAAGCCTCTGAAATAGCAACCAAAAATCCTCACCGAGCGGCCTCCACGACCGTTTCAGAATAGCGTCATCTGAAATTTTGGCAAGAGTTATCGGCTTGTTGACAGGTTTTAAGGAGCATCTCTTAGAAGGGCTGAAGGTATTTTAGGAACGCCTTTTATTCTTGCACGCTTCAATAAAATATGTTACAAGCCCAAGTGGAAATTGAATACGACCCGATTAAGTAATGAGCGAAATATCGTAACGCGTGGCATTTCGTTTGAATTGGCGCGTGAATTCGATTTCGCATCCGCGTATATATATGCCGATGAGCGCAAAAATTATGGGGAAATTCGATTGATTAGTTACGGTTTTATAGGCGACAGGATTCACGTTGTTTGCTTCAAAGCAAGTAAAATTAATAAAGTTAGAATTATCAGTTTGAGCAAAGCGAATGAAAGAGAAGTTGAAAAATATAGAGAGTTCATACGAAGACCTAATTGATGAAGATGGTGAAGTTAGAACACCGTCCGATTTTAGCAAAATAAAATTTATGAGGGTAAAAGACGTTTTCCCCGAACTTGCTGAATACTCACGTCAACGCAAAGCAGGTAGGCCGCCAGTTGAAGCACCGAAAAAATCCAAGACATTCAAACTTTCGCAAGATGTCATCGAGGCCATTGTGCAAAGCGGTAAAGGCTATAATGCGCGGGTTGAAAAAGTATTGCGTGAAAGTCTGGCGGCAGGGAAAATCTAAACCCTATATCCTATAAACCGTTCCCTAATTTTCCTATCCAATTGATCCCTCACTTGTTCATATGCTTCAAGGCGAAAATCGCGGGAGCCTTCTGCCAAAGTTGGGTCAAATGTTGGCCAATATTCCACATTCAAAGCCAAATGCCGTGTAAATTCGAGGGCGCGGTGGTGGGCTTCTGGGCTTAGGGTTATGATTAAATCGAAATTATCATCTTGTAATTGATCAAAAGTCTTGGGCTTGTGTTTGGAAATATCGACACCCAAATCGTCCATTGCAAAAACTGCCATTGGGTCGAGCTGTCCCGCCCTAAGGCCACAACTATCAACATAAGCAACTTTCCCAAACCTTAGTTTGAACAGGTTTTCAGCCATCGGTGAACGTATAGCGTTCATGGTGCACGCAAATAATATGGCTTGGGGCAGCCGTTCGTCCAATTTTATAACCTTATATGCAAAGCGCAAATCAGCGTGAATAATCGCCTTGCAGTATCAAAATCCAATTTAATTTTTCCATCCAAACGTAGCGATAAAAGTTCAGACCCTTCATTATGCAAGCCCCTTCGCCCCATATCGACAGCCTCGATTTGTGATGGTGACGAATTTCGAATGGCCAAATGATAGCTATCGCAAATCATCAAATAATCGCGAATAATTCGGCGAAGCGGCGAAAGTGAAAGCACAAAAACCCGCACATCTTCACCATTTTCACGCTTGATATCCATCACGAGTTTTTGTTCCATCACCGATAAATGCAGAACATAGGGCCCTAAATCGGTTTCAACCACTTCAAAAACATTTTCATCAAGCAAGTCAAAAATCGCCACCCGCCTTTCATGATCAACATCGGCGCTAGCCCCAGAAAGCGAGTCCTTGTCCAAAAAAACTTCAATAATTCGGTGGTTTGTTGACCCGTCCATCAATTTGCATCCCTAAGCCGCATTTCAACACTAAGACCATGCGCCGGCAATCCTTCGGCATTTGCAAGCACGCTCGCAAATGGGCCAATTTGCGCAAGGCCGATTTGGTTAGCACGCAAAAGCGTAGTTCGTTTCATAAAATTCATCACACTAAGCCCCGAAGAAAAGCGCGCGCGGCGGCCAGTTGGCAATACATGGTTGGGCCCAGCGACATAATCGCCAAGGCTTTCTGGTGTTAATCGACCCAAGAAAATCGAACCTGCATGGCGAATATTTGCCAATAACGCATCTGGATTGTCGGTGGCGATTGCCAAATGTTCGGGCGCACCTTGGTTTACGAGGTCACAAGCATGGCTTAAACTATCAACAATAATAATTGCGCCATAATTCCCCCATGATGCTTTTGCTGGAGGCGCGGTATCCCCTGCCGCAATTTGCGCATTTGCGGCAGCTAAAACTTCTCGCGCAAACGCCACATCATCGGTGAACAAAAGGCTTTGTGATAATTCGTCATGCTCTGATTGCGCCAATAAATCACAGGCAATGATTTTTGCATCATTCTTATTATCGGCAATCACAAATATTTCCGAAGGCCCAGCGACACTATCAATCCCTACATCACCAAAAACCAGTTTTTTGGCGGCGCTGACATATGCGTTCCCAGGGCCGACAATTACGTCAACTG
>ERZ1292630.1915-Hain-H41-02um-R3-1915-length-19760-cov-7_pt3 | contig 14150 bp, 8 predicted proteins | sample MGYA00564408_ERZ1292630 | MGnify/ENA primary metagenome ERZ1292630 (study PRJEB36523, sample SAMEA6512641) | groundwater metagenome | collected 2019-01-08 | study: AquaDiva: Metagenomics assemblies of 32 groundwater samples | reverse complement strand
CCCCCCCCCCCCCCCCCCCCCCCCCCCCCCCCCCCCCCCCCCGCCCCCAAATGAATGATCGCGCTTACTCCTACGCTGTGGCTCGATCCCGCTTTGCCGCCAAGTCTGGAATCGCAAACGGATGCCCTTCGGTGTTGAACACGAAGGCGTCCAACGGCACCACGTCTGGAGACGAGAAAAGTAAGAAGGCATACTTGAGCGTTTCCGCGAAGAAAAAGCTCTCCATGTCGTCGGATTGTCGCGGCGGAACCTCCGTGACGTTGTGCAACGCCGAGAAGCCCATTGGTGTGCGACAATGCTTGTCGATGTGCGTCACGATGTGCCAGCCCCAGTCCCGAAACGTCTCATCGCCCGTCATCCGGTACAGATAAAACAGCGATTCGAGCAACTCCGGCCTCAGAATGTACTTGGGGTCCTGCACGAGGTAAGGTTTGGAGGGGAGCGTTCTCTTCTCGGCTGTCCCGCTTGACGTGGCGAGATGTGCCGCCGCGCGCAAGGCATCGTAGTCTGGCTCCTCCTCGAGGTCACCCGGGGCGAACACTGGATGGTCAGAATAGGGTGTTGTCATGGGATCTCCTGATTCCTCCTCGTCATCGGAGTCGCTGTAAAAGGTCGCGATTTCGGGTGCGATTCCACTCGGAGAGTCCACGTACAAGTAAAAGCATCCCGACGCTAAATCGATGGCCACACGCGCAACGTCGTCGGCCGTCCACGTTCGGTTACGTGGCGCCACACGGTCGAATACCCCCGCGGGATCATGCGCGCCCGACATGACGCCGAGGGCCAAGGTGCCCGCGAAAAAGCATCCCAGGTGATCCTGCGTTGGCTCGAATCCCCACCCGACGTGTCCCACAAAGGCCCAATGTGTGTGCGGCGCATACTTGATGCCATGCCACAGCATGCCTTCCACGGCGTCCTCATACATCTCGAGCAAGTGCGCGTCCAGCCGCTCCGCCGCCTTCTCCCCTCCGTCCAGCTCATTTCGAGTAGGGGTGGTCGTCGCCGAGGCGGGTGCAAGAGGAACCCTCGAGAACAGCAGCCACTGTTTTAACAAGTACTCGTACGCCGAGTCGCTCATGCTGTTAACAGTCGCTGCCCCCGACCACGTCTCCGTCAGCGGCCGAAAGATGCTAGGCCATAACCCTCGATGCGGCATTTCAACGCCCCCTCGGTCATAGAGGTCCACATTGGATGGCCATCCTTTCCGGCGATGAGAAATGAGCAACCGGATAAAATCCGACGCCGCCTCGCCATACGCGGCGTTGCCCGAAACAAGACTTAAGTATCGGAACTCGAGTTGATTGCTGCCGAGTTCCGCGAGCAGATTGGTGCCCTGGCTCCACGGCTTGCCGATGTGGCCGTCACTCATCGCGACGAGGTGTCCCGCAAGCCGCCACGGCCGATGCATCGCAGCGGCTTGATGATTGGGAAGCCGCGCCGGCGGAGGCGTCGGCGGCTTGCGACGCCAACCACCTGGCAACGCGGCCACCCCACCACGGTCGTCCACGGCATGGGCATTGACCTCCCCGTCGTTGCTTTCCTCCTCCATCTCGAAGGCGGGAAGTAGCCTATCCGCGAAGGCGATCGCTTTCGTCAGGAAGCGTGGATCCTCCGTCAAACCGTAAACACTGACGAAGCTGCCAACGTGCCGAATGATCATCTCAAACACGGACAGACTGACGGGCGAGTCCATCCGACTGTGGTACAGTGCCAGTTCGGCAGCCTGGTCGAACTCATCGCGCAAGTCCATGAGCAGCAACGTGCCGAGTGCGTCGATGGGGGTGACCAGAGAGCGGCCCCACTTGTCGGAGTACCCGCCGGTGACCGGTTTGAGTTCGTCATGCCCCGCCGCGTGCTTCACGTAACCCGACCATGCGTGCTTCGTCATCGCGATGACGTGGTGACGCCGGGCGCTGTTCTCGATGGTCTCGCACGGCCTCGGCGGGGGAAACGACAAGCGATCCTTCCCATCATGCCTTGCACCGCGGCTTAAAGACCCTCCTCGAGGCGAGTTGGCGTTGTCTTCAAGGTGTTCGGTTGGGATCGCGACCGGCGCCGCACGACTTTTCTTGACCGCGTGCTGCTCATGCCGCGGCAAGACGGCCGCCCGGGAGGCGACGTACTCGTAGTACGCATCGGCGGCAAGGTACAGCACAGCAGAGTAGATGGCGAGAGCAACAACCAATGTTCGTCCTCGCATCCGCCGCAAAGGAGGTAACAACCTAGTGACCGGACCGCGTCTGGGGAGCGGCTTTGACACAACGCAAGTTACAATCCAACAGCGGGTCTTTTGTCGACGAGCCCCGAAGACTATAAGGTTTTTTTAAAAAAAAGCCGGTGGTTCGACTCAACTCACGATCCACCACATGCTGTACCGACATCCAAGACAGTAGTTCAAGCCCAATCCCGATCTAGCCGTTCCCCTCTCGGTCGCCAACTTTTCCGCCTTCCCGCAGCGTGACTACTATGCATCAACGCTTCCCCCTGGGGCCGGGGGGTTATCGCCTAGAACACCGCCGCAACTCGATCACGCCACCGTTGCATCTCCGCCAAACGCAAACGCCACTTGGCCCACGTCGTGCACGTAGATCTCCGAACGGATGGCGGGATGAAAACGACCGCAGATGGAGTGCGCGCGGCGTTGCACAACGGAAATTGGCCGCCCCGCTGACGTCAACTGCAGCAGCGCGAAGATCTCTCAAGAAAGCCCGCGCCCCCCGCCGGCCGGTGCGCCAACGACGCTGAAGCCCGCGCTCCCGCCAGCCGGTGCGCCAACGACGCTGGAAGGCCGACTCCCCGCCAGCCGGTGCGCCAACGACGCTGGAAAAGGCCGACTCCCCGGTGGCTGGCGGATCGGGGCGCGCCGCATTGATGATGGCCTCGGCCGCATCACGTTCCCGGCCCGCTCATTTGGCACCCTATCTGCAAGGTCCTGCTCGGCCCGATCCACAACGATGCGGAACTAACGGGACCGCCGCGAGCTGCGTCGCACAAAGCCCTCCGCGGCCGTTGTTATCACCCGTCGCACCGTCCGGGCTGGGTCCACGTTCTGGGCAACTGCCGGTGCCTGGGGGGCCCTGCGCGTCCATCTTCGCTGTCAGACTCCGAGGGTCTGAGCCGCCACTTACGGCTCCGCCGCATCCAGCTGCTACTTCCATCCACGTTGCGATCAGGCTCGGCCATGTCGTCAATCAGCAGCTGTTCGTTCTTTCTGCTCCGTTGGCGTTTCGGAAGGCGTCCGAAACATCGTCGGAGTGCTCCCACTGGATAGGCTGGCGAGCTTGCCAGCGCGACGTGGGCATTGCCCTGCTCTTGAAGTTTCATCTCTTTGGTTGCCTCTAACCGTGCGTTGCTTGTTGCGGTGCGCTCGGCCACCGCTCTGGTCAAATGGTCACTGATTTCAGACCAGTGCGCTCCACGCGCTTCGGCAAAGCACGCTGCCTCGAGGGGTGTCAAGTCCGGCGGGTCGTGGGGCGGAGCGGGAAGGCCTCGCCCTCGGCATTCGAGCAGCTGCACCAGGTCTCGTGCCACGTCATATTGTCTCTCCGCGGGAGGGTAACCACCTCGAACCTTTGATCACCGCGCGAGGGTACAAAAAACTCACAAAAAAACCGAAGCTGTTCGTGATCACGCTATTCAACTGTGTTGCTGTGAAAAGGGGCCCCGCTGCTGATAGTTTAACCCACACTCACGACGCGAACCCGACGCCCCTTTCCTTCACGGTGGGTATGCACCGGCCCTCCGGTTGCCTCATCGCGCATGGGGGAAGTCAGTGGCGTTCACGTGTATTGAAGCCGAACCCTCCTGTGCAGAAGAAGTATCTTTAGGATTCCTATGTAGGGCTTCCTGACACTCTTGTGGGTTTTTTTTGTACTCTGTTTCCTGAGGGTCGTGGCTTTTCCCGGTGTGCCCAGCGTGACCATTATGCAACGATCTTCCTCTCCCCGAGGTTTGGGTGGTTATCGCATGACTCGCTGCAATATCGACGTTCCTGAAATTCTCACGGGAGGATCGGATGACGACACCGTTGGTGCGGCACCGGTCGACGTTGCGGCCCGTTGAGATGAACCACTGCCACCGCCAACGGCGGCCGAAGCGGTTTGGGACGCCGCTGCGAGCGAGGGGGTCGTTGGGAAGGCGCTGCCGGCGGTGGCCGCGACGGCTCCCGGCACCAAGAGTGGCTGACACACTTCCATCATTTTCAGGACCATGTGCATGCCCACACCTCCTTCGATGTCGCCGCTTTCCGCTTCCTCTGCCGCATTCGCGCTTCCGAATTCGACCCCGACGTGCGCTTCCTTGGTGGTTTGTGCGATGCCTAGAACGGTCCCTTGCAATTTCTTCTTCCGCTCTGCCACGTTGTGACAATACTCTTCTACCGTCTGCTTCGTCACGAACCGCGTGACGTGCACGGGCTTCGTTTGTCCGATGCGATGCGTGCGGTGGACGGCCTGTTCCTCGACCGCAGGGTTCCACCAGGGATCGACGACGAAGCAGTGGTTCGCCATCGTGATGTTCAGGCCTTGGCCCATGGCCATTTTCGACGCCAGCAAGATATGGCACTCTTTCGACTTTTGAAACCGATCTAGCAAAGGAAGACGGTCGACGATGCGGGTGCTACCATCCATTCGGAAGAATTGCAGGTTTTCGCGTTCCAATGCGATTTCGATGATGTCAAGGAACATGACGTACTGGGAAAACACCACGATCTTTTCTCCCGCGTGATTCTCTAACACGTCGCGGATTTTTGTCAGCAGAGCATCGACCTTCGCGGAGGACCGCCAGGTTCGCGATTTGAACGCATTGCGGCGCTGCTGGCTGGTGACTACATGGGTCTTCAATACCGAAATGGAAATCGGCGTGTGACATTCGGGGCACGGTGTGCGCATCACAGCTCCCGAACCGGCAGACAGTTGTCCCTCTCCCTTGTTCGTCGTGCCGTTGGCATTGGTAGGTGCTTCCTCATACACGAAGCGGGCTTGAAGGCATGACTTGCAGAAAGCATGTCCGCAGGGCGCCACCACGGGATGCGTTGCGGCGAACCGGCAAATCGAGCAAGCGACGTTGCTCACGGACTCGTGTTCCGCTAACCAGGGGTGGCAGCATAGCAGACGCATTCGCGACAGGATCGCCAGCCACTCGATGACGGAGCTGTTGTGGTGATTCGGTCGACGCAGCAGGCCACCACCACCTCCGCTGCCGGGGCTACCTCCTTGTAGTTTCCCTCCGTTGGATGGACTCAACAGAGCCACGCTGCGTTTCAGGTGCATCAGCGTGACGTTGTATTCTTCAATGGCCTCGGCGGAGAGCGCCACGGATGCTGTTTCCTCGTACTTGGGGGGCAGTGCCACGATGACCACGCGCTTGCCGTTAATGACCGAGCTCGGCAAGCGACGGAGGCAAGTTGGCTTCAGCGCAATGGCCAGAGACCGTTGAACAATCACATCCCGCGAAATGGCCTCCTCTTGCTGTTTCATGAGCGGGATCGTGCTATTCCCAGTGAACTGCAGCAAGGACTGCACATCCTCGATGGAATTGTGCAGCGGCGTCGCGGTCACCGCCCATCGCTTCATGCCGCTCAGCGCCATCACGGCCCGGTGGCGCAGCGACATGGGATTGCGGATCACGTGCGCTTCATCGACGATGATTCGCTTCCACCGGATCGTGAAGAGAGGATGGACGATGCCGTCCTCGAGGGCGCTCGCAAATTCGACCTTTTTTTTGGCATGGTCGTGCGACGCACGGCCCGCAGCGTGATGGTGCTCATGCCTTGCCCACATGCGCGTCTTGCGTCCCGTCGAGTTGTACGAGACGGCTTGGGGCTCGGCCAAAAACAGTCCCGACCGCGGGTTGTAATATCGCATGGCTTGCGCGTACAGCATCGCCACCGTATCGTACGTAACCATCACCAAATCCGCCGACTCAAGTTCCGGCTTGCTGAGCTTTTTGCGATTGCCATCGTGCAGCATCAACACGTGCACGGGATTTTCCAAGCACGTGTTGAAACGGTTTTCCAACTCGCCTGGCCATTGATGCAGCAGGGAGGCCGGCACCACGATCAACGTGCGCATCTCGGGGGTTTGCATTAGGGCTAATTCATCACCTTCAATCGTGTTCACTCGATCGTGGCGCAGCTGACTGAAGGCAGAATGATCACCAGGGGCGATGTTTTTATAGTTCTCTTGAGTGGATTGAGTCGCCTGACTGATGAAGACGCGGCACGAGCGCACGAAATGAGGGTGGTACTTATCGGTAAATTGGAGCCACGGCTCAAGTTCGTTCACCAGCCGGTCGTACAGCTGCGCATCCGCAGCGGCCGCGGCGGAGGCCGCGGGCTGTGACGCATCGAATAAGAAAATGCCCGCGGCCTCAGTCAGAAATTGATTTGGGGGGCTGGCCGTGGCTGACGAAGACGAGTCGTCGGTCGACGGAGAAAAGTACGCAACCACTGCCGCAAAAAGTTGCTGCAGGTGCAATAAATCGCGCCCGGGACGGGTGATCCGGGACACACTGCCTATGGACTGAATCTTACTCAGCTGCCGCGTGATCACCAGCAAGCGGCTCGCCACGCCGACAACAGCGGCGGGGGTCATGTTAAGGGAAGCTTTGTCACCGACGTCATCCGCGCCCTCGTTGTCGTGCTTTTTCGGCGCCCTTTTCGTGCTTTTTGCCGCCGGAGTCGTCGTGGCGCCCGCTTCAGCCTTGGACGCTCCGCGAGTTGACGAACCCTTCGCTTTTGGCGCCGCTGCGTCCAGGTCGTTCTTTAACGCGCGGTGCCGTGCATAGCACAAGGTGAGCATCTGAACCGTCTTGCCCATTCCGAGGCCGTCCATCATAATTCCGCCGTGCGTTCGTTTCTCTCGATTGCACATCCAGCGTACACCGGCGATTTGATGGGGCATGAGTTCCGTGCGGAAAGTGGCGCGAGAAAGGCCGATTTCCTGGTAGTCACCCGGCTGCACTGGCTTGATGGCGGCTTCATCGTGGTCCTCCACGGCGCCTAGGAACGTCGAGACGGGTCGGATGGTGGTGTGACGATCGATGCTGCCATGGCGCCCCGCAGCGAGCGAACAGGTGCATAGCACTGGACTCGTGAAGCGCCTTATCGCACGACGACCGGATCCACAGATCATTCTGTTATCGGTATCGACGACTCGACAAAAACACAGACTGTGGGAACGCACACAGTTGCATGTTTTGCGACCCAACAAATCACCGAAACATCGCGGGAAAACTACTCTAAAATGACGGCGTCGCGCTGAGCAACGGACCTGAGACTAAGGGCACGAGAATACAAGCTGAGCTGAATGGGATACCCCCATCCGGTCAACGCCAGTGGATCCTCACAGAGAAGCAGCCGCGCGACTAAAGTCGTTGAGATGAGCCGACGCAACGGACGCGTCCGTTGACAGAGGGCGAGACGGTCGCATGCCGCTACCGGGCGTCGCTCTGGTTGCCGAGGACATCATCGTGTCGATTGTTGCTTGCGGACTACCGTCGAAGCCGTTGCGAGCGCCACCGGAGACACCGCCCATCGACCGGCTGTTCCAGGTCGCTGCACTGGACGAAAGTGCCGACTGTTGGCGGTAAAACGCGACGAGTCGCGACTGCATTTCCAGAATCCGCGTGTTTTGCTCCTGGACCTGGTTCACATTCGCGCTCAGTGTGGCGATGGAGAATTCAGCGGGCCTCCCGTCTCCCGATGTCGTTTTACCAATGGGCACGCCATAGGTGACGCAAAGGTCCTCCAAGAATCGGATGCGCGCTTTGCAGCTGGCGACTTCCTGCTGCAACTGCGCCTCCACCGCATTCGACTGCGATCGCCGCTGCTCCCTCGCCGTCAGCAGGGAGTCGAGCTGCTCGAGATCAATGCCGCCGTTGCCACGGTTGCGGCCGGACGCGTCGCCCGAGCCGCCCGCCGCCCCATCGTTGACCTCTCTGGTGAGCGCGTCGATCATCTCCACATCGTCGTCGCCAATGCCCGAATTTCGGTCATCCTCTTCATCTTCGTCCCCCGCCCCGCGCGGTCGAGTCCCACTGTTGCTTCCTCCTCGCTCCGTCGGCGTTGCACCAAAGTTGTGATGATCGATCTTGATTTGCTGACCAATGACCTTCACAACGCTGTCACGGTCGAGTCGTGAACCTAACGACGTGAGCACCGAGGTGACACCAATCGCGAGGGGTGCCGAAAGAAGGATCACGACGATTGGCAATAGGGCGACGGGGAGGACGATCAGCTGCTTCACGCCGAAGGTGCTCGAAATTTCACCCCACATACTCCCGATGAATATCGCAAAATACAATTCGGTGCACAAAATTGGTACCTTGAGGATGTGCAAGGTGAAACTTCGGTTGCTGCGAAGCAGGTAGAAGCTTGGATCATCGTACGTGCCCATGAGGTGCGCCGTGAGTTGTTTCGGCGGCAGCCACACGCCATTCGCCTTGGTCGGACTTGCACTCGGGCCGCCGTGGCCGTGCGGGTCGTGTTCCCCTCCACTCCCTGCCGTTTGATGTCCGCCCTGTTGCTCGTGATAACTCGACGTCTTCAACCGTTGTAGATACCTCGAAAAGTTGCGATACAACATGGCCAATCCCACGAGGTAGACCGTCATGGGGACCCAGCCGATGATAAAAATGTACGTCACCGTGTTGAGGACCCGGTCGTCGGTCGACAGGGTGCTAATGTCTCGGCTTTGGAATCGACCCGGAAGGAGAAAAAGTCGCACACTATTCGCGGCGGCGACAAACACGAGCGACAGCCAGCACTGCCAAGTGATGTCGGTGAACTTTACCACCGTTCCTTGACACCGCATGCGCAAATAGCCAACAAAGGACACGCTGATACCGGCCTCTCCGCACTTTCGAAGGCTGTGGGCGAGTACTTTTTGCTGCTGCGTCGCGTGTTGTCGGCGATTGGAGGTGGTGGCGGCCAAGAGGGACTCCTCCAGAGCATCCAGCTGCTCGTGGAAGGAGCGGCGCAGGAGCACAAACATGCGCTGTGACCACGATAATTGCAGCTCCAACAACTCGTCGTAGTCCAACCGACGGTGATGGGTTGCGCGGCGGTCGGGACTCGCCGCAGAGCTGCTACCGGTAGCCGGTGTCCGCAAGGGCGCGGTCAGATCGCCTCCACCCATGCGAGACGAACCGACGGCCGAGGCACCACCCCCACTCCCGGCGACTTGAACCAGATCCGTTCCTTGAGCCACAGATGAGCCCAAGGCGGCGAGGTCCACCGCTTTCTCGATGTCGTCAAATTTCGCAAGCCAAAAATGAATGAGCCACGAAATGAAAATAATGCCGCAAACGAAAAACACGACGAGAAAAAAGAGAACGGTCTGGGTCCAGCGAAACAGCAAAATCCAACGTGCTGGCATGTTGTCCACGGTCTGCACGACGAACACGAACAACAGCGATATCGTCCCAACGATGAGCACCTCCTCGGAGAGCTGCAAGAAGAGCAGCTTGACATGCTTGGACCGGTGTTCTCGCAGAGACGAGATCAAATTTTCCAGCAACACTGATAGAATGACGATCAGGGCGAAGAGCGCGGCAGATTCTTTGGGGTTCGAAATGACGACGTCTCCAGACACAAAAACGTTGCCAGGGGCGGCGGGTGCGGCCGACATGTGAATACCACACAAATAGGTCCTATCCTTATCGTCGGTGAAACGGAAGAGAGGCACTAAAAAACATAGCTTCACATGTAGTGGCCATTTCCGTTTGAAGCGGACTCGTAGGAGGGCCTGTGTGCTATCATGCTCCCTGCGTCCACCTGCATGGGGGGAAAGTGTTGACTGTTTTTTTCAGCGTGAACAGCAGCACCACTTTTCCTTCGACCGCGACACGAACGTCCTCGCGGGTGCTCACAGGGGACGCGTCGACGCGAGCAATTCGGCTGCCGCTCGGGAACGCTGTGGTCGGAGAAATCCAGTGCGGAATCGATGGTGACGGCTCAACGAGAGTTGATGGCGGTGTCCCATCGCTGTCGGTGATCGAGATGTTCGGGGGGCCGTTGAATTGCTTTGCTTTAAGCGATGCGCTGAAATCGAGTGCTGCCTGCTCCTCGTCGAACGCCCAGGTGAGCAAACCCCCTTCGTTCGCGGACGAAGAAGAAGAAGAAGAAGAGGTTTCGACTTCACTCGCTCGCGCAAGAAGTGCTGTGTTGACGCCTTCGACGATGCAGGTATTCGTGATGATGAGTCCGAGCGGATCGGCGGCGTCCACGCGTCGCAGCACGACCCAGCTCGTGGATCCCCGTGGGGACGGTGGGGGGGAGGTGCCCAGCCACCGTGTCCGACTGCTACCGACGTCGCGTGGTGTGCCCCGACCACCTGGGGCGTAATCATCACCATCGTCGTCGTCATCGTCGCCGTCGGTCGCGGCGGTGCTCCGGCCGGAGGATGACGCTCTCCGCCCGCCACCGCGATCGTCAACCTGCTGCTGACCACTCTGAGAGAGTGGTGCGGTCGCCTTATTCGCCGAATCGTACCTCGACACATGCGAGTGGCGACGGGCGAGCATGTGTGCCACGCGATGCGTAAAATTCTTGCCGTGCTCGCCATCGTACCGAGCGCGCAGTTCGCCGTTGCAAAGCACGCGATACGCCTCCGCGACGCGCTTGAAGCGCTCCGCGGCGGCGTCCCGTTTGGCGTCGTCCTGATGAACTGTGCGATCGGGATGCAGGTGCAACGCGAGGCGCTTGTAGGCCTTCGCGATGGCCGCTTCGTCTGCAGCGGAGTCGACGCCGAGAGTGCTGTAATGGTCAGGGGGTGGTCCGCCGGAGCCAACCGACATCGTTGTGGGCTGGGCGGCACCCGCACTGCTGTTGTCAGTTGTGGTTGGCTGCTGGCGCGCTCGCTTTCGATCTTGGCTTACGGGTTCAGCCGTTGCATCATCCATATGCTACGTGTTACGCCAACTGTAAATTGTGCGAGTGCGTGAGAGGAAACAACCTCAACCATAGGTGCACCCCCATAGGTGACATCACACGTATCAGCGATAACGGTTGTCTCCACTCTGCCCCGCTACGCGGTAGCATGGGGGGGGGGGGGTCAACAACCGTCAATTTTTTTTGTTTACGCTGATGATGATTCCAGCGGGAACCTGACGGCAGGCAACATCGCAGCGGATGGCGAGCAAGAAGGCTCTCCGGTGTCGTCCCCGATGTCGTTGTTGACGAACGAGGCGACCGCGTCCGCGACGTACTCTGGGCCTTGGAGACACCACGCGTGCTTCGTTCGATGGGGCTGTTCAACGATAAATCCGGCAGGGCGTTTCATCACCGCTCGCAGAAGGTGGACGTCGGACATTGGTACCCAACCATCGTCTGGAATAAAGTAAAAGACGAGCTGGGTCTCAAGCGACGCCGCGAGGTGCACGTCCAACGCGGCAACCTGCCTAAACTCCGTGCTCGCGAGGCGCAGAACGTTGTTTACCACGCTGGGGTGCATCATGCGCACCACGACGTCCGCGCCGTCATCGTCCAGCTCTTGTTGAACAAATTTCACCGCCTTGCGTTTCACGGCGTGCGGAAGGAGGAATGCCAGCGGCCGGCACAGCAGCGTGCACGCGGCCCAAATGCCAGGCGGCGACAGCACGACGCGTTTCATGATGTCTCGCCCGTTCGGACTCTGCGCCATGTGGCAGAGCGTCGGGGCGAGTTGGAACGAGTGCCGGATGTCGTCGCGAAACCGCGCGAGGACGTGCAGCGAAAGAAATGCCCCAATACTGTGTCCTCCACTATAGACGCCTCGTGGATAAGGAAACGACGACAAGGACGTGTCGACGCCTCGATTCCCAGTCCCCTTCGACGACTGCAAGAACCGAGCACGGTGCCGTCGCCGGTGAAGGACGATTCTCCCAACAAACTCCTCGGCCAGTTCAACTTGCTCCTGCAGGCAGTACACGCGGTGGCGATCGGCGTCGCACAGCAGCGACTGGCCAGGATATCCCATCACGAGGATCGCCATCTCCGGGACTAAGGCGGAAAGGTGCTCACAAAATCGCCGGTAGAAGTGTACGACCCCAGGATTGCCGGGGTGCAGAATGAACAAGCGCGAAGGTGGACAGGAGGCTCGACCGTGCTGCACGACATCCGGCGTGACGCCGCTCAGCCGAGCGCCTTCGGCCCGCAGCGTGTCGATGACCCCAGGATCGGTGAACATCACATCCAGCGACGCACACGGGACGTCATCCCCTCCCCCCGCGTTAGGTTTGCCTCCTTTCCGTGACGACCATCCGAGATGGTGCAAGTGACGGGGCAGCGGAAGCTGCACGGCCGCGATGTAGACGACCATCGTTTGCCCCTTCTCACAGAGGGCACACAGCCAAAGCCCACCCCCTCCTTCCTTTGGCTTCGTTATCGACCCGGCAACGCGCGGATATTCTCGAGGAAAACGCGAGAGAGAAAGAGATTGGGGCGCTCTGCAGCCGGTCCACCCCCAGCAACGTTCACCCCCGCTATTGACTGTCAGCCGTTAAGCGACCCACGAAACACTTCATGCCGCGGTCATCCAGTTCCACCGCGAACCACTCGGCGATCGTCCCGGAACTGTTACCTTTCGCGGACGGCCCCCCTGCGGCAGCCTCGTCCTCCGCAACTTGCTCTTGGTCAGCGTCCAAATCATTGCATTCACAGTGGGCCGCATCGCTCCTGGCCGGTGCGGAAGGTTTGGCCGGCAAGGAGGGTTTGGCCATTCGCCCGATCAGCTGTGTGCACAGCACCCCGCCCAACACGCTGTCGAGTACGATGTTGCTTGTCAAGCAGCGTTCCGCCCAGAGTTTATGAATTTCCCCGTCGCTGAATAGGTCACTGTGGAGCCCGAGGGCAGACCTGGCGTCTAACAGGCGGCGCAAGCACACGGCAGCGGTCCAATGCGGCGGCAACGACAACGTGGTATCGTCCGGCGCGGACGTGCTGCAGCCTGCCCTGAAGCTGTTTGCTTGATGGGTCATTTGGCAACTGACAGGAAGATGCCAAACTGGCTGTTTGGCCACACTGCAACGAGCCATCCAGTTGATCAAAGCGCCTTGAAGCGGCGGTGGCTGTCGTTGCACGCGCGAAGGTTCCACCAGGCGGTTCAAGGAATCGACGACCAACTGCTGAGCACTCTCTTCACTCACCGCCGTGGCAGCAAGTTCGTGAATTGGCAGCACCACACCAAGGCACCGGGCAGGTCCCATGAACATGGACGAGGCCAGGGTCAACTGCCTCGTGTGTGGTAACGAAGCAGACGAACTGGTCGCAGGAGGAAGAGTTGGTGGCGGAGACGAGGTGACCCCCTTCGCGGTTCTCCACCAAGCCGCTGTCACGCTCGCAGCCCAAGCGCCAAGCTGCACTACCGATGGGTTATACAGGCAAACAATAACGGACGGGGAGGACTCGCATTGACGCGCGATTGCTTCGGTACGTGCCTCGAGGCCGCCGCCTCGGTCGTCGTCATCGTGATAGGGTACGGTGACCTCCTCGATGCGAACGAGATGATTCATTTCTTGGAGCGCCTGGCGAACGAGAGGCGTGCAAACGTCCCCCTGCCCGCCCTGGGCGATTGCAGGCTCGTCGCAGCGCCGCAGCAAGCTGGTCATCGAAACGACTTCCTCCGCGTACGCGTCGCAACGCCGACGGCTAGGGGGCACGGCAGGGGTACTCTGCCCGACAGCTTTGCAGAGTTGATGGTCGCTGTCAAGGATGGGTTGGTGATCAGGGGGCAAGACAAATATCGAGACACGACCAACTCCCGCCAGCGAAACATTCTTTACCAATTCGCTAGCGGCGGCGCGAAGCCCTACCGCGATAACCACGCTCGAGTGCAGCGCTTGTTGCGTCGAGGCGCCCCAGAGGCGCACCTGCCGGTCGTAGCGCTCGGCCGCGACGGCCTCCGCATCCAAGGCGGGCAGAACGTCACTCGTCGGCTTGCCGTTGACCCTTTCGGTCATTGGTTGAGCCGACGCATCCTGACCGGACGTTGGCATCGTGCGACGAGGGGGGGGACAAATTAGAATGAGGGGGGGATGTTACCGGTAAGAGGTCGTCTCGCGCTGCCAATTCAATGAGAAGAAACCATTTTCGGTGGGTGGGATCTCTCTCTCCCGCGCGCTTTCGATTAGCCCCCTCGCGCAATATGCATTCCGTTCCGCATGGCTCACGC
>ERZ1292630.1451-Hain-H41-02um-R3-1451-length-23378-cov-23_pt2 | contig 14157 bp, 4 predicted proteins | sample MGYA00564408_ERZ1292630 | MGnify/ENA primary metagenome ERZ1292630 (study PRJEB36523, sample SAMEA6512641) | groundwater metagenome | collected 2019-01-08 | study: AquaDiva: Metagenomics assemblies of 32 groundwater samples | reverse complement strand
CGGAGAGTGCGTGGCGGCGGCGCTGTTGTAGTTGCCCCGGGTTGCTTGCCGGCGGCGGTGGTGGTGCTGGCCGCGGGCGATCCAATAGCCGTCGGTGGTGTTGAAGTCGCCAAGTTGAACAGGGTCGGGCCGCCTCCCAAGGACGCCAACCCTACCGCTGCCATGACGACGGCGGCATCGTCGTTGTCTAGTAACGCCGTGGCGTTCCCGTTACTCCCGTTTCCCGGTGTGCTATCGAAGGTTGGCCGCGGTGCCCCACGCAATGGGGAGGTCGTGCGGCGGGGATCCTGATGGGTCGCCGCCATTCCCGCCGCCCGCCATATCGCCGCCGCGTCACCTTCGGCTCCGTCAACCGGGCGCTCGCTCTGCCGAGTCCCTCTCGCCGGCGGCGGTTGACCACCTCGTGCTACTTCTGAGGGTGAAATCGTCGTCGTCGTTGTTAAGGCCCGCGAACCGCCATGACAAACAAAGATGTCACGACGCGCACCGTTTTCAGCATGTCGTAGGTGATGCGTCACCACAGCACGCATGGACACAGGGAAGTGAACCTCGGACCACCAAGACGGTTGCTTCTTGTTGTTGTCGTAAGCGGAAGTGCTGCTAGACAGCTGCAGCGCTAGGTCCTCATCGGGAGGACAAGTTTTTCCGCGCCGTGATGTCCACCCAGCTGCGGAGTCGCAAGCTAACCACTGTCGCGCGGCCGCTGCGAGCTGTGTCATGCCTGGCCCCACCCAGCAACAGGACACCGCGTATTGACGGACACGCGCCGAGAGGAGGAGCGACGACTCTTCATCTGCCTTCTGATGCGACGTGGACAGTTTCGCCCCGGCAGTGCCACCACCACCACCCGCTGACGACGGTTGTTTGCCGTCCGCCCCCCTTCCACTGCTTCCCAGGATTAAGTACTGCAACGCGCACACTTCTGCCGCACACGGTAACGAGGGGCTGGCCGGCGCACGTCGACGACGTTATCGGAGACACATTCGATCCAAGGGAAGGCGCTAATGAGTCGGTGCAGCAACACACGGTCGACGGCGTTGGCCCACGAGCAGCCCCATCGGTGTGATGTTGATCCCGACACGACGGTATTGGGAGTCGGCGCGGCTCCGAAGCGCTTCGTAGCATCCGATGCATTCACAGACGGCACACCGTCCAATGCGTTCAAAAGGGCATTGGCGCCGTATCGCAACGAATAGATGAGCGCCAGCCGCAGTCGAGCGTTCGCTGGGAGCCACCATCCGGACGTGAGGGCCGCTTCGGTCATCCGTTGTGTCCGAGATGGGGCGGTGCCGGCCGCGACACCCCGCATCCAAGAAGGCTGTCCCATGAGCACTTTCCTCCCACAATGGTCGGATGTCGCGGATCCTTCGAGCGGCGCATCTGGAAGCTTTCGGCCCCGATGGTAATGTCCCTCTGGATTGGGCACTCTTTCGGGAAACGTGGTGTCCTGCTTGCTGGACGATAGCACGGCAAACACGTCCAACGCGGAAAGGCGGCGCGCTAACTTGGCGGCCTCAAGCTGGCGGCCGTAGAAAATCGTCACGCGACCTCGTCGAGCCAGCCGCCCTTGATGCTGTTGTTCTGCATTCTTGCTGTCAGCGGCCGCAGCCGACAACAACATACGGCGCGCGGCTTCGATGGCGTGTTGAGGGTCGCCTCCTCGCCCTCCTCCAGTAGCGGCCGCATGCCGCTGCCACAAACGCGAGGCGATCGATTCCACTCGAATCACCGCGACGGGGTCCCACGCTTCAAACTGGGATAGGGACCGTTCCAACGACTGTTGAAATTCCTCCCGTGTCATGCCAGACCGCATGGCCACCTCTAGCTCCCCCAACGGGTAGGGAACGACGGCGTCGCTCGCCGCGTCGTCGAGCGTTGTTGTTGCCTTGTGCCATCCACAGCCAAATTCCACGTTGTGGTGAACGCACCCCGCAGGGGCCTTGTCGGCCGCCGCAGGAGGCGGCGTGGCGCTTCGCCGTTGGACAGCGGCGGCGTTGGTGTCGTCCGCGCGGCCATCGCCACTTGCGTGATCCGCCGCCGCGGCGCTCGACTTACGCATCCACCCCGTGCGCCTGAGTCGGCGTAAGACGCAGTCGATGACGACCAAGTGCATTGACAACAGCCGCTTCACAGCTAGCACGCGGTCGAGAGACAGTCGCGCCGAGGCGTCCAGCTTGCCCTCGCGAGCAAGCCGTTGAAGTTGTTGCTGTGACTCTTCATTTTGTGACACTCGCCGACGGCATTCTGCGGCCGCGGCGAGAATGGCTAAGGCGCGCAGCTCAAACCAAACCGGATCGTTGCAGAACCGATGCACTTTTAGCATTTTAACGGAGTCGCTGATGTTATTGTTGGCACCGTGATGATGATGCTCCGCCGCACCGGCCGCCGCCGGGACCGTGGTCGTCGCCGTCGCCGCCTCCGCGCCACCACCACCACCGTCCATGGTCATGGCGGCGAACAAAGCAGGCGGCGCGTAGACACCGTGGTGCATGGGGCCGAAGAGGTCGTCGATGCACCCCTCATAGCTCATCCAGTGACCAAGGGCCTCGGTCAAGTCAATGCCCCGGTCGAGAATCACCACCGTGATCGACGACGTGGAACTCTCCCGGTTGCTGTTGTGGAAGCTGCTCTTTGCCTCCTCGCCGCCTTCTCCGACGACAACGCGGGAGGCGTTGAGCCCAGTGGTGAGCCGCGAGCGTACGGCGTCGGCTACCGTCGCGGACGCAAAAGAGCGACTGTCGCAGCGAATGGTGACCACCGTGTCGTGGGGAAGTGCGGTCGTCGAGGGGGAGCCGCTGCCGTCGTCGCCGTCTTGCTGCAGCGCCAGGGTTCGCGCTTCCGCTTCCACAAAGGACGTCAACTGTGTCGCAACCGACCGCACGAAGGCGGCATCGAAACCGCCCGTTAAAACCATAGGTGCCGATCCCACCCCTGCAGCAGCGTTGTTTGAGATTGCTGGTGGTGCCTCCGCGTGCGATCGCCGGCGCAATAAGAAAGCGAAGTCGCCAGATTGGCCACCGCCGCGCGGCAATTCAGACGGCGACAAAGACGGGGCGCGATGCAGTCGCGGATCGTCGAGCAATCCAACAGCCGCCGCACTGGCGGTGGAAAGCGTCGCCACACCGACCTGTTGACGCCAAGCATCGAGCACAAACGCACCCGCGCGTGGTGTGTCGCAGCCGCCGCCCCCCAGGACTCGCGCGGTCCACCAAGGCACGAATCCTCTGTCATCGAATAGCGACGACACCCCACCACCTCCTCCTGCTTGGTAGCTCGCGGTGTCCGTGTGTCGACGATTCGCGATCGAAGCCGCGGCGCTCAACGCTGACGTCAGAGAGGCGGCAGCGGCGCCGGTGAATGCCACGTCTTGCTTCTTTGCCGCTTGACGCGGCGGGTTCGCCATGTCGTCCAATACATCGTCATCCCCCCAGGTGGAGTCGGTGAGCACGACGAGCACACGACCGTACAACGCCCCAGCGTCCGGCCCGGCGGTCAACTCCGACGCAACTCGCGGCACGGACGACGGCGACACAAAGTACACGGCCTGCATGCCCAATTGAGGTGCCACGCCAACCCGACTCGGATCGCCGCTTCGGCTATCGGCGACGGTGAGTCGCGACCCGTCGAAGAGGTTCACGATGGTGAGTACCGTGTTCCGATCGCATGGGCCCTGCCGAGGCGGTGTTGATGTTACGGAGGGCGCCGCCCGGCGGGGATCGGACACGTCGTGAGTGGTGTCCGCCGGTCGGAGTAACAGGGAGCGACAGGGAAAACGCTGAGGGTGGGATGCGATGACGGCGTCCGCGGCGGCGGCGGCAGCGGTTGGCGGTTGCGGCCGAAGGTCCGCTTTGCTGATACCGCACCGAAGCAGCAGATCAAAGGCGGTGTCGTCGACGATCACGGTCGTTCGCCCTGCGTGGCAGGAAGAAATGAGAAACACTTCTTCCAGCAGCTGCCGTCGACGGCGGGACCGCAGCGACCATCGAATCCGCTCTTCGTCGGCCCGTCGCGACGAGGAATTCATGTCGGCACCGGCCGCGGCGGCCTGCGACGTATTTCCCATTGGCCCCCAGCGACACCGTCGCCGTCAAAACGCCGAATCAACAGTCTTGACGACAGGTCGATTGCCGGCGCCAAAACGGTAACAACGTTCAATTGGCGCCCCCCTCAGTCAAATTGCCTTTACCGGCCGCGCAAATGAATTGCGACGCGCAGCTGCCTCTGTGGTTGTGACTCGGGTTGGGTTCCACATCAAAAACAACAATCATTGATGGGTGTGACTGAGTGGTTGTTTGCATGTCAGGTTTATTGACAGGATTCATATGATGCTTTTTTCATCAGTGCATTTTGTTAAATTCTCGATCGCGCCCCCTTTTCCGTTCCCGTCGTCACAATCATACGAGGGGGTGCCTCCCCTTTTAGATGCGGGCACCACGGTGCGTTGTCCCGCTTGCGCCTAATGATTTCATACACCGTCGGCCGCCAGTAGCCGGTACAGCGCGGCCATGTCCACCGTAGGACCAGCGAGCGAGGGCGATCCCCCCGCGGAGTTCGCGGAGGTCACTGTCGTCGCGGCGGTCGTCGCTTGAGGAGCGACGAGGGTGCCCTCCATGTGTCCGACCACGCGAAGCGCCAATTGCCGTCGCGAGATCCGGCGGACGGTGCTGTGTTCCGCCGCGACGATATGATGGTTCGGTGCCATCGTCGCGCCGTGCGACAGTTCGCCATCCGTCCGACGCTGCTTCGCGGACGACGCCGCTGCAGGTAGGGGCGGCGGCGGCGGCGTGATGAGCACGTAGCGCTCCGACGCGGGCAGTTTCACGTGCAGGAAGCGGTTGCCCACCGCGGTCCGGCTGACCGCGGCCGCGCGGCACAGCAGCCGCTGCTCGTCGACCTCCGTGCCATCCAGCAGCCGTAGCGTCCCTCGCAGCATCGACGTTGACCGCAGCGACGCGTCGAGGTCCCTCGCGGCCGCCGGCAGCCAATGCGAAAACGACGCATAGAGCAACGCCGTGGCCTTGGACGTCATTTGCGGCCACATCATCGCCACCGTTGGTGACGACGACGGCGGTCCGTTGGCGATCGCGAGGGGGGCGGTCGTCGTGGTCGTCGTCGCGGCCGGGCCGTAGGAGGGATGATGGAACTCTGACGGGCAGGCATGCATGTGCAAATGGAGCATCTCCAGGGGATAGTAGTGCCATGGCATGCGGTCGACGGCGCGTAGGATGAGGTCCCGCTTCGACAGCAAGCGCAGTGGCGGCGAGGGTCTGGGATGATTCCCAGCGGCGGCTTTGGAAGACGAGCCCCCGCCGCGATGGTCCTGAGACTGGGTCGCCGCCATCGCGTCGACATCGGCCTCATCGACTGCAATGCAACAAAAAGAATCCACGGAAGCGGTGTCCGCGGAGGGAACGTCGCGCAGTAGCTCCGCCACACGGCAATGAACGAGGCCACTGCGGTCGCGACGCAGCGCTTCGGCGAAAAGTTCCGCTCCGGAGACCAATCGCACTGCTTTCGTCATGGCATCGGCGAGCTGATAGAACGAATCGTCTAACAACGAGTCCAAGTGGTCGGCGACGACGTCCTCGCGGTGGCGTGTCGTGGTCGTGACCCAGTGAGCCGTCCGCACGCCGGCGGGGCCACCGACTTGCGGGTCACCGCTCCTTCGACTGCCATTACTCGTTTGCGTTGGGTCCATAGGGGCCGCCGGCGCGTGGCTGTAGCCGTTCACGCGGCTTTGCAGACGCTTCGCCCAGTCGACGTACTTGCGCTGCTCCTTGGGTGCCATGATGAGCAGTCGGGCCCACCCGCGTTGTGACGACACCGAAGGGTGCTGGGGCGGTTGTGCCGTCGCCGCCGCCGCCCGGTTCCCTCCTAAAGCGGAACCGGCCTTATTACTGTTGTTCGTATTCTTGGCACTGGTACTGCCGCTCGCGGCTTTGGAGTTGCCGTGGTTCGCGGAACCCGAGGCGCCCGACAGTGCATCGGAGCCTCCACCTCTGTGAAAGCCAACAAGCTCCGCAAGGTGCAACCACACCGTCGCGTCGTCCGAGCACAACGACAAGGCCTCCGCGTAGGTATCGAACGTGGGGGCGCGATGTCCGTTGAGCGACGTCTGCCGAGGGAAGGCGGCCAGTGCCTGTTTCTCGGGGTCGCGGCTCATGGCGAGGATGTCCGGTCTGGCTGTGGATGGCCAGGGATAGCGGCAAATGAACCGCAGCGTAAACGCGTCCAGCGGATCCAGCTGGAGGGCGGTCAAGCACAGCTCCTCGCGGGACAAGCCGGACCGGGCGTTGCGGACGGTCACTCGCGGTTCTTCGATGTACACCGTGCCCGTTGCGGGGTTCGTGGACGTCTTCGCGTCCGGCAACGCCGCGGCAAGGCGGCCGTAGAGGTGCGCCACTTTCGGATTCTGCTCGATCGCGTACGTCCATAGGTCCAGCACTGTCCAGTACAACGTGACTCCGCCGCCGCCGCCCGCGGTGGTTGCCCCCTTGGATCCCGCGTCGCGGGAAGAATTCGAAGTTGTCCTTGACGTCAGGGCACCATGTTGTTGTCTCGCCCCTCCTTTTTCGTCGTCCGCGCTCTTCCAGGGATCATAGTTGACCGGCGGCATGGGAATAATGGCGGCGGTGCACGGCGCATAGGCCACGAGGTGGCTAAGGTTGACGTAGCCCGGCAGGAAGCTAGGGTACCGATAGACCAATGCGGCGAATATTTGAAGCTTCGTGAAGCGGTCCATGCGCTGCCACATGGGCAACCCAGCGGCGGCCGTATCCGCCACGCCCCCGCCGCCACCCTGTGTTCGCCAGAGCAGTTGTCGCTGAGCGTACGTCCAGTTGAGCGCTTCGGTCACAAAAACGCCTCCTCCTTGGCCACCGGTTGTCACGGCTGCCGTCACGGGGTTGTTGTTAGAAACGCCAGAGAGAATTGCAAGGGGTGCGACGATGGGGCTCGACGGGACCGTACTCAGCAAGAGCTGTGACAGTCCATTGAGTTGCACGTCTTGAAGCGGGTCGCCGCCGCAGAGAAGGCCAACGGCGTTGAGCGCCGCAGCGCAGTGATTTGTCGACTCGCTCGCGCGGCGGCAGATGTCGAGGACGTTGAAGCGCCGCCCGTCTTTCGCGCACAACTCGTCACTCGCCATGGCCACGGTTGCCAGGAGTGCCAGGTTGCTCGCGTCCTGTGGGTTGAGGAAGGCCGCTTTCAATATCAAATCCTTGCACGTGAACGTCACGGTGCGAATGGCGCATCCAATGAAATAATAGCCCCCGGCGGCCGCGTCGGACGACGAGGACCCCCCGTGACCGGTCGTCGTAGGGACGCGACTGGGCCAGTGCGTCACGAGGTCGATCGTCTCTCCCAAGTACGTGTCCATGGCCAGCAGGCGGTAGCAAGCGTCGCACTCGGGATCAATTTGCAGGGCTTGTTGAAGCAAGTCGCGCTGGGTGACCGTGCGGACCATCACCGGGGCGCAAAGCGGTAGGACAGAGGCGTCGCCATCGCACAGCATGGGCTGTATCTCGCCGGCGAGGTGACAAACGGCGCCGACGGCGGCCACATGTTTGGCTGTCGCGGCAACGTGTGTGCAGCGGCTCGGTGTGAGCCACCTGCCGACTCTGCGTCGCGCGGTCGTTCGATCGAGGCAGAAGTGGGGCAAACCGAATTGTAGCGCCCCGCTCAGAGCAGGGGATGGGTATTTCAACGCCGCGTAGGACACGGGGGCGGTTGCCGCTTCAGAACGAACGGAAGGGGGTTCTGCCGAAGACGACGACGCCGGCGTGGCTGCGGAAGCATTACCGCCGCTATTCTGAGAAACGAAGCGCGCGTTCGTGGCGACTCGCAAGGGTTGGGTCGAGATGTACGCGAGTGCCGTGGCTTGGCGGATGATGGGTGTGACAGGCGACGATTGGGGTGGCGACGACACGGCGGATGAGGTGGCCGTGGACGACATGCGGAAGGACGACGCTTGACTTGCGGACGCCGAAAGGGTCGCCGCGACGGCCGCGGGAATGCCCATGGCGAGTGCCCGGTGGACGCGCTGGCTAGTCGCGGACGGTTCCGAAGGCTGCGACACTCGGCGGCTATCTTGATGAGCGTCGCTCGTCACGTCCGCCTCCATGATTGTGGAGAAGGAAGGTTGGACGCAAGATAGGAGCGACAATCCTAACGGCGACATGTCGTCGCCCACCCGGATCACCGGTACGTCTCCAGGAACGAAAGACATGGTCGCGCAAATCCTGACCGAGCTGAATTGATACCGCGAGTCGGCCCAGGGTCGTGCGACGGGTGAGAGGAATCCGGTAAAGCCAATTTCCACGGCATCGTGGCCCTCGTGCAGATAGTCGCCGAGATGTAGATAAGGCCTCGCGAGGGTGGCATCGTCGAATTCAAGAACACAGCACAACAGGAACTGCTTCGTGCACAGCAACGCTTCCCAGCGCTGTGCCGCCAAACGCGATGGGTTGGGCTCGGCTACCGATGACGACGGTGTCGCTGCGGCTGCCGCTGGCGGAGGGTCGAGGTACGGCACAGGGAAGAACCGGGGTCGAGGAAAGACCACTTCGACGTCGACGGGCACCCGGCTCATCTCCACCAACTGCGTGAGGCAGTGTGCCGTCGTCCAGGGGTCGCCGCCAAGGCACGGGTGCTGCTGCGCCGCGATGACGATTTGCAACACTTCCCGCCTCGTGACGTCGTGATAGTATCCTCCCACGTGCATGCCAACGCGACTATTGGTCATCAAGCTGCTGTGGCAGCCAATGGATGGCATTCCGGCGGCGTATTCGCACAAGGCGTACCAGCACGTCGGATGCAACTGAAGAGCACGTCCACACAGGTCGCGCGCTAATGTTTTGGCGCCAAATGTTTCTGCGGCGCCGTCGCCGGCCATGGTGCCGACCGTCGTAGTACCCACATTGATCACCGGCGACACGCACCGAGCGAGCGCCCCTTGGGCGGCCGCGAAGTTCGGGTAGGTGTTTAAAATGGTCGCGCAAAGGGTCTGGCGAGTCAGCACGGTGTAGGGAGCGGGAACACGTCGACGACGGCGGGCCGCCGTGGCGGTAGCTGCGGCACCGGGGTTTCTTGGGTGCTCGTCGTCGTCGTCGTCATCGGCCATTGGGTCAAACACGTTACGAGCGGAGTAGTGATGCGCTGCTGCTGGCCGGCCACAGGGCGAGGAAGAGGAGGTGCTCTGTCGCGGCTGCTGACTATAGGGCCCGCGCGGATCATATTGCCAGTGACCGTTGAGAGGCGGTGGCAGCTCCACGACCGAAGAGAACGCCACCATTCCCCCCGCGTTCGGACGCACCGTTGTCATCGCGGGGCTGTGGCTGGAGAAATTACCGAGGCTGCAAGCCGCGCCGATGTGGCCCTCGTACACGACGCGATCTGCGGCCCCGAGCGACATGGCCACGGTCACCATCATTGGGTGGTCCAGCGGGAAGCAACGAAGGGCCTCCGAGAGCAGTGTGTCACGGTCGACCTCGTACAAGAACCACATACAAGGGTGGAGGCCCACGCTTGTCATGTATTCTTCTTGCTGGGGGTCGTCGCCGCCGGTGGCACCTCCACCAGCGAGTGGAGCGGACGTCGGCCCCCGTGCCGTGGTGGGATCCCGCGTGGATGTTGTTGCATGCCTCGTCGCCGCCGCCGTCGCCGTCGTGTCGGGGACCACCACCTTGAACGTAGGGAAGCAATACGAAACGTTCGCGAAGCCTAACCCGTGGCCGAACTGACCCTTTCGGAAGCCGCGTTGGGCGAGCCATTGTCCATCCAGTTGTCGTTGGCGCCGTCGAAGGAGAGCGGCTGCCGGAGGCGACGATGATGGTGAAGCGCCCGTAGACGCCGACGTGATCGCGGAGACGGCCTCCGATTCTGGTATGAGCTGAGACGGGAACCAACGGACCACGGGGGCAGCGGCGGGTAGCTTGCACAACAATTCTTCCTCGTGGAGGCTTCGGCGGCCTCCTTCGTGGTCGTTTTCCTTCTTCTTGGAGAGACTCATGGCTGGTGCCACGTGGACACCAACCTCATCATTGTCCGGGAGTAGCCCTAATGCCCTCGCGATCGGGACCGCACGCCCCTTGTGACTCACGAATCGCGGAACCATGGCCCGTGACACGTACGCGTCAACTTCTTTGCGTCCAGGGCCCAATGGCGAGGCGGTGAGTTCTCTCCAAAGCGCAGGTGGCTGTTCGGCCCAGCGACAAGCCTTGCCGTCAAATATGATCGCGGTGCTAAGTAACGCCGAGTCGCGAACGTACAGCGAAGGATCCGTCTCGTCCACCAATGATGCCGACGACCCCGTCCCCTCCGGCATGGCACGGTCAACGTCGGCGACGAGGGGTGCCCCTGCTTCGGCTAAATGGAACGCCTCATCGTCCATGTCCACACGCGGTCCACTGCTCATTGGCACAAAGCTCGTCGTCGTGCTGCCTTCGTCGATAGAGCGGCGCAAATATCCGCCCACGGCCGGTGGAAGGTCGTCGTCGGACCGCTGTTCCCACACAAAGAAAGGAAGTACCATGCGATCGTGTACCTTCAGCTCGAGGGCAACCTTGAGCAGGACGTCCGGCGACAAGGGCTCTAGCTGCAGCGCCAGGAAATCCAGGTCCGCCTTTCCCAAGACGCCCGTTTGTAGAACGGTCGGTGCGATGACGACCGCCGTATTCTTCGCGCTTTCGCCGGCGCCTGATGAGGAGGTTGTTGCCTTTTTGGCTGCGCAGGTTGTGGCTGCGTTCATCTCCGCTCTACCTGCGAGCAGTGGCACGGCGACGGTAATGTGCTGATCCTCGTCCGGAAGCCATCTCCCAGGGGTATCCGTGTGATTGCCAGCGGCATTGGCCGAGGCGAGCAGTGCCTGTGCTTGTGACGCCATGGTGCCCGAAGCCGCACCCATATGAGGCGCCAAATGGCCACCGAGAAGCGATCCGAGCATCAGCAGTGGGGCAGCACTCGCGGGGCACGCGCAGTGCAGCGCCAGGAGCAGATCCTTCGCGTGCGTCACGAAACGCGGGATTAACTCTTTTTGTGCCGTGGTCGCCGTAGACGCTTTGGATACCGAGGAGGTTGTCGGGGGGGCGACGGCGACGATTCCAACCGCTTCTTGTCGGAATTCCGAGAAGGCGACGGCGGTGTGGCCCCACACACCCGCCCCGCCTCCGCCCGCGCCGCCACACCGATGCTGCCGCTCGTGTATGGCTTGGAGCAAACCGTCATGCTGTCTGCCAAGGAACGCAGCATCCCGGAGGGCTGACTGCGGCATCCGGAAGACCCCTTCCGTTTGCAAACTTTGGTGCGCGGCGTGATGGTACTGAGCGGTGTGCCGGGACAAGGGCAGCGTGAGCAGCATGGACTCCCAGGCGAGCATGGTCAGGCAGTAGACGTTGCCTGGGTCGTAGTAGGCGAGAAGATGGCGGAGCAAATCGCGACGGTCCATGTGAATGACGGCAGGGGGCAGAAGGCCACCACCCCCACCACCCGCCGCAGCAGCAGCTGACGACGGCGCCGGGCTTGGGCCACCGGTCACAGGATAGCCTTTGGCAGGCGGAGGGGAAGCCGTCGTGGGCGTGGACGGCGCGGAAACATGGGCGGTCCCAGTTGGAGAACCAGCGGGCAGCGGCGACCCTGCGGAAGGGAGGCCCATTCCGCTGTTACTGTCCACGAAGACCGTGACCATTTGACGCCCCAAATCGGCAGCCGTCAATTCGGATGCGCGGGTACTCGTCGCGGCGTCCCCGCCTGTCGACGCTGTCATACTGCTGCACGAGCCACCGCCGCCTCGCGCGCTGAGCAGCATGGCTAAGAGGGTCGGCATGGTGGCCCATCCCGTGCCCAGTAGTGACTGAGAAGGCGACGTCCCTGCGGGCGGTGGGGCCGATGCGAGGGGTGAGGGAAGGGATAGGCTGGCCAAGCCGTTGATCGGTGCCGCCGCGGACACGGCCTGTCGAACCGACGGCCCCACGGAGGCGAAAATGCGATCCGCAATTTGGTCGCATGTCAAACGGCTGCCATCGGGCAACGCCAGTTTCAAGTGTGTGGAGTCGATGCGGCCAAGTGCGTACAACGCTGGAGACCCACCTTGCGTCGTGACGACCCCGGGTGCGAAGCCAGGTGTGCGGGCGGCGATCTCAATGTGGAAACACATGACGTAACCCAGGGCGCCGTAATGAATGAACTCCATGTGACGTTTGGTATCGCCGCCGAGGGCTGCGAGGACACGATGACTCCGGTGCGGCGGCGGCGGAGCGCCCCCCGCGACGGTTGCGTCGGGTGGGGAGGCAGAGATGGCGATCCTCGCTGCCGCTTCAAGCGCTTGCTGTTCGCGTAGCACCACGTCCACCAAGTGAAACGCCGCACGACGGAGGCAGCCGAGCGTGAGGCCCTGCGACGCTGGCGGTGGCAGCAGCGCCGACGTCGCCGTGGGATCGTGGGGAATGGACGGTCCCGGTGGATCAGATCGGGGGACGTGGCCGCCGCCGGTATTTTTCGGTGCTGGGGTGGGGGTAGCCTGGGAGCAACGGCACACGACGTCCTCCACGGCGTCCGCAGAGAGCAGAGACTCTTCGAGGCCGTGGACGCCATGGCTTTTGGGGCCGGCGGTGGTGGACGCGCCGCGACGCTGCGCAAGGTACGGCGAGGGTACTCGGCAGCCCATGGCCTGAGGAGACATGGGAAGCACGGCCGGTGCCTCATCGGGATGCAACAGGAGCCAATCCGGCAGCGGCATCCGCCTCGCTTTGGGGCCCAGCGCTGCCGGTTCCTGCCCTCCGTTGGCGGCTAGCGCAGCGATTTTGATTGCGGGACGCGACGACTGGCGCGGCTCCAAGCTGTTACTGACGTGCGGAAAGTAGTACGCGGGGCAGAAGGCGTGCATCCCGGTCGTGAAAGGGCACTCGAGGCGGAACGCGTTGCTGGGGTACCAGAGCGAGCTGTAGGCAAGGAACGATGGGTAGGCGCTGACGGGGATGAGCCAGTCCAGCGGTGCCGCGGGCAATGCGGACGGAACTGCCACGGTGGTGGCTGGGACAGCCACGTCATTGTTACTGCGATCCGCGTAGAGGGACATCAGTTCCAGCACATGCGGCTGCACGTCATGCTCCACCGCTTCGCGAAGCAACGTGTCGACGGTCAACAAACTCGTCGCCCCTCCACTGCCAGACGTATGATGCGATGATGGAATCGAATCGTTCGACGCCATTCGCACCGACCTCATGGACGAGGCGGTGGGGCCCACACCATGATGATGGATGTTGGGCAGGCCGTCGTCGTCGTCGTCGCGGCACGCGGTCGTCCTCATCACATTCCCGGCATGCGGAGCCATGGCAAGAGGGTCCACGCAGACAGAATGATCGCACGCGCCGAGGACGAAAGCGGCCAGCACCTTCAGCAACGCGTTGTCCGGGCAGCGGCGCTCGGCCCGGAGGACAAGGTCATATGGAGTCAGCCACTCACTGCCATAGGGACCACCTCGGCCGTCGTCGTTTCCATCGTGGTAGAACGTGCGACTGAAGGGAATCCAATCCCTTCGGCGTTGAAAGCAGCTCGCATAGCCTCCTCCTCCACCAATGAGCTTTCTTTTTCCTTCGGAAGACCCAAACGGTTTGTTTGCCGCCGAGGATCCCGGAGGGCGCCACCACGGAACGGCGACGACGTTTTCGTCGTCCTCGTGCTCACATAAGGCGAGCATCTCCTGCAAGACGATGCCGTGTTGGCTGTCGCGGGTCATGGCTTCGCGCATCAAATCGGCACGAGTGAAGACGTTCACCGTCAAACGGTGGCCTGTGAAACGCGCGGGGACGGACAAAGGAGGAGGGGCCTCGACCGCCGCCACCGACGCAGACCCTTCTCCCCCGCCAGTGGCTCGTCGTTGTGTCGAATTCGTCGTGGCCTGTCCTCGTCCTCCTTCTTGTTCGTCCACTTCATATTGGTCCACAACGGAGGACATTAGGCGGATCGACACCGTCGGCTGCCCGTCGGTGCGGAACGAGTCGTAAGCGGCCATCTTGGCGTTCTCAGCGGCACCCACGGCCGCTGGTGGGGCAGGGTGGGTGTGCATCGTCATCGAGGCGGCGGCCGCCGCAAGGTAAACGTGCTGGCGGAAATGCGGCAACGTTGTGTATTGCGCGTACCTGCTCAGGAGCGCAAACACCA
>ERZ1292630.3347-Hain-H41-02um-R3-3347-length-14166-cov-11_pt1 | contig 14166 bp, 14 predicted proteins | sample MGYA00564408_ERZ1292630 | MGnify/ENA primary metagenome ERZ1292630 (study PRJEB36523, sample SAMEA6512641) | groundwater metagenome | collected 2019-01-08 | study: AquaDiva: Metagenomics assemblies of 32 groundwater samples | reverse complement strand
GGCTCTGCTGCGGGCTGTTCTCGATTGACTGCGGTATCGAGCCGGCGGGAGGCCGAACTCCCGCTTGAACGCGCGGTTAAAGGATGGCTCCGACTCATAGCCCACCTCAGCAGCAATCTCCGCCACGCTATTGTTCGTGGATGTCAGCATCTGCGCGCCGAGTTGAAGCCGCCAGCGTGTGAGATACGCGATGGGCGTCTCCGAGAGATACCGTCGGAACCGCTCGGCCAGCACGGAACGCGATATGCCCACCTCGTTCGCGAGTGAAGCAATCGTCCAAGGATGGGCCGGCGTGCGATGTATCAGAGCCAAGACTTGCCCGACTTCCTCGTCGCGGACGCCGGCCAGCCACCCGGTTTGTTCCCGTGGGAGCTGCGCGATAAACCGCCGCAACGTTTCGACGAACAGGACTTCGGACAACTTGGCGAGCACCGCCTCACCACCGGGGCTGGACGCATCCGCATGATCCACCGAATAGCGGATGGACTGTTCCAACCATTGGCCTGAATCGTCGTCACGGATGTTGACTTTTAGAATACGTGGCAGCCCGCCAAGGAACACTCGGCTCAGTTGCGGCTCGCAGGTCATGTAGCCGCAAACGAATTTGGTGATCTCCCCATCTCCGCCCATGCGGGCGACTCTGAGTCCTTGCGAGAGAACTTGTCGTATCTGTTCTGCATGGTCCACCGGTGTGATGAACGGCCCGTTTCTCATGGCATGTGGATCGCCGTGCGGAACAATGAGGATGTCCCCTGCGTTCAGCTGAAGCTGTCGATCATCCCCCTCGACATGGGCGTAGCCTCGGCCTTCGGTCAGCAGATGAAAGATGATCACATGCTTCGAGTCCGCTGAAAGATATGGAGCGAGAGTGGGAGAAGAGGGCGAGCAAAAGCACCAGGGGGCAGAAAACTCAGCATTGTAAAACATGGCGCCGTCGAGCTTCACGGCCTTGAGAACTTCGGATAGGACATCCATGCGGGCTCCGCCAGGCAGGCGAGGACTTTCGGCAAATTGTATCGGACGCCCAAGCAAGTCACGTTGAGTCTAGCACGTCCCCTGTCAAGAGAACCAGACTCCCGGATAACAACCTACCAAAAGATTCGCCGTATAGTGCGACACATGAATGCAGCGGCGCGCTGAACCGTTCACCGATCCGATCACACAGAAGGGAGGGACAACATGACTCACAGCGCACGATCAGCTGAAGTGGAAAGTGTGAAGACGCGCCTCAAGGCGATGTGGATGGCCGGCGACTACGATCGCTTCTCGCGGTACATGGAAAGCAATGCGCGAGAGTTCTATGAGCGTCTCGATGTCGCGCCCGGATGCCAGTTCTTGGACGTGGGCTGTGGTTCCGGAAAGCTGGCGTTGGTGGCCGCGAAGGATGGTCTCAACGTGACCGGTGTGGACATCGCCGGCAATCTGGTGGAGCGGGCACGGGTACGGGCGCAAGCGGAAGGGTTGACGGTTCGCTTCGAGGAAGCCGATGCGGAGGCGCTCCCTTTTGAAGATGCGAACTTCGACGTGGTAGCGAGCCTCATCGGAGCGATGTTCGCGCCACAGCCTGACCTAGTCGCAAAGGAACTGCTGCGGGTGTGCGTGCCGGGGGGAACTCTTGCCATGGCCAATTGGACGCCTCAAGGTTTCGTGGGGCAGATGTTCAAGACCGTCTCGACATTCATTGCGCCGGTCGGGATGCCCTCACCGGTCCTGTGGGGCGACGAGACCACGGTGCGTGAACGGCTCAGCAAGGGACTGTCGGAGATCCATCTCACTAGGCGTCACTTCACGTTCAGTTATCCCTTTCCTCCCTCTGAAGTGGTGGAGTGCTACCGCCTCTACTACGGACCAACCAATCAGGCGTTTGCGTCCCTTGATGCCGGCGGCCGCGAACGTCTTCGCCAGGAACTCGAGGCGCTCTGGTCTTTACACAATCGAGCGGGAAGCGACTGCACCGTCGTCCTCGCGGAGTATCTGGAAGTGATCGGCATTCGAACGTGAACGTTCACATGAGGAAGAGTGGGCACATTATCATTCACCAATCACCACACAAGGAGGCCGTTATGTACGACATCGACAATCTCGGCAGGATGAAAAATCTCGCAGTTCATGCTCCCCATGCCATGCAAGCCTTTGTGGCCTTCGACAAGGCCGCCTTGGCTGAGGGAGCGATTCCGAGAAAGTACAAGGAGCTGATGGCCATCGCCGTCGCGCTCACGACTCAGTGCCCCTATTGCATCGAGCTCCACACAGACAAGGCGCGGGAGACAGGCGCGTCGGATCCGGAGATTGCCGAAACCGTGCTCATTGCGGCGGCGTTGCGCGCTGGTGGGGCTATCACCCACGGCACACATGCCATGAAGGGAACCTGAAGGTATGAACTTGAGAACCCGATCACACGTACGAGCGTGTAATTCTAATCTAACGAAGGAGATTGCTATGAAGAAACATGCGAACATAATAGTGAGAACGGCGCAGTTGGTTGTGGCATTCGGAATGGGATTGACCTTGATGAGTTGCGGGGAAAGCAACAATGACTCCGCTCTCGCTCAGGCTACGGGCAGGGATTTCGTGGCGCCGACGGTGTTCCAGGCGGCGGGGCCAGACCTCGCCTCCATTCAAAACACCGTCGACCAGTACAGAGCGGCTCTGGCTCTGGGGGGAGACAATAACGGCAATACGCCCGGGCCCCTCACCAACGGGCGCCGCGAGATCAACTGGGATGGCGGAGGCTCCACTGCGAACACCGTCTCGGGCACGCCGTTCAATGGTTTCCTCATCAATCGCGGCGCCCTCTTCACCACCACGGGGACGGGCTTCGTGCAAGCTCCGCTCGCCGGGCTGGCGACGACCTTTGGCAACCCGACGTACGAAACTATCTTCCAGCCGTTCAGCCTCCAACGGCTGTTCAGCGCGATCGATAGCAACGTGACGGAGACGAAGTTCTTTGTGCCGGGACCCGGCGCCGATACCAAACCAGCGACAACCAGCGGATTCGGCGCAATCTTCACGGACGTGGACCTGCCGGACGGGAGCGGGCCAGGCCATAAGAACGGAAACCGTAAAGCCAGCACGCTCATCGAGTACTTCGGCACCGACGGGGGGCTGCTCTTCAGCAGCTTTGTCCCAGCCTCGCCGGGCGATAAGAGTGTGTCCTTCCTCGGCATCGTGTTTTCGGACGCGCGCATCGCTCGAGTGCGGATCACGAGCGGCGATGCTGCCCCGGGGCCGAATGATGACGGAACGCATGACATTGTCATGATGGATGATTTCCTATACGGTGAGCCGCAGCCGTTACAGCCAATACCGTGATGCGCAAATGCCCACAGGATCGATGTATCCTGTGGGCATTGCGGGCGGTAGGAGACAGAATTCTTGACGCCATCAACGGTTCCTGGAACGTTTTTAGGTCAGGAGGAGCCCATGTACGAAGAATCTAAGCAAGATCGCGGAATGCTGATACGCGCAAGTGAGATTGCCCGCAGTGGGTACATCGTTCAGATTGAAAAAGCCACGCGTAAGGGAAGGAGGCATGCCATGAAGTTTCCCCACATCATCGGGTTCGCCGCGGCTGCTCTGCTCGCCTGTGCCGCTCCCAGCTTGGGCACAGAGTCGACGGGGGCGCCCGCGCCGCCGAGGAGCCTTTCTGATACGGTGCCCCTCTATACGAACCTCGGTTCCCACCACAAACGCATCTCCACTCGAGTCCCAGCCACACAGCAGTACTTCGACCAGGGCTTGCGACTCCTCTACGGATTCAATCACGCGGAAGCGATCCGCTCGTTCACGCGCGCCGCAGAGCTCGATTCCACCTGCGCCATGTGCTACTGGGGGATCGCACTCGCCTACGGCCCGCACGTCAACGCTCCAATGGACTCGGTGAGCGGAGTTGCCGCGTACGCGGCGACGCAGAAGGCGCTGGCGCTCAAGTCCCACGCTACGGCGCCTGAGCGCGCATACATCGAGGCGCTCGCACAACGCTACGAAGCGGACCCACCGGCTGATCGTGCCCGGTTGGACACGTTGTACTCGCGCGCGATGGAGCGGGTCGCCAATACCTACCCCAACGACCTCGACGCCGCGACCCTCTACGCCGAATCGCTGATGGATCTCCGTCCGTGGAACTATTGGCGACCCGACGGTACTCCCTACCCCGGCACCGATGAAATTGTACGCCAGCTTCGGAGAGTCCTCTCGCGCAACCCGAACCACCCCGGCGCATGTCATTACTACATCCACGCGGTCGAAGCGGTGAACCCGCAGGCTGCGGTGCCGTGCGCCGAACGGCTCGCTCGGCTCATGCCGGGCGAAGGGCACATGGTCCACATGCCCGCACACATCTACATCCGCGTCGGACGGTGGAACGACGCCATACAGGCCAACCAACACGCCATCCACACCGACGAGGTGTTCATCGAAGGGCAGCACCCGATGGGCGTCTATCCGCTCGCGTACTACCCGCACAACATCCACTTCCTCGCCTTCGCCTCCACGATGGCTGGTCGGAGTCAGCAGGCGATCGAGGCGTCCAAGACACTCACCTCCAAGGTGAACCTCGACGCCGCGCGTCAGGTCGGGCTGCTTCAAGAAATGCTGCCGTACCACGCGCTCACGCTCACGACGTTCGGAAAGTGGGACGACGTGCTTGCCGAACCGCTTCCGCCGGCGGACATCCGCTTCTCGTACGCCATGGCGTACTATGCCCGCGGCGTGGCGCACGCCGCCAAGGGACAGGGGGCGGAGGCGCAAGCCGCGCTCGACACGGTGACGGCGATCGACGCCGCGACGCCCGAAGGTGCCGATGGCAAGACGGCGCTCTCGATCGCCGTGCACGCGCTGTCCGGCGAGATCGCCACCCGACGCGGCGACCTCGACGCGGGCACCAATCACTTCCGGGAAGCGGCCAAGATCGAAGACACGGGACTCTACTTCGAACCGCCCAAGTGGTACTACCCGATTCGGCACTCGCTCGGCGTCGCGCTGTTGAAGGCGGGACACAATGCCGAGGCCGAGAAGGTGTATCGCGAGGACCTTCGGCGCTTCCCCGAGAACGGCTGGGCCCTGTTTGGGCTCGCGCAGGCGCTCCGGGCGCAGAGGAAGAATACCGAAGCGGCCGCAGCGGAAGCGCGCTTCCGCCGAGTGTGGGCGGGCACGGACGTGACGCTGACGGCATCGAGGTTTTAGCGAATCGAGTTACCATCTGAGCAATCAATGGTTCCTGGAACCTTTTTCAGCCAGCTCTCATGCAGCGCTGAGGCTCGCAAGATGAACATCTTGGTGAATTGAATGATAGAAGGAGGGGACAGATTATGCGACATGCATGGAGCTTGATTCTTCTGACGCTCGCCGTACTTCCTGGGGTAAGCAGTGCCGCCGATTTTCGGCTCGCCAGTCCGACGATCAAGAGCAAATCGACGATCGGCAACGAGCACGTCCTCAACGGATTCGGGTGTGCCGGTGGCAATGTCTCGCCCGAGCTGCGGTGGACGAACGCGCCGAAGGACACCAAGAGTTTCGCCGTCACGGTCTACGATCCCGATGCTCCGACCGGCAGCGGGTGGTGGCATTGGCTGATTTTCAACATTCCGCCAAGCGTCAATTCGTTGCCTGCCGGCGCAGGGAAATCAGACGGCACCGGTGCGCCGCAGGGGGCGATCCAGAGCATGACGGATTTCGGACAGCCTGGATTCGGCGGGCCCTGTCCTCCGCCAGGTGACAAGCCGCACCGCTACATTTTTACCGTCTTCGCATTGAGAGTGGATCAGTTACCGTTGAAGCCGGAGGCATCCGGGGCGATGGTGGGGTACTATCTGAATCAGAACGCGATTGGGAAGGCGACCTTCACCGGGTTATATGGCCGTAAGTAAGGATCATTGTGACGCCATCGACAGTCTCTGGAACGTTTTTTAGGTCGGCATAGGACGTGTGGTCGTGACCAGTCCAACTCTTCTCGTGGTGAGTCTGTGGATTCGTGAAGGGCGAGTAGCCGACTTTGAGGCATACGAGCGGAAAGCGTCTCGCATGATGAAACGATACGGCGGCATTGTTGAGCGTGCGGTTCGCGTCTCTGAGCTAGCCCGCATTATTCATGAAGGTTCGTCGCGAAAGCGTGCAGACGCGAAGCGAGACGGGCTCTCGGAGGCGTGAAGCCCTGAGGCATACTCGTGCAGTATGTCGAAGGCCTGAACGGCGAGACCGCCCGTCACAGCCGCGTATCCGCGCTTGGAGCAGAAGCTTTATAAATAATGCGGGCTCGGGACAGCATCAGACCAACCATTCGAAGTGCACATAGTCTGTTTTTCAAGCCAGGCGATGTGTGAGGCCTATCGCACGGACGCAGAAGTGAAGGCGCTTTCTTCTGAGCGAGAAGCTGACATCATGAAAACAGTGGTTCTGGAAGGCACATTGGGTCCAGCCTATGCCACCTAACCGTTCGCCCCACCCGACGTGTACCGGCAAGCCGGCACACGCGGGTTAGGCCGGTGTATGAAACACGTCACGGCTGATAGAGCCCGAATCGTTGCTCCTCCTCCGGTGATTTACCTGGGGGTGCTTAGCCTCGGTCTGCTTCTCGAATGGCTTTGGCCAACGCGATTACTGAGCTGGCCTCTCGCCGTGGGCGTGGGATCGGCCATCCTTGTTTGTGGAGTGATCGGATTAGCTGCCGCGATCCGCACTATTTGGCGTGCGCAAACACCGGTCGATCCATACAAGCCTTCGACCGCGATTGTAACGGATAGTCTATTTCGGTTTTCGCGAAATCCGATTTACGGTTCAGATACGCTTATCTATGTCGGCCTCTCGCTGGCCCTAAACGCATGGTGGGCGCTTGCATTGACGCCTGGGTTGGTCCTGATAATGCAAGTCGGCGTCGTCGCGCGGGAAGAGGATTACCTGGAACGCAAATTCGGAGATGATTATCTTCGGTACAAGCGGCAGGTCCGTCGCTGGCTCTAACAGGATGCTGAAAAAGTCCGCCAGCGGCGTTCTCGTGTCGCTCAGAGGCTCAACGCTGAGGCAAACTTTCTCGGAGATCGGAATCACTGGAGGTGCTTATCCGTTTGCCAAGAACTATTGAGAAGGGCAAATGGCTACACGAAGTGCGGTTAGTACCTCCTCGCCTCTTCGCTCACTGCGGCCTTGCTGGACGGCCATTTTGAGCATCCTGAACCTGTTTTGACATCGGCGCCATATGGAAGATTCCAACTAAGTATCAGCCGATGTTCTGCAGCCGCTTACGGCGCGAGGTCACTTGCCTAACCCCAGTTGGCGGGCAACGCGACGCAAGCGGCGCGCGCTTGAACCGGAGCGTTCGGCGGCCTCGATCTCAACGCAGCTTGACCGGAAACCTTACTCTGGTACGAAAGTAGGATGTCATGTTGCCGATTCGCGGTCTTTACGAAATAGCCATCCGTGTGAAGGATCTCGAGAAGTCCGAGGTCTTCTACCGGGAAACTCTGGGCCTTGAAGTTGGCCTCAGAGACGAGCGGCGCAGGTGGCTATTCTTACGGGTGGGTGGCCAAGCCGGCGTGGTGGTGCTCCAGGAAGACAGGGGACCCTGGCCGAAGGAGCATTTCGCGTTCACCGTTGAGGAAGTCGATATCGAAGCGGCGGCAATAGCCCTTCAGCAGCGAGGTGTTGTTGTCAAGGGACCGGTGTGCCACGAATGGATATCGGCAAAGTCCGTTTATTTTTCGGATCCCGACGGTCACGATGTGGAACTCTGCGCTCCGGTATGGAAAGTATAACGTGGAAACCGTGGATTGCCATCGCCGCCGAACACGTGGTTGGAGTGGACTGCTGAAAGGCGCGGCAGCTCAACCGCAGATCGTTAGGCCAGTGTATGGGAAGATGGATATGGACATTCTGATTTTCTTGACGCCTGATTCGAGCAACAGCCAGCAACAATTCAGAATGTCCCCATTCGCATGCCCAATATCTGGATATACCGCCCGGCCTCGCCGTCTGTCCCGGCGCCGGTGGCATCTTGACAAAGACACACAAGGGACAGATATTGCGGATGTTTCCAGCAAGGAGGCGTAGGGGCTGGAACGGGATATACCGCGCGTTTCTCGCGAGACCCCTAAGCTGTTCACTTAATAGTTCGGCGGACACGCGTGAGCCGATCTCGAAGAGGAACACATGGTGCGGGTCTTCGATCTGGTGGATCAGAAGTTCGCAGCGGTGTCGGAGTTCGCTGTGGGAAATGTGCAGAGCGCGGCATTGGGCAGTGGGGACGGCGAGTCGCACTGTACGCTCCTTCGGTTGAAGCCAGGGGCCTTCCTCGGCCCGCACGAGGCTGGGTTCGGGCAGCTCTTCGTGGTTGTGTTCGGGGACGGCTGGGTCGCTGGTGCCGATGGAAAGCGACTGCCGATTAAGGCAAGCCAAGCGGCGTTCATCGCTCGTGGCGAGGTGCACTCGAAGGGGGCGAGCGAGGCCATGATGGCTCTCGTCATTCAAGTGCGGAATCTGACGCTTGCTGCAACGCCAGTGGAGGGAAGATGATTTGTGCTTGGTGCTGTCGAACGAGGGGATGCAGCTGACGAAATGGGATTGAGGATGCGCGCGCGCACCTTCATCAAGCCCATTTCGCAGCTGATCCCCGGTGTTGGGCGTCTTATTCGATGGGCCATAGTGTGCGATGAAGGCCTACGTCATTCTTCTACGGGGAGTTACCCCCACCGGCAAGAACCGAGTTCCAATGGCCGCCCTGCGCACGGCCCTAACTGAAGCGGGGTTGCTCGATGCGCAGACGTATATTCAAAGCGGAAATGTCGTCGCAAAATCACGTCTGAATCAGACTGCCATTCAGTCTCTGGTTCACAAGGTCATCGCTCAGAAGATCGGAGCCGATATTGCGATAATCGCCAGAACACATGATCAAATCATGAGTGTCGTGGAGGGCAACCCGTTTTCTCTGGTCGCTGCTTCGCGCACGTACTTCACGCTACTGGAATCAACTCCGACATCACCGCTTGTTGACGAGCTGTCCCGGCTCAGTTTCTCACCGGACGACGTCAAAGTCATTGGTAGTACCGTCTATACGCTGTATGCGACGAAACACAGTGACTCGAAATTCAACAACAATTTCTTCGAGCGAAAACTCAAGATCGCTGCGACGACAAGGAACTTCAATACCATGTCCCGTCTTGTAGAGTTGAGCAAGTAGAGTATGTACGCCGTCCAAGACGCCCAACCCTGCGGTCAACCCGGACCTGCCGCAAAAAGCGCGGCAGGCCGGTTACCTTGAACGTTATCCGATTGAAATCCAAATGGAATATTGGAACGCAGCACATTACTTGAAATTCGTGGACGAGCGAACGCGTGCCGCTTCGGACCTTGTGGCACGCATTGACGTTGATCGGCCAAGAACAATTGTGGACCTCGGTTGCGGCCCCGGAAACAGCACCCAGATTCTAAAACTACGTTGGCCAAAATCCGAAGTCATCGGAATCGACAATTCGGCGGAAATGATCGAAGCCGCGAAACAATCGTTTTCGGATCAATCGTGGAAGCTTGCGGATATTGCGGAGTGGGAACCCGCCACCGCAACGGATGTCGTGTACTCCAACGCTGCGCTCCAATGGCTGCCGAACCACACTTCACTGATTCGCCGTCTGTTTTCATTCGTCGCTAGAGAGGGTGCTTTGGCGTTCCAGATTCCGAGCAGTACCTACGCGACGGTAAGAACGTTGATTCACGACATATCTTGCAACCCTGCATGGACGCAGAGAATGACTGCGCCTCGGACTGCGTTGACAATCGAGAGCCCGTCATTTTACTACGACACACTCGCCAACGATGCATCGCGAATGGATATATGGGAGACTGACTACAACCATGTTATGGAATCGTCAGACTCAATTGTGGACTGGATCGCTAGCACGGGGCTTCGGCCATTTCTTGCGGCCCTTGACGCCAATTCTGAACGCGAACAATTTGTGTCCGAACTACGCGCCCGCGTTGCGTCGTCGTATGAAACCCGATCCGACGGCAAGGTTCTGTTCCCATTCCGACGAACGTTCGTCATCGCATACCGCTAAGTCGAACCCAATGCGGCGGATAACAAAGCGGTGAACCGGAGCCGCCGCACGCGTAGTGTGAAAGCACAGTGTTTTGGCGGCGGCCCGGTTACCGCCGTCGTTGGGCGTCAAGATGAAGAAGCCGGTAGTTCAGTTAGAGCATACAGGTTGTGGTATCGCGAGTGCCGCCGCGATCGTCGGTCTCTCATATCCGGAGATGAAGTCGATCGCCAATTCCTTAGGCATCTTCGCGCGTGACGAGTCGTTATGGTCGGATACTTCGCATGTGCGGAAATTGCTGAGGCATCTTGGCGTGAGAACTCACTCACGTGAAGTACCTTTTCTCTCTTGGGCGGCGCTCCCTGATCTCGCGTTGTTGTCGATGAAGTGGCATCTTGAGAAAGGTCGTCCTTATTGGCATTGGGCCGTGTTCGTTCGAGAAAACGGACAATCTTATGTGCTGGACTCAAAGATGAGTCTGCGCACTCATCTCAGAACAGATTTTGGGCGCATGAGGCCGAAATGGTACATCCCGGTTACTGATACCCAATTCACGTTGGGCCATTTGAAATGAGCGCAGAGTTCACGATCCAAAGAGCAAGCGTTAGCGACGCGCAGGAGGTCGCTGTAATGGTTGGCGAGTTACTGGCCGAAATTATGAACGCTATTGGTGTTCAAGCATTCAACTTTGATCTTGCCGAAACGACATCCAGACTCAAAGACTTCCTTGACCGCGAGAAATACTTTGTGTTTGTCGCTCGTGGCAGGAATGCGAACCCAGTAGGGTTTATCGCCCTCTATGAAAGCTATGCCCTTTATGCGGAGGGTCCATTCGGCGCCATCCCCGAGCTTTATGTTCGGCCCGAGTACCGCGTAAATGGATTGGGGCTTCATCTCGTATCCCAAGCGAAGTCATTTGGCACATTGCGGGGCTGGACACGCTTGGAGGTTACGACTCCGCCGCTTCCGCAGTTCGACAGAACGTTGGCATTTTATGAGCGTGAGGGGTTTGCCATAAGCGGTGGTCGCAAACTAATAGTTGCTTTGTGACCGTTGCCCAACCCATCATTCCAAACAATTGCCCAAAGAACTGGCTGGAAGCGAGTGGCCTCCGAAATGACCGCAACGCCTAACCAGGCGCTGCAACGAACCCGGCTTTCGCGCTCTGGTTGCAGTCCTGCCCCTCGCGGGCAGGGTCGCATATTATATTTCGTGCTGCGGACCAACCAACTAAACAAACCAACCAAACGAGGTGAACTAAACTCCCACCACGCGTGATGAAATGGTGATGGCACCTTCTTCTTTCCCAGGCACCGCCAAATTTCTGTGTGTTTCATCTTGTACGGGATTTGCACAGGATTTCTGTCAAGATCTCAGCCCCAACGAGCAGGACATCCCACATTCTGCATAAGCGGCACCGCCTCGCTCAACATTTCGTACTGCCTTGACCAGCCGTCGATTCGTGGTTGGCGGCTCTGTTGCGGGTTGTTCTCGCTTGGCTGCGGTATCGGGCCGGCGGGAGGGTGAATTCCCGTTTGAACGCGCGGTTAAACGACGCCTCCGACTCATAGCCCACTTCACCAGCGATCTGCGCCACGCTGCCGCTCGTAGATGTGAGACGCTGCGCGCCGAGTTGAAGCCGCCAGCGCGTGAGATACGCGATGGGTGTCTCCGAGAGATACCGCCGGAACCGCTCGGCCAGCACGGAACGGGAAATACCGACCTCGTTCGCGAGTGACTCGATCGTCCAAGGGTGCGCCGGCGTGCGATGCAGCAGGGCCAAGGCTTTTCCAACTTCCGCATCGCGGATTCCGGCCAGCCACCCAGTTTGCTCCTGTGGGAGGAGCGCAATGTAGCGTCGCAGCGTTTCGACGAATAGGACTTCGGACAACTTGGCGAGCACGGCTTCCCCACCGGGCCTGGACGCATCCGCATTATCCACCGAATAGCGGATGGAATGTTCCAGCCATTGGCTTGATGCGTCGTCGCGAATACTGACCTTCAACATAGGTGGCAGCCCACCCAGGAAAACCCGGCTGAGCTGTGGGTCGCAGGTCATGTAGCCGCAGACAAATTTGGTGAGTTCACCTCCTCCACCCATGCGGGAAACTTTAAGACCTTGAGACAAAACTTGTTCCAGCACTTGCGAGCGGTCCATTGCCATGACGGACCTGCCGTTTCCCAAGATATGTGGATCGCCGTGCGGAACGATGAGGATGTCCCCTGCGTTTAGCGGAAGCATTCTATCGTCGTCACCTTCGATATGTGCATAACCGCGCCCCTCCGTCAGCAGGTGAAAGATGATCACATGTTGGGAGTTTGGCGAAAGATGTGAAGTGACTGTGTGCGCGTCGATTGAGTGGGCGCACCAGGGCGACGAAAACTCAGCGTTGTAAAACAGGGCTCCGTCGAGCTTCACCGCCTTGAGGACTTCGGAGAGGACTTCCATGTGGGCTCCACCAGGCCGGCAGAGACTTTCGGCAAATTGTTCCGGACGCCCAAACAAGCACTACGTAGCCTATCACGATCCTGTCAAGAGAACCAGACTCTAGGATAAGACTCCAACACATCCTCGTCCTATAGTGCAACAGGTCATTGCGGCGGTGATGCTGAAGCATCTCAGGTAGGTGAGTGATCGTACCTTCGAAGGAAATGGAATCAATACACACACAGCGGCATCCTCTTCTAGTGGTCGGAAAGCAAGCGTTCAAGCGTATATCGATGGAGGCCTTCATGAGCAAGACACTTCAGTCCATGGCAGTGTTGGCCCTCGCGCTCATTGGCCTACTGGGTTGTGACTACGAATCACGAGCAGCCGGAGGTGCAAATCCGGCTCGTGTGGCGTTGATGAAGAAAGACCTTCGCGATCTCTGGCTCGGGCACATCTATTGGGTTCAGCACGCCGTACTGAACAACACGACGAACAATCCGGCGGCGCGTGATGCCGTTAAGAAGGAAGTCGACAACAATACGAAAGAGATCGCAAGCACGATCTCGCCATTTTACGGTGAATCCGCGTCGCAGAAACTCTATCGCTTGCTGGACATCAACATTGGCGCAGTTCGAGCATACTCACAAGCTACCGTCGCGGGGGATACGCGCGGGCAAGATGCCGCGCTGGCCCGCCTGGAGTCCAATGCCGACGACATCGCCGAATTCCTGAGCCATCTCAATCCCTACTTGCACAAAGACAACGTTCGGGGCTTGATCGCGGCGCATGGAGCCCACCACGTGCTCCAAATCAACCTGCACAAGAGAAAAGATTATGCGCAACTAGAGGCAACCTGGCCGATGATGCGACAACATGTCTATCTCATTTCGGATACGATCGCGATGGCATTGGTAAAGCAGTTTCCGAGCCAGTTCTCATAACTGGTAAGCCATACCGTCGTCTGCGTCGATTCCAAGGGAAGCACACGAAGTAGTATGCGGACTCGCTTGAGGCCGCTGATGCGATCATTAGAATCTCACTGAACGGTGTTGATACCCCAGTAGCCTCAAGATGCTCAAAAGGCTGTTCAGCAAGGCCGCAGCGAGTGAAGAGGCGAGGAGGTAGAGACCGCACTTTGTGTGAGCCGTTCGCCCTCGCCATGGATCTTGGCGAACGGATAAGCCCCTCTACTGCTTCCGAACTCCGCGAACCTCATTCGGTACGTTGAGCCTCTGAGCGATGCGAGAACGCCGCTGGCGGCCTGTTTCAGCATCTTGCTAGAGTTTCTGCATGATCCGTTCGACATAGCCGGTCAGTTCCATATAACCCTGTCCGTGAACCGGTTTCCCCTGTGCGGTGCCGGTTGTCTCGATGGCGCCTTCCCAATAGGTGACTTGTGTACTGCGTTTAGGGGAGAGTTCTTGATCGGCCATGCGGGGAATGAGTTCGAGTGAGAGTTGTTGTGAGGGAATGGTCAGGCGCCAACGTTGTGGATAGCGAGCCTTGCTTACGGGGCTGGTCCAATAACTGGTTGGTTCGAGTGTGAAGTCTCCAAGCAATAAATGATGCCCCTGTCCGTCGCGATCGATGAGCGTGCCGCTTGAGGCGGGATCGGCCGAACCGTCTGCCCGGCGGAGTCGATAGAGCATGAGTTCTCGTTGGTCGTCGAGTTGCAGACAGAACCAGTCCCATCCGACGAGATCCTTGTCGAGA
>ERZ1292630.3345-Hain-H41-02um-R3-3345-length-14174-cov-6_pt1 | contig 14174 bp, 12 predicted proteins | sample MGYA00564408_ERZ1292630 | MGnify/ENA primary metagenome ERZ1292630 (study PRJEB36523, sample SAMEA6512641) | groundwater metagenome | collected 2019-01-08 | study: AquaDiva: Metagenomics assemblies of 32 groundwater samples | reverse complement strand
TTCATAATAAAGTAATTGGATCCGCATCAGAACATCTAAGGGGAAATACCATCAGAGGCACTTACGGCGATTGTATAAAGAGTGGCGGTAAGATTGAATATTTTGAGCCTGCGGTACTGACTTCTGCGGATAAAGCAACAAACATTAAGCAGCTTAAGTTATTCGCAAAATATGCTTTGAGCGATGGCGGCATCCTGGAAAATGTGATGAATTTTGGTAAAAACAAGAAACCTGAAACTTCGCTCATAATCCTTAAACCTTTAGAAAAACATGATCCGCGTTCCGGAAACATAATAGATATGATAGCAAGGACAGGTTTCTATATGGTCGGAATAAAGCTTCTTGACTTGAGCACTAAACAGGCAGAAGAATTTTATGGGCCTGTGAAAGATTTCTTTAATAGCAGCTTCGATGATAAATTTAAACCACACCTGGTTGAAAAGTTGAAGACAGCGTTAAATAAGCGGGATTTTTCTTTTGATCTGAACGACGCCATATTGAACAAACTGGCCGATCAGCTCAAGGAACCTACCGTGGAAGGCGAATTCGGCAAAATACTACAGTACATGACAGGCCGAGAACCTTCCGCCTTTGCTGAAACCAAGAAAACCGAAGATGGGAAACACACTATATGTCTCGCTATATTATACCAGGGCATAAATACAATTAAGACAATTAGGGAACTTTTGGGCGCTACAGACCCAAAAAAGGCAAAGTATTCCAGTATCAGGAGGTTTTATGGACTTGATATACTAAGAAACGCTGTACACGCATCTGATTCTCCTGAAAGTGTAATAAGGGAAAGAAAAATCATCGGCTTAAACAAAGATGAGAAAACTTGTGATATTAAGCAAATAATAAATCGATACCTTAAAAATTGCGGCTCTTCACGAAGACGATAAAAACGTAAAGTAATTGCTCAATATCAAGCGGGGTTGATACTCTTACTAAACAGCGTAAAATTCCACTTGATACTGAGCAATTACATAATCAGACTATGTTAGATATTCAAAAATTAGAGATTGGGCCTTTGGATGCTTGTTGCTACATAGTTTATTCAAAGTGTTCAGAGGCCGTTATCATAGATCCTGGCGGAGAAACAGAAAAAATACTAGACTGTCTTGAGAAAAAGAAACTACATCCGATTATTCTAATTAATACTCATGGTCATGGCGACCACATAGGCGGAAATAAAGAATTAAAGGAAAAGTTTCCAGACATTCAAATCTGTATTCACAAAGACGATGCAGAGATGTTAACAGATCCGTTTAAGAACCTTTCTCTTCTAGGCGGAAAAAGATATACATCCCCACCGGCAGACCGAATCTTAAATCACGATGATAAGATTTTGTTTGATGAGTACGTTTTCAGGATTTTGCATCTCCCAGGTCATACACGTGGAGGGATAGGGATATATACTGATTCAACAGGCAACGGAGATGCTCTAATATTGTTTTCAGGAGATACTCTTTTTGCAGGAGGCTATGGAAGGACTGATTTGCCGGGCGGCAGTCATACCCGCCTTCTCCAATCGATTAAGCAATACATTTTTAAGCTGGATGAAAATACAATTATACACCCCGGACATGGTGTATCTACAACCGTGAAAGCTGAAAAAGAAAGATTTAATCTCCATTAAATTTAAACACTGCTCGATCTTGCAATATGTACCGCAATCGGGTAATTCGGAAGAACCGAAGAGGAAAAAACTTCAATGGTAGAAGAAAAAGGAAATATAAAGGATGTCCTCATCGAAGAGGAAATGAAAGTATCGTACTTAACCTTTGCGATGAGTGTGATCATGGGCAGGGCATTACCCGATGTGCGCGATGGTTTAAAGCCGTCACAAAGAAGGATACTCGTTGCGATGAATGATCTTGGCCTTGTCCCTGCAGCAAAGTACAGGAAGTGTGCAAAGATCTGTGGAGATACAACAGGAAATTATCATCCGCATGGTGAACAGGTAGTATATCCAACGCTTGTGCGCATGGCGCAGGACTTCAGTTTCAGGTACACTCTTGTAAAGGGTCAGGGCAACTATGGATCAATTGATGGTGATCCGCCTGCCGCAATGAGATATACAGAGGCGAAGATGACCCATGCATCCACTGATATGATGGATGATATTAAGCAGAACACTGTTGATTTCATTCCAAATTATGATGAAACTCGCATGGAACCGGTTGTGCTCCCTTCAAAGTTTCCAAATCTTTTATGTAACGGCAGTTCCGGTATCGCCGTGGGAATGGCAACAAGCATACCACCGCATAATGTAAATGAGGTGTGCGACGGCATAATAAAAGTTATTGACAATCCGGATGTAACCATAGATGAACTTATGAAAATAATAAAAGGGCCTGATTTCCCAACGGGCGCTCTAATATGCGGGGTTAGAGGCATAGAAGAAGGATACAAAACCGGCAGGGGCACAATATCTGTGAGGGCAAAGGCACATATAGAAACAGCAGAGAACGGCAGAAAAAGTATAGTTGTAACTGAAATACCCTATCAGCTTAATAGAGACAGAATAATAGAAAGAATAGCTGAATTAGTAAAAAGTGAAGTTTTAAAGGGCATAACAGATGTTCGGAATGAAAGCGATAGAGAGGGAAGCAGAATTGTTATTGTTGTGAAGAAGAATGATGATGAAAATGTTGTTTTGAATCAACTATACAAACATACAAAACTGCAAGACTCTTTCAGCATAATTATGATAGCGCTTGCAAACAACCGCCCTCAAACATTAAACCTGAAACAGTTAATTATTGCTTATATCGACCATCGAAAAGTAGTGATTCGGCGCCGGACGCGTTTCCTGTTAGACCGTGCCGAAGAAAGAGCACATATCCTGGAAGGGTTAAGGATCGCACTTGCAAACATTGACGAAGTTATAAAACTGATAAAATCATCCAAAACCGTCGAAGATGCAAGGAATTCGCTGGTATCCAAATTTTCTTTATCTGATATACAGGCCGATGCGATTCTTGAGATGAGACTGCAAAGGTTAACAAACCTGGAACAATCCAAGATTGAAGAAGAGTATAATAAGGTCTGTGAAAATATCAGAGAATACAAGTCTATCCTTGCAGATGAAAATCTGGTCTTAGACATTATTCGTGAAGACCTTCATGAAACAAAAGAGAAATATGGAGATGAAAGGAAAACAGAAATTGTAGGGGATGTTAGCGAATTCGACATGGAGGATCTCATTTCTGAGGAAGATATGACCGTTATAATCACACATGAGGGATACATAAAAAGATTACCTTTAAGTACTTATCGGCAACAACACAGAGGAGGAAAGGGTGTTACCGGCGCTGGAATGAAGGAAGGTGATTTCGTTAAAAACATCTTTATCGCATCAACACACGACTACATACTATTCTTTACAGACCTGGGCAAAGTGTACTGGCTTAAGGTATATGATGTTCCTCATTTTGGTCGTATAGCCAGGGGACGGGCAATTGTCAATCTCCTGAATCTGGAAAAAGACGAGAATGTCACATCTATGATTCCTATTCGAAAGTTTGACGATAGGCAACTGGTAATGGCAACTAAAAAAGGAATCATAAAGAAAGCTATCCTCAGCGCATTTGGCCGTCCTAAGAAAGGCGGTATAATTGCAATCCTCCTTGACAAAGGTGACAAACTTATAGGAGTTAAATTAACACACGGAGGGCAGGAAATTATGCTTGGGACGGAGAACGGAAAGGCCATCCGTTTTTCAGAGGACGACGTGCGATGCATGGGACGTGCAACCCGTGGTGTCAAAGGTATAGGATTACGAGGTGATGATAATGTCAAAGGCATTGTTATAGTTGAAAAAGATGCAACTCTTTTAACAGTCTGTGAAAATGGATTTGGGAAAAGAACAGATTATAGTGAATATTCAGTTCAACGCAGAAGTGGACAGGGCGTTATTAACATAAAGACAACAGAGAGAAACGGCAAAGTAGTCGCTTTGATAAATGTAAAAGATGAAGACGAACTCATGATGATGACTGCCAATGGTATGGTAATCCGTACCGCCATTAGTGCCATAAGGTCCATAGGACGTAATACTCAAGGTGTAAAACTTATTTCACTTCAGAAAGATGACAAATTAGTATCTGTAGCGCCGGTTGTGAGCGAAGACAAAGAAAAAGCGGAAACAGAAATAGAAACAGAACAAACTGAGGAAGCTGAATAACCGTGCGCGGCAAAGCCGCAAACAAGTTTTAACCTTTTATCACTGGCTCCCACGCTCTGCGTGGGAGCCATTACGTTGACGTTCCTGCGTCACATCAAATACAACTCCCTGTGACAGATATCATTTCATGAAGCGGGTACCTTGTTGTAGCGGAAGCCTTCGGCAGGTTCGGGATGACAATTGTGACACAGCCTGTTTGTCGGACTGGCGAATGGTTTGGCAGGTTGGGCGTCATTCTGGCGGGCAAGATTGAACTATGGTTATTTGTGGTTAGACCTGTTGTTTTTTCAATTCGTCTTCATACAGGGGTGACATTTGCCAGCATCTGTCTATTACCTTTGGCAGTGTATCCAGAAAATAATCAACATCTTCTTCCGTATTATCCTTTCCAAGGCTTACGGTGATTGAACCATGACATACGTCCGGCGGCACGCCTATAGCCGTAAGTACGTGAGATGCCTGGAGATCCGGCGAACTGCAGGCTGAACCACTGGCGATTGCTATTCCATTGTAATTTAAAAACAAGACAAGTGTTTCGCCTTCAGCAAAAGATATCCAGAAGCTCACATGCCCCGGAAGCCTTTTTGTCAGATGTCCGGTAAAATGATAGTATTTTATCCTGTTTGGTAGTTCATTTATAATCTTGTCACGAAGCGGGATAAGATGTTTTATTCTTGACGTCATCTCGGTTTTGGCAAGCTCAGCCGCCTTACCCATTCCGACAATCGCTGGTATATTATCGGTACCAGGCCTAAGGCCGCCTTCCTGAGCGCCGCCTTTCATGATGGAGACAATATCAGTTCCATCTTTTACATACAAGGCGGCAATGCCTTTGGGGCCGTAAAATGTATGCGAGGTCAGACTTAATGAATCCACGCCCAGTTCCGTAACGTCTACTGGAATGACTCCTGCCGTCGCAATCGCATCGGTATGGAATATAATATTCTTTTTTTTTGTTATCTTTCCTATTTCCTGTATTGGTTCGATTACGCCTATTTCATTATTTGCATGCATAATTGAAACGAGAAACGTATCCTTGTTTATTGCCCTGGCCACATCATCAGGGTCTATCAGACCATCTTTATTTACCTTTATATATGAAACCCTGAAACCTTCTTTTTCCAGTTCTCGCGCCGTGTACAGAATTGAAAAGTGTTCGATTTCAGAAATAATTATGTGTTTTCCTCTGCCTTTGTTTGCAAGGGCCAGACCTCTTAAAGCCAGATTATTTGCTTCACTCCCGGTAAAGGTAAAGATTATCTCTTCAGGTTTGGCATTAATTAAATCTGCAACCTTTGCCCTTGATTCATCAACGGCTTTCTTTGCCCTGAGTCCATATGAATGAAGGTGAGAAGATGGGTTACCAAAATTTTCTGTAAAGAACGGTAACATTTCTTCCACTACTCTTGGATCTGTAGGTGTCGTGGACATGTGATCCATATAAACTTTTCGCATCGTAAGTTCCCTTCTTTAATTTCCAGTACTATCAAATCTTAACCTTCATGATTCTTATGTGTCTTGTACTTTCCGAATTAAGTAAATCAAAAATGTAAAGAGGTGGATAGCAACTTCTTGCCTCAACAAAATGTTCTATTTTGTACTATTCCTTTAAAGTCATTGGCTGCCCGCAACACTCTAAAGTGCCGGCGCCGCCTTCTTTTACCTCAACTACTGCGCCACATATATCACATTCATAAACTTCATTGGCTGCTGTCGACATGGTTTTTTCTCCTTTTATTAATTGTTAACATTTAAAATCCCCCACATCCCCCTTTATTAAAGGGGGAAAGAGGGGGATTTAAACTATACTAACAATTGTCCTGCCGTTATCAGGAAATATTCTCCTGCTGCAATCATTAACCAGCCAAAGAATTTCTTGATAATTACACTCCAGTTTCCACTTTTTGGCAGACTCGACATCAAACCCGCAAATGTACCTACAATTATTAAAAGTGTTCCCAGCCCTATAGAAAAAACAAAAAGTAAGCTTACACCGTAAGCAACGTTTTGCTTTGCCGCAACATAAGTTAAGACAACACCAAGGACAGGTGCAGTACATGGCGCCGCAACTGTTCCCGCAAGAAGTCCTACCATGAATGCGCCGATACGTCCGCCAGCCTTTTTACCAGGTTGTCTGCTTGCCAGGAAAGATGGAATGGGTAGTGTAAAAGCATCTAGCATTGACAAGCCTAAAAAGATGAAGATGTTGGCTACAACAATGTAAAGTATGGGGTTTGTGCTGGCAGACCCAAAAAATTTCCCTGTCAAAGCTGCAAACGCTCCCAGGGCGGCATACGTTACTGCCATTCCTAATACATAAAAGAGAGAGAGAGAAAGCCCCTTCAGTTTGGAATCACCACTGCGTCCTCCTATATAAGCAATAGTTATAGGTATCATCGGGTATACGCATGGTGTGAAGCTGGTGAGTAAACCTCCCAGGAAAACCGCTATAAAAGCCAGAATGGGTGATGCGCTGAGGTAGCCTTCCAGGCCTTGTAGAAATCCATCCATACTTTTTTCCTTTTATAAAAGCTGTTCAAGTTTTTGTTGAAGTTTACTCTTGCTTGTTACTCCCACCATAGTTTCCTTTACTTCGCCATTGCTGAAAAGTATAAGGGTCGGCACAGACAAAACACCATATTTTACTGCAAGATCTTTGTTTCCTTCTACATCAATATCTACTTTTGCAAAACTAACCCTTCCATCGAATTCCTGGGCTAATTTACCTAGAATAGGTGTTTGTGTCTTGCAGGGGCCACACCAATCTGCATAAAAGTCAACCAGGACAGGTGTATCCGCTTGAATAACAGATTGTTCAAAATCTTCGTTAGTTACAGCCTTCAGGTTTGACATTTTTCAATATTCTCCTTTCATAATAGTTTTTCCAATTTTATTGAGTCACATCGTTTACACTCATCAAGATGTCATTTTTCAGGCTGGAAAAATTGCCTTCCCTGAGAATAGAATTTGTCAGGCATCCTGCTGAAATGACATACGTTAAAATACAATGAGTTCCTATTTTATAAATATTTAATTCTATTATGTAATATGGAAAAAGCAAGTAAAACTTGAGCTATTTGAAAATACTAAATAAAGGGTAAATCTGAGAAAACAGTTGAAATTCTAAAGCGTTTTGTTTTAATTAGATTCTGTTGCTAAACTTCTAAGAAGTATATAACATTTTCGTTTAAAGGAAAGAATATGTGTCAGATGAAAGTAATGCTGGATAAGGAAGGACAACAGGAATTAGTAATGGAAGACGTTGCACGGCTTGAAGTGGTTGAAGAGGGAATCAAGGTTAGTACATTATTTGAAGACCCTAAAGTTATTTCAGGCGTAGCTGTGAAAACGATTGATTTTCTTTCCGGTAAATTAACACTTCAGGCAAAGCATATTTAGTAAAGGGCAGTTTGTAAACCCAGGTAACGGAAGAGCACATGTCAGAACAAAACACGACAAAAAAGCTTCAGGTATTGTTACCACACTGGATTGAACACAATAACAACCATATAGCTGAGTTCAGAAAGTGGGAAATTGAGGCAAGGACAGAACCCGGGCAGGAAGTTGCCCTATTACTGGAAAAGGCTATCAGTGATATGGAGGATGCCGGCAAATCACTTTCCGAAGCGCTTGAAAAAATCGGTGGGCCATTGGAGGGTGGAGAATGGCAACACCATCATCACTAAGGAGAACAGGTTCGCTTATTCTTCCCAGTATTACATCTTAATTAATAATATATACCGATAATTTTATTTTAATCCTTCTGTGTAGAAGGCGTTCTTGACATTGCCAATCTAAGGGCGGGAGGGGTAATAAGGGTAGTAATGATTACCATCATTATTAAGGCCGTGAAGATAGTGTCGCTGATCACGCCGATGCTTTTGCCTATACCGGCAAATATCAATGCAACCTCTCCCCTTGGAATCATGGCAACTCCGATAGCGATTCGGTTCAGGCCTTTTTCCAACGCACACAAACCACAAACCTGTTTACCAAGAATGGCCGCTATAGTTATTGCCAAGGCTACCTTTAAAACGGAAAGATTACCGAAGATTTCCAACTTTATCTGCATACCAATTAGAAGAAAGAATACCGGCACGAAGACAAAAGACGCCGGGCGCAAAATCTCCTGTATGCCGTGTTCTCCTCCTTTTAAATCCTTGAAACGAACCTCTCTCAAAATAAGTCCGGCTGCAAATGCGCCCACTATAGTTGCCAGACCGATAAGATTAGCTGTATAGGAGAGAAGGAGACAGAAAACAATGGCCATAGCCAGCTTCCAACCCTCAGCCTTCCTGTGTATTGTATAATAACCTAGAAAAGGGGCCAACTTAAAACCCATTAATATAGCACCCACAAGAAAGAGGATAGAGAATATTGAGGTCTGGACAACAGGAAATGGGTCCACACTTCCTGTTACTACTATGTCAGTAACTATAGCCAATATAAATAGTACTATAATATCATCAATTACCGCCGCACCCATAAGTATACTTGACTCAGTAGTCTGGAGTTTTCCCAAATCCTTAAATACTCGTGCCTTTATACCCACACTTGTAGCACAGAGCGTAGCCCCCACAAAGAGATGGACACTAAAACCTGCATCAGGAAAGAAGTAAAGACTGGTGAAATATCCTAATATAAACGGTGTTACAATACCACCCAAGGCTACCAGAAATGATGAAAGACCCACCTTTACAATATCCCGTATATCTGTCTCTAACCCAATCTCAAAAAGAAGGATTATTACACCAAATCTTGCAAGGAGGTCTACAAAGGTATGATTTCTTAATGGGGCAAAGAATTCCCAACCTGTAAAATAAGCCAGATTTCCTATAATAATACCTAGAACCAGTTCTCCAAGTACTGCCGGTTGTCCTATTTTTTCAAATATCCCACCGCCGATCTTTGCCGCTGCAAGTACTATCACTATACCAAGCAGGATAGGGGCGACAGGGTCTTCATGGCCATGAATTACCCTATCTGTTTTTTCTATAGAATGTTTTTGCGTCTGTATTGCAGAGCTATCTTGCAGTGATGGTTGTTCCCGTACTGTTACAGCAGGACCCACATAACCATGGCTTTTCTTTTGCAGTTCCTCCATAGTAAATAAATGTTTGTGCTCCTGTGTTGCTGATCTGACCGGAAGGGATGTCTGCTCATGAACTTTTGAAGTGGCGTTGCGGGATTCTTCTTCAGGTGATGAGTATATGTGAGATATGTAAAAAATCAGAGGTACTGCCAAAAGAATAATAAAAGGATATTTAGATAATACCTTTGTCATTTTATTTTATTAAGGCATGGAAAAACTGAATTTCTCAGGCTTAACTATTATAATATCACAGTGTACGGTACGAACAACTACCTCCGCAGTACTGCCAATCAGAATATGTTTGATACCTGATCTTCCATGCGTGCCCATAACTATCAGGTTTGCCTGTTGTTCCATGGCTATCTCTACTATATCAGTCTCAGGAATACCCTTTTTCAGCAATTTTTCATATTCAACTCCATTGAGATCGACAGTCTTCAAAAATTCATCATATTTGGTTTCATTCACCCGCTCTATCTCTTTCATTATTTCATCTGCCTTCTTCTCAGAATTTGCTGCATTTACATAGGGTTCAACGAATGACTTCTCATAAACGTGTAAAATAGTTAGTTTACTTTTGTGTGCCCTTGCCGTTGCAGCAGCATATTCCAAGGCTATCCTTGAGCATTCAGAAAGATCAATAGGAACTATAATCCGTTTGAAACCTACATACTTTCTACCCCTGACAACCATAACAGGACATCTGGCCTTTCTCGCAATCCGTTCCGCAACGCTGCCTAATATAATTCTATCCACCCCCGCCCTTCCATGCGTGCCTATTGCCAGAAGGTCTACATTCTCCTCCTTTGCAACCTGTATTATTTCCAGAAAAGGTTTGCCAAACCTTACAATGGGTATTACATCCCCGCCATCAAGTAATTCTGCAGGTATCATTGCCTTAATCTTTTCCAGAGCATCCTCTTCAAGTTTCTGTTTCATATCGGAATGTGCGGCGCTGGATAGTAAATGTCTATAATCATGGGGAAACTTTTCAATGGTATGCAACACATAAAGCTTTGTTTTCATACACCTGACTACGCCAATACAAATGTCCAAAGCAACCTTTGAGTATTCTGAAAAATCTGTTGCGGCAAGAATGCATTTATTTGGAAATTGACTCATAATTGTAACTCTTTTTTCAATAATCCCTTGTACGTTTTCACACGGTTTTATGATATAATAATAACTAAACTGTATTTCCCATAAAATACAACCTAAAAGTTCCAAGTAGAAAGTGTCTGAAATGACTAAAGTTAAAAGATATTCTAATTTACAATCGTCCGTATATTCTCTATTTTTTGTTTTGAAAAATCTTCATTCTATGTTAAAAGGCAGGATGATAAAGAATTATCACATCATCTGTATTGTCCAAAGAGAACTAATAAATCTAATTCTTGAAAAGGTCGTAAAGGGGCATTTATGTCCAGAAAAACATTGTCGCAAAAGATTTTAGAACAGCACCTCGTAAAAGGAAAGCCTGTACCTGGTGAAGAAGTAGGTATTAGAATAGACCATACGTTTACACAAGATGCGACAGGAACTATGGTTTATCTCGAGTTTGAAAAAATGGGAATTGACAGGGTGAAGACGGAATTGTCTGCAAGTTATGTAGACCATAATCTATTGCAAACAGATTTTAGGAACATGGATGACCACCTGTTCTTACAAACGTCTGCAGCAAAGTATGGAGTGTTTTTTTCAAAACCAGGGAATGGCATATCGCATCAGGTTCATTTCGAGCGCTTCGGAATTCCCGGAAAAACTTTGCTTGGTTCCGATAGCCATACATGCACAGGAGGGGCAATGGGTATGGTAGCTATTGGAGCAGGAGGATTAGATGTTGCTTTGGCCATGGCAGGAGAACCATATTATCTCAAATATCCAAAAATATTTGGAGTCAAACTTACAGGTAAGTTACAAGATTGGGTCAGCGGGAAAGACGTAATCCTTGAGATGTTAAGGCGGCATTCTGTAAAAGGTGGAGTAGGATATATTGTTGAATATTTTGGACCTGGAGTAAAGAACCTGAGCGCAACAGACCGCTCTACAATAGCAAACATGGGCGCAGAATTAGGAGCCACAACTACCGTATTTCCTTCAGACATTCAGACTAGAAGATATCTACAATCTCAGGAACGGGGTGATGCATGGATTGAACTTAAGGCTGACCAAAGGGCAAAATATGATAAATTGGACGAAATCAATTTATCAGAACTCGAACCACTTATTGCCTGTCCTTCCTCTCCAGACAATGTAAAAAAGGTTAAAGACGTGGAGGGTGAACCTGTACATCAATGTATTGTAGGTTCCTCTGTCAATTCATCTTTCCGTGACTTGATGATAGTTTGTAAGATCCTGGAAGATAAAAAAATTCATGAACGTGTTTCTTTTGAAATTAATCCTGGCAGCAGGCAGGTACTTGAAAACGTAACAGTCAAAGGCGGTGTTATTCCCCTGTTAAATGCAGGAGCAAAGATTCAACAATCCGGTTGCCTGGGATGCATTGGAATGGGACAGGCTCCAGCGTCAGGTACCGTTTCCCTGAGAACATTTCCCAGAAATTTTCCAGGTCGTAGCGGTACAAAAGATGACAGGATATATCTATGCAGTCCGGAAACAGCAGTAGCTGCCGGTATATTCGGAGAAATTAGAGATCCCAGAAATCTGGGAAATTATCCAAAAGTATCAAATCCAAAAAAATATATCATAAATGATTCAATGATAATCCCGCCAGTATCCGATACCGCAAAAGTAGAGGTCAGACGTGGACCAAATATCATACCATTCCCGGATTTTGAAGAATTGCCTGAATCTCTGGAGTGTAAGGTAATCCTCAAGGTCGGTGATAATATTACGACTGATCACATAATGCCAGCCGGTAATACGGTACTGCCGTTGCGAAGTAACATTCCAGAAATAAGCAAATTTGTCTATAAACAGGTCGATCCTGAATTTCCAGAAAAGGCAAAGCAGGCTGGTAATGCTGCCGTGATTGGTGGAGAAAACTATGGGCAGGGTTCTTCAAGAGAACATGCTGCGATTGCTCCAAGATATCTGGGTGTCAGGGTAAAAATCGCCAAGAGCTTTGCCAGAATCCATTATTCCAATCTTGTCAACTTTGGAATTATACCCTTGGTCTTCGAAAATCCGGAGGATTACATTTCTATAAAAGATGGAGATATCATAAGATTTCCAAAGGTCAAAGAAGAAATCTTAAATGAAAATCATGTAACTATTGAATTACATGACAGAACGATAAAAACCAGAATTAACTTAAGTGAAGGAGACAGAAACAAAATTATCTACGGCGGCTTGTTGAATTACATAACCAGGAAAGCAAAAAATCGAATCATGAACTGAGAATTCAGATTATATCCAACAAAATAATATGTAGTTTTATGATTGAAAAGAAAAAAAACAAAAAGGTATACAAAAAGGGACTGAATCTTTTAGAAGCATACCCTATAAAGTTTTCTGAGAGCGTAGTATTCGTAAAATATGATGGCCCTGTAGATAATTTCAGTTTCCCATTCCCTGACAAAAAGGTTGAGCACATTATAGTAAATCTTTGCCCCACTGAACCCTGGGCGCTTCCCACCAGGGCAATACTTAAAAATGAGACACCGGATTTCTTAAATAAACTGGAAGCAGTTAGAACAGAATACTTTCCTGATTCACACTGTCATGTAGTCGTTAACCATCAGGAATCAAGCCTTGTTAATGAGGCGGAACGATACAAAAGCCAAAAAGATTGGTTGTCTATACACACGATGGAACCCGTATATCCTTATGATACACCCGTACTGATTGTAAAGAATATTCTTGGATTAGATATTGCCTTTGGTCAAAATACCATAGAGCTTGGTATACTCCTGTTAGATCCTCAAACCATTACGGGCATCTTTGAGTACTACATCCAGAAAAACGAATTTAACACCCGTCTCATACCCATCTCCGGAACAGGTTTGAATGAGAATAAAATCCTCAAGGTCAGGCCCGGTACGCCTGTTGAAAGAATATTGGAAACCCACGTTAAGGCAGGTATCAAATATCGTGTCTTTCTTGACGGGCCACTGAATGGCACTGAAGTTGAAGATTTGACTCAAAAGATTGACTGGTCTGTAAAAAATATTGTGGTACTGGAAGAAAGAGACTATAAGACACCTTTTCCTTATCTAAAGGTTAACAAATTACTCTTTACAACAAGTCTCATGGGAGAGTTGAGACGTTGCGTATATTGCAATTTTTGTGATGATATATGCCCTGTAAATCTTGAACCGGCGCTTTACTGGCACTGTTATACACGTGGTGAAAAACATAAGGCGCGTCTTTACGCATTGGAGAAATGTATAGAATGTGGGCTCTGCAGTTTTATATGTCCTTCAAAACTGGAACTGCTTCATGTTATTAGAGAATGTAAATCTTAATAGTTTCGGTGTGAGAACACACCGAAACATCAAAGGATAGATTCCCACCCGCTATAAAGACCATCGGGTAGACTTCCGTGGGAATGTCAAAGAATGGAACATAGATGAAAAAAACCTTTAAAAACATTGAAACCATTTTCAATAAAAGTCTGAACAGTATCGAGACGTTTATTCAATCACATCCAAAGGTAAATTTCCTTTTCGGAGCGTTATTCGAAGCGGCTGACGGCCTGATAAGGAGCACAAAGGATACGGCAAAGAACCCGCCGTTCATTCGAAGCTCGATGGATGTTAAACAATATATGGGCGGTATTCTTGTGGCATTGTTTTTTGGATGGGTTGTGCCTGCAATATACTTTTATGGATTTATGTGCGTTGTCCCTAAGCTTATAGTGTCCTTCGTGGTGGGTGTGTTTATAGTGGACGTACTCTGGGTGATACTTGCCAGGGAAGAAAGAATTAATGA
>ERZ1292630.3344-Hain-H41-02um-R3-3344-length-14176-cov-8_pt1 | contig 14176 bp, 9 predicted proteins | sample MGYA00564408_ERZ1292630 | MGnify/ENA primary metagenome ERZ1292630 (study PRJEB36523, sample SAMEA6512641) | groundwater metagenome | collected 2019-01-08 | study: AquaDiva: Metagenomics assemblies of 32 groundwater samples | reverse complement strand
AACGAGCGATTTTCGTTCAAGAGAGATCAACAGATTTTAAAGGCCGGGACCGGTGATAGATAACTACAAGTGGCCGATAAAACCACCTTTGCGTGAACATCGAGAACCGAGAAGGAAGACGTTTTCGCTGTTCGTAAACGCCTTCATCACCAGGATATTATCACATCAATCCATGCGCTTTCTCCTCGCCGTGCTGTCCGTCGGCCTCTTATCGTGCACAGCGACCGCGATGCGCGACGAGTTAGACGCCGCGCACAAGTTTCGTGACTTCCGCCGCGAGTACAAGCGGTCCTATTCAACCCCCGCCGAGGAGGCGCACCGCTTCAAAGTCTTCTCTCAGAATCTTGAGGCGGCCGCGGTCTTGCAGACTCTCAACCCTCTGGCATCGTTCGGCGTCAACGAATTCTCCGACGTGTCTCCCGCGGAGTTCAAGTCTCGGCACAATGCGGAAAAGTACTTCAAGTCGTACGTGTCCAAACGCAAGACCCCGCATTTGTATTACCCGACCAAGGAAGTTATGGACAAGGCGACCGCCAGCAGCATCGACTGGCGCGCCAAAGGCGCCGTGACCTACGTCAAGAACCAGGGCCAGTGCGGCAGCTGCTGGTCCTTCTCCACGACGGGAAACATTGAAGGCCAGTGGCAGATTGCGGGCAACGCGCTCACGGCCGTGTCGGAGCAGGAGCTTGTCTCTTGTGATACGACCAATGACGGCTGCAGTGGCGGGCTCATGGACGCTGCCTTTACGTGGATCGTCCAGTCGCAAGGAGGCAACATCGTGACCGAGGCGTCGTATGGGTACGTCTCTGGGGCGGGCAACGTCCCCGCGTGCGGTATTCCCTCCGGCTCCGTCGGCGCGACGATCGCCGGGCACCACGACATTCCTTCGGACGAAGGCCAAATGGCCGCGTGGATGTCCACCGGTGGGCCTATCTCCATCGGTGTGGATGCGACGTCTTGGCAAAGCTACAACGGCGGTGTATTGACCAACTGCATTTCGCAGCAAGTGGATCACGGCGTGCTGGCGGTTGGCTTCGATAACAATCACAATCCGCCCTACTGGATTATCAAGAATTCTTGGGGCCCCACTTGGGGAGAGAGCGGCTACATCCGGATCCAGAAGGGCACCGACCAGTGCTTGATCACCACGGCGCCGAGCTCCTCCATTGTCAACGGGGGGCCGTCGCCGCCGTCCCCGCCGTCGCCACCGTCGCCGCCGGCCCCGACGCCAGCGCCCCCGCCGCCTCCGTCTCCCATTCCGCCAGCGCCGCCCGTCCCAGGACCGACCTTCACGATGTACACGTGCACAGACAGCGGCTGCACCCAGTGCACCACGGCCACCTATAACCAGGGTGTCTGTCTCCCTGATAACAGCGGCGGCTCCCTCGTTGGCCAGTGCATCTCGGAAGGGGTCTTGTTCACGACGTACTCGTACCCCCAATGTCAAGGATACGGCAACCAGTTTATCGACGCGACGATGAACTGCTTCCCCAGCAACGATGGCAGCTACTACCAGTACTCCTGCTCCGGCGGCGGCAGCAGCGGCAGCGGGGGCGACGAGGACCTGGCGGGTGCCGCCATTGACGCGAAACCGCCGCGGCGCAACGCACATTTGTCCGGCGTGCGCCCACGACAGGTCTAAAGGGACTCCCCGCGGTTTTGCCTTCTCCTGTTAGAGAGAGAGGGAAAAACGCATGATTTTTCTCCGCCCACAACAATTTCTCTACTCCACTTTCCAGCGCGTGCTCAACTCCCAATCATTTTCTTCTCTTTTGTGGAGCTCCTTCGCTTCTCCCTATCCTCTTGGTTTTCACACACATCTTTTTTTTCCGTCCCTCCATGCTCAACGCGGTTGTCGGCCTTATGGCGACTGCCACTACTGGCTACCCCCTTTGCGAGTGCTCCAACACCGACTGATAGGTCAGGAGGTTTTCACTTGTAGTGAGTGGATGATGTCGAGCGTGCCGTGTCGACGTGTTGAATTGGCCTCTCCCCTCGCGGTGTGCGTGTGTGTTTCCCTGCTCTCTCTCTCTTTCGCTCGTGTAGCAAAGCACCCACCCGCTTCTCTCGACTGAACTCTAGATGGCCGCGTTATTCTGTGCCCCGATCGGGTGGCTCGGCGACTTCATGTTTCCTGACGACAGGCCGTCGCCCATCTTCGCGACGTTCAGCTGCTTCTTGAACTTTGGCGCCATCCTGTGGTCCGGGATCATCCTCGGGACGAGTTCTTGCGTATCCGACACCGTCATGTGGCTCGTCTTGGGCATCTTGACCTGCGTCGCCAATATCGTGTTTGGCATCTACTTATACTTTCGCTTCGCACAAAAGGTCAAATCCATGTCCGCGAGTGAGGCAGCCGGGAAGCTGTTTCTGTACGACTGGGGCGTTTGCTTGTACATCTTAGTCTTGATTTGGACCATTGTTTGGATGGCGCTTGTTGGGGGCTATCAGCAAAAGGCAGGACCCAACGACAAGTGCGGACAGCAGCTCACGACGATGACGGTGTTCTTGGTCATCTACCTCGTGGTGGGCGCGCTGCTCGTCGTGCTCAGCCTCGTCACCGAGTGCTGCCGGGAGCCGAAGTGGAAGAAGCGGCAACGCAATGGTGATGCGGGGACCTTGCCCGCCCCCGGCATCGGCAGGGCGCAAGCGGCCCCGCCACAGCAGCAACGTAGCGGCGGCCTGTTTGGTGGTTTCACTAATCTCTTCCGGCCACAGCCGGCAGCGCCTCCGCCGCCCGCTCAGCCGGGGCCGCCGATCGTCGTCGCGCAGCCCGCCCCGACATACGCCTATGCGCCTGCCGCCCAGCCGGTGACGTATGCCCCGCCGCCCGTGAATCCTGCGTATCAAGGACGCTGAACAGCGGGACGTTGCGTCATCGTTGTTTCTTTCCCCGTCCTCCACATTCCAGTGCCCCTGTGCTAGATCGACAACTCATCGCGTTCGTTATTATTGCTTGCTGCCGGCTCGCTAGGTATGCTGTTCCCTCCGCTTGTTGTCACGTTTCCTTCCTTCCATTTCCTTTCCTTCTCCAGATGTGTGTTACCCCATTCTGACGTGCGTCAAACTCGCCAGCTACTTGCTCCCGGCATCAGTGGCCCGCGTCGTGGGGGCCCCCAAGGGTGTTTCCCCTCTTGCCAAAGTGCTGTCTCGGTGATGTGCGGCGTTCTGTCACGCACGTCGAAGTTTAGGGCAAAGAGCAAGTCATATGCGATGCTTCAACTGCATCTAGCGCCACTTTTGAATGATATGGGGTTTTATTTTCTTTTTCCCACAGCGTACGCTTTTTAGTGTCTAAAGCTCCTCCGTCACCTATGCTCCGTGCTGTTCGTCCTTGTTTTTTCCGCGTTTCCTCCGTGTTGGCCTTCCGGAGCTTCGCGCACGTTCCCGACGCTCCTCCGGATCCCATTTTGGGTCTGGGCATCGCGTTTGCCGCCGACACGCATCCTAAGAAGGTCAACCTCGGCGTCGGCGTCTATCGTGGGGACGATGGCAAACCTTTCGTGCTGAACTGTGTGCGCAAGGCCGAAGACCGCGTCCACCAAAAAAAGCTCGACTTTGAGTATGCACCCATCACCGGCGTTCCTGGCTTTGTCGATCAGGCGCGCAATCTCGCGTTTGGTGCGGGAAATGCGGCGGTTCAAGCGAAGCGCGTCGCGTCCACGCAGTCCCTTAGCGGCACGGGCGCGCTTCGTCTGGCCGGGGAATACTTGCGGCGTTTTGGCCCTCCGTCGAAGAAGGTATTTTTGCCCGCTCCGACATGGGGCAACCATGCCTCCGTGTTCCGCGATAGCGGCCTGGAGCCCGGTAACTACCCCTACTACAACTCTCCCACGAAATCCATCGACGTCGATGCGACGGTGAAGTTCATTGAGACGGCCCCACAAGGTAGCATCTTCCTGCTTCACGCGTGCGCGCACAACCCAACCGGCCTGGATCCGACATCGGCGCAGTGGGAGAAAATCGCGGCAGCCCTCAACGCGCATGGCCACTTGCCTCTCGTCGACATGGCTTACCAGGGGTTCGCGTCCGGTGACGCGGACCGAGATGGCTTCGCCTGGCGCCTCATTTCCAAGTCCTTCCCCTGCTTCGTCGGGTGCCAGTCCATGGCGAAGTCCTTCGGCCTCTATGGGCAACGAATCGGCGCGATGCACATTCAAACCGACACCGCGGAGTCGACTGAGAAGATTCTCGCGCAAGTGAAGTTGGTCGTTCGTGCCATGTACAGCAATCCCCCGATCCACGGTGCCCGGATCGTCGAAGAGGTGCTCAAGGATGCGGCCTTGACGGAAGAGTGGAAGGGCGAGCTGAAACAAATGGCGGATCGCATGAACGGAGTCCGAGGCAGTCTCGTCAAGCGCCTGGGCGAGATCGGTTCGAAGCACGATTGGAACCACATCACGAAGCAAATCGGTATGATGGCGTTCACCGGCCTCAATCTCGAGCAAGTGAATCGCCTCAAGTCGGAGTATCACATCTACATGACCGCCGACGGCCGCGCCGCCATCACCGGTCTCAACAGCCGTAACGTGGACTACGTCGCCGAGTGCTTCCATGCCGTGTCCAAGTGAAGGACGTTGGTTTTGGACGCTGGAAAGAGAGCTTCCCTCTTTCGATGCTGACAACCTCTTCCCGAGGCGGTCCTCTCCTGTCTGTCGCTCGCTCTGTCTCTATCTCTCTCTCTCTCTCTCTCTCTCTCTCTCTCTCTCTTTCCTCCTTGATCGTGAGCGCTCACAAGAAACAAAACCTATACCCAACGGCGGGGCACCTCCCCTCTGTTTGCCGATCGACTTCGCAACCCCTTCAATTCGGTTGACGATCTGAAAGAGAAAAAAAGTGATTGGGAGAGTGGGGATTTCCCCCCTTTCACGGTGCTCTTGTGATCCGTGACATAGTTGTGCGAGGGACCCATCAGTGTTCCACAAGCTGTTACCAACCAACCCCCGAGTTGAGCGACATGGCCTCGGCAGCTCCGGAGGATTCACCTGCCTCCGGGGCCCCGGCAATGGGCCCAGTGGCGTGGTCGATATCCTTCGATCCACCCGTGAAGCGCAAATCACACGCGCGCCGCAAGAGCCTGCCGTTAGAGCAACGAGGGGACACGAACAAAGGCGACCTCGCCGACCAAGCCGATTCATCATCGGCGAATCCTGACGGCGGAAGTCGGCGTGCACTTCGACGGCGGACGACGCCCCTCGAGGATGCGGCCATTGACACCCCGGAGGGGGCGCCATCGGCGGTCTTTGCCGCCGAGCTCGATCTCAACGTCCTCGTCCCTCGGAACCTCACGACCACGCGAGAAGACATCCTCGGTCGGACCCATTTCGACGTGCCTCGGTTCTTGTGCCTGAGTCGGCCGCAGTACAAGCGGTCATGTGGCATCTCGTCGCTGACGAGTGTGTGGAATTATCTGTACAGCCGCGTTGGACAGGGCTCGTTGCCTCCCATCTCGCAGGAGGAAGCCATGTATGTGCTGGGCTTTCGGCCACCTTTCGATCAGATTCGATTCGGACCGTTCACAGGGAATGTCACGTTGTTTCGGTGGTTTCATCAGCTCAATCAGCACTACGGCGTCACCGGTAAGGCCTACTTCATGTTGAAGGTGCACGGCGCTGGGCGCACGATTGGCCTTGTCGGAGATTTGGCGGAGGATGCCGTGAAGCACGCATTGAGGTCTCCCACCACGGGGCTCATTTACCATTGCTACAACCACTATATGGTGCCGATTGGATACCAAGATCAGGCGCGCGCGCCGTTTGACCTGATGAGACCTACGCTCAGCAGCTCCGAGACGGAGATGCAACTGTTCATCGGGGACACGAGCCGTGGGCGCAACAGCGCCATTCACGTGAAAAAATTCGCCGACGTGGAGTTGGATCTGACGTGCAAGTCGCCATTTTACTTCAACATTCGGCGTTCTGAAGAAGGCGTTCAGCTGCGTCGTCGAGTGCCCGCCGAGAAAAAGGTGCTGGCCGCGAGCGAGGATTCCGCGGAGTCGCCAGTGTTGCCGGGTGGTCAGAAGGCGAAGCCGCAGACGGGTGATACCGTCGTGGCCATCACTGCCGACGCAGCCGCACGTGGCAGTGAAGGGCCGGACCTCAAAGCGCTCACTCGCACGGCATTGATGTCGCTGGTGCGCACGGGGAAGGGCAGCAACATTCACTGCATCTTGGGGTTCCGTTCCGATGAAGCCGAAACGGACCTCGACCGGTTTCTGCATGGTGCGGCTGGCGAGGCGGACGTCGCCAAAGAAGACGACGGAACCGAACCACTGGTGGACGAGGACGATGAGCAAGACGACGAGGATGGCGGCAGCGGCCGTCCCCCACAGGCTGGTGATTGACTCACATCAATTCGCACCCCCCTCTCCACCTCCTTACCCCCCGATCCCGCCCGATCTCGAAATCGCCGCGCGGCCCGGTCGATCCCTCCGTAGACCTTCGCACCCACAACGCTGCTCTCATGGCTGCGTGCTCTCGCGTCGTGCGCGTGGGACCGACGACGACGATGACGAATGCGTGACCAACACTCATCAACAGGCTATTTCCATTTCGGTTCCCTTATGCCATACGAAACAAGTTTCCTTTATTGTTCCGTGTGAAGGAAGACAGTTTTTGCGCACACTGTCGTAGCCTGTGTGAGGGTGTGAACTGTCACGCATGATGATGCTCGGCGAAATCGATGGGGCGGCAAAGAAGCGCCCTGCAAGCGCCACGGTCGCATCCACCATGTCGAAAGCCACCTGGCATGGCGATGACACCCCGTCCAAGCGTTGGGTGACCGAGGCTCATCCGGCGGCCAGCACGCCAAACGAGCAGCCGTTCCGGGTGGCGACGGCGGGAGTCGCCCCCTCCACCTCGCTGCTGGCGGATTCCGCGGCCGCATCGGCGCTCCTCGTCGTCCGCGCGAGCAATGGGAGCGCGGACGACGACGCCGCCTTCAAGGTGAAGAAGTTTCGCCGCTACCGATCACACGCCGCCATCGAGAAGGCCACCGCGAGGCTTCCTGGTGGCGACGCCATTCGAACCCTCATTGCGCAAGGCACCAACGTGGTCGTGTTGCCGGCATCAACGGACGCCGTGGCGGTACCGCCGCAGCAGCAGCGGTCACCGCATCACCACGCGCCAGGGGGTCACCGCAGCCCACCGTCACGAACGGAGCAAGGAGGCGGGACGCCAGGCTACCTCCGTGCAAATCGAGGGGGAGGCCATGGGTCCGCGGCGCACCAGTCGCCTCCTTCTCGCCATCATGGTGACCGCCATCATCATCGATCGTCGACGGTCACGCGGGATGGGGAGGAACGGGACGGCGGGGGCCTCCACCGACGCCGCGAGTCGGCTGCTAAGCTCCACGGCGAGGCCAAAGATGAGGACGATCGCGCCGCGTCGTCTCCTGACACCAGGGCTGCCCCCCCGTTGGCATACGCGACCCGTCTGGAAGCGGAGTTAGCGCGACTGGAGGGGGAGCACGAACGGCTGTGTGACGCGCTCGTGAGGCAAGCATTCGCGTTGGACGCGATGCGACTGGAAGCGGACTGCTTGGCCTCGCGGGCCTCCGCGATCGAGCAAGTGGAATCCGCGGAGCGGTTTCTCTTGCTGATGCATTGGGCCAATCGAGTGGCGATGTGCAGCTCCACGGCCTGGTCGGTGTGCGAGAAGCACCGCGCGGTGGTGGACAACTGCGCGCTAGCCGTCCGGACCTTCGCCTCGTCCCCGCCGAGCTGGGCGCAAAATGTACAGCATACCATGAGTGACGTGAGTGCGGTGCTCCGGGGCCACACAGCACGGCAGGAAGCAGACTCGGCCGTCATGCGAGATCAGGTCGAAGGCCTGGTACGAACCTCAGCTCGCACGGATGCCGCTGTCAAGCGCTATCAGCAGCAACTCTTGCAAGCGTCGGAGGAGCAGCAGCTGTTGGAGCAGCAGCACGCCTCCTCGACGCGCTCCTCCACGGGGGGCGCGTCACGATCGGGTAGCGCATTGGAGCAGCAAGAGGCGCTCCACCGGTCGATCAGGGAATCCGTTGATGTGCAGAAGGAAGCTGAGCGCGACGTCCGATCGGCGGCAACGTCCATGCGCGAGTTGCTGCAGCAATTAGAATCCACGCGAAACGTCCAACAGCACGATGCTGCGACCGCGCGGCAGCTCTTCTACGACAAGATCGCGAACCGCTTTGACGAATTGCAGCGAAACATTGATGCCCGACTCAGCGCCACCCCCTCCATGCTTCATCCGCAACGTGCCGCCGCGTCCGTTGCGGCCCCGCTATTGGACCCACCTCCCAGCGCCACGCTGCTCGAAGGGGTGCGTGCGGCCGTGCATCAATCCATCGAGGCGAGTACGCAGTCCATCGCGGACCGCGCCGCTGAAACGATCTGGGCGAGATTCGACGCACCCCTGGGAGGGGGGCCCAAGTGGGCCCGTGAATTGGCAGCCTCGACGGCGGCGGCCGCGGCCAGCCTCCGCGCGGCGACGAGCAAGCCCCACGCTAGCTCGGGCGAGGGGGTTGTCGTCCTGCCGTCGTCTGGCATCTTACAGCAGTCCCTCGCTCACATCGACCGTCTCCTCTCTAGTCAAATGGCTCATTTGACGGCCCAGTTTGACCGGGCGACGGAGCAGGCCGCTCATTCTGGTGCCGCTACGACTATGTCGCTGTTGCAATCGTCGCAACAACAACAGCCAAAAGCAGTTGTTGCTCCCAAATCAAGCCAAGCTTTGAGTGAGGTGGGACTCGAGCGCCCGGATCCAGCGATCATTCAGGCCGTCGCAGCGGCGATCGCTCAGCGGTCGCCCCGAGGTTCGTCGCCTCCACCCACGGATGTATCGCAACGTGGTATGTCCGTAGCGACGGCCGCTCGCCGCTCTCCGTCGCCGAACACGTCGATGTCCCAGCAGCGGCTTCACGGCCACATGGAACTGGCCAGCCGGCTCGTGGGCCCTGCCGATGCGGCCGTCGGTGGTGAGACGCACCTTGTGGGCACTCCGCCGCCCGTGCCGATGCAACGGCAACCGCTGCTAGCGGGCCGCACCGGCGGCATCGGTGGTGTGGCGGAACTTCCATTGCTAGCGAAGAGCGACACGTTTCAGCTTGAAGACGACGCCGGCATCTTCGGTGGATCTCTGCGCATTGACGAAGACGAACCGGTGGGCGTCGTGCCGGTGCAAAAAAACATCAGAGAGGTCGCGCAGCGTGTCGCGACCACGCCCGATGCGCGCGATAGCCCGAGCACCCCAACGTCTGATGTGGACCTCAGCGACGTGTCGTCCTTGGCGGACAGTCCTGCCGCGAGGAAAAAGGCTATCCCTTCAGTCGTTCGAGCCGGAGATGGTTCGGCGGCGGGGGCCACCTCGCAGCTGGCGGCGCCCGCCAAAGACCCATCGAAGACGACGCTGGTGAAAGGCGGTGCGGAGGCGCACTCGCAAATCGGAGTTGGTTCGCGGCCGTCTGGAATAGAATCCACGCAGAATTCTGGGGCAGCCTCGCAACTCCCAGGAGCGCAGGCAATCCGCGCAGCACCTCAATCGGCCGTCACAACGCTTGACCTGTTCGGGAAGGCAACGGTACCGGCAGCCTCGATCGCGCGGCCGACGCCTGCCACGGGGCTGTCAACGGCGACCCCAATGGGTCTCGGCCCTGTCGCACAGGCGGCGTCTTCCGCGTCCGCGCCGACGGCAGCTACCACCATAGGTGCCCCCAAGGGACTTCCATCCTGGACAGCACCGGAAGCCCTGACACCGCTTCCAGGGAGGGCCGCGCCAATGTCCGGTGGACAGCCAACGCCCGTTGCGGCTGCACCGGCACCAGGGGGAACTCCGACGCCCACCGCGGCACGCGCATCTAACCGCCGCGACCCAACCTCTCCGAAAAATCGCCTCGTATCGTTTGTCGGTGAGCCCAACCCCACCGTCCCCGCCGACCCACCGAGCCGCTCGTTTCCGGCTTCCACGTCGCCGCCTTCGAGCTTGGACAATTTGCACAGCGTAACGACCGGTCCTTCGCTACAGCGGAAGACGCTGCCGGCTCTCTCTACGATTGGGATCCCGGCCAAAAGGGCACCGGGGAGCGCATCCATTCTTCCTGTGGTGAGCGGCGCGTGACACGTTGCACACGGTCGTCGCTTCCAATCGCTTTCCGTTCTTTCAGTTTCCATTTTGACTCAGCACTTCTTTTTCCATTCATGCGGCGCACACGCCAACGAGTTTGCGCTGGCTGGTCCCCAGTGATGCCTAGTCTGTACAAGGGTGTTGTTTTGGGTGTGCATGGTTGTGTTCAACGCGGGTCTGCCCGAACTTCTCTGGGGGATTCCGCCGCACGCGTTTTCGATGAGGATGGCCACCCCCCGCGTACTGTTTTTGTTGCGCAAGGGTCTTACCCGGTTGTTCGTAACATCAGCGCTTTCAAGACTCCTCTCGTGTATCAGGTTGTCTTCGGGTTCAGCACAGGAACCTTCCATGCCACGCCGGCCTGCGAAGTACGACACCGTGGAGGAGCTGGACGACCCGGCCGACGGGGCTGACGGCTACGACGTCCGCCAACACCCGACGTCGAAGTACGTGAAAAACCTCCGGCAGGAGCAACCAGTGCAGCGCGACGTGCCGCTCCCTCAACGGCAGCACGCCATGCTGATTGGCAAGGGCGGCGCCACACGACGAGAACTCGAAGCGTCCTTTCGCTGCACCCTGGACTTCCCGCCTCGGGAGGTAGCGTGCCATGTGATTCACGTCGAAGGTCTCCCCGCCGACATCGACGCGTGCGTCAAGCGCATCCACGAGATCGTCGCCGCGGCGGACGTTCCATCTCCCGCACCTGGCCGTCGTGGAGGTGCGAGCAGTGGGGGGTCGTCGTCGGGTATCGCCACGGGCGCGAATGTCGCGGCTTTTCCCGCCCTTCCTGGCGATGACATTGTCTGTGTCAACGTGGACGTGGAAAAATTTGCGCATGGCAAGGTCATTGGCACGCACGGAATCCGGCTGGAGGACTTGCGTCGTCGACTGAGGTCGAAAGGGCCGGGCACGCCCGTCATCAACCAGCACGCCGGCATCGACGTCAAAATGCCCGACCGTGAGGACACCTCCTCCATTATCACGATTCACTGCCCGGAGCGGTTGTCGACTCATGTCATCGCCACCGTGCAGGAGTTTATCGACTATTACGAGTTGCGTCCGCATTTTCGAGGCATCTCGGTTTCCGGCGTCGCGATGGCGGGCGGCATCGCCGGCGCTTTGCTGACGTCGTCCAGCGACAAGGGGACGAAGGCTCCGCTAGCAGGAAGCACGACGGCCGCCGCGTCGACCGCTGAGGCGGCCGCCGCTCCGTCGCGCCAGCCTCCCGCGGCTCGACGCGGCGGTGGTGGTGGGCGCCCGTCACGCCAAGTGGCGTCACTGTCGAACGACGGGGCGCCTACGCAAAGCCAAGTCGGAGGGACTCCGAGTGACGCGGCACCCATTTCCAACGCCGGACCCTTCCAGGGCTTCGCCCGCCCACCACGGCGGCCTTTCGTGGATCTGGCCATGGGTCCGGAGGGCTACCGTCACCCTGTGCTACCACAGCGCCTATTGTTTGTGGACGCTGCAGGTAGGTCCTGATGGATTTTCTTCAAAAGCCTGTTCGCCCCCTCTTTGTTTTCGGGGTCTCCACTCCTATTGCTGGAGCCACCATGGTCACGGACTGACATGTTATGACTCCGAGCGCGCGCTCTCGCTCCCTCTCTCTTTTTCCGCGTTCCGACCCCGACCATCATCATGTCGCTCACCCGCTCCGTACGCCAAGCCCTTGGCAGCGTGATGGCCGACCTTGTCATCAAGAACGTTGGCATTCTGAATCTCGTGACCGGCGCCACCTACACCGCGGACATCGCCATGAACCGAGAATCGGGCACCATCGTTGGCGTCGGCGAGGGGTACGTGGGAGAGTCGACAATCGACGGCAAGCATCTCACGGCGGTGCCCGGATTCATCGATACGCACGTGCACGTTGAAAGCTCAAAGATCACACCGTTAGAGTTTGACCGAGCCGTCCTTCCTTCGGGTACGACGACCGCCATCTGCGACCCCCACGAAATGTCCAACGTCCTCGGTATGGACGCGCTCCGCTATTTTATTGCGTGCTCTGAAGTCACCAAAATGGATTTGCTCGTCAACTTGTCCTCCTGCGTCCCGGCGACGCCGCTCGAGACGTCGGGTGCTCGTCTCACGGCGAAGGACCTCGTGAGCCTACGCGACCACCGGAACGTCGTGGGCCTCGCGGAGTTCATGGACATTGGTGGCGTCATGTCGCAGAATCCCGACACGATGGAGAAGTTAGAGGCCTTTCAAGACGGGCACATCGACGGCCACATGCCCACTGGCGTGTCCGGGCGCATGCTCAACGCCCTCGCGGCGTGCGGCATCGCCAATTGCCATGAAACCGCGCGCGTCGACCACGCCGAGGAGAAGCTTCGCCTTGGGATCCAGGTGTTCATCCGCGAGGGCTCGGTGTGCAAAAATGCGACGGAGTTGGCCCCCCTCGTGACGCCGATGAGGTCGCCGTTCCTGGGCCTCTGCACAGATGACCGCAGTTGCAGCGACATTACGTCCGAGGGGCACCTCGATCACGTCGTGCGCACGGTGATTGCCCACGGAGGCGACGTCGCGTCGACGTACCGCGCGGCGACGTGGTCCGGTGCCCAGAACTTCGGCTTACACAAGAACACTCCAAAATGGAGGCGCCGCGGTCTGGTTGCTCCCGGGTGGAAGGCCGACCTCGTCCTTTTAGAAGGCGCGTTGAAGCACTGCAAGGTACACAGCGTCATCAAGAACGCCCAGCTGGTCACTCCCGAGCTGTTCGCAACTCGTGGCCGTGACGTACCCGTGATTGGCCACAATTCCATCAAGATTAAGACGATCACCGAGGCGGACTTCGCGTTGAAGCGGCCACAGGCGACGACGATTCCCGTGATCGAGCTCATCAAACACAGTGTGGAAACGTCCTCCACGGAGTACTGCCTGCCCGTCGATGCCGAAGGACGCTTGCAACGGGATCTCGGCCGTGACATCGCCAAGCTGGCGGTACTCGAACGTCATGGTAAGAACGGCAATATTGGGGTGTGGTTTGTGAAGGGATTCGGACTGCGCCCCGACGTCGGCGGCGCCATCGCATCGAGCGTCGGCCACGATAGCCATAACATCACCGTTGTCGGCGCGTCCGATGCAGAGATGACCGTCGCCGTCAATCGCCTGCGGGACATTCAAGGCGGCTTCGTCGTCGTGAAGGGCGGCCGCGTGATCGGCGAACTCGCGTTGCCCGTCGCCGGCATCATGTCGGATCAGTCCTTGCACGACGTGCGCCAAGGGGAGCTTCAACTGATGGCCGCGGTCCGGCAGCTCGGCTTATCCGTCGACGAGCCCTTCATGCATCTGATGTTCCTCCCTCTGTGCGTCATTCCGAAGTTGAAACTCACCGATTTCGGCCCCGTGCGGTTCGATCCCCAGAACGGGGACATGGCTCCGGTGCTGATCGACGACCAGCGCAAGTCGAAGTGATACCGATCATTGCCCCCCCGTTTCCCTGTTCCTTTTTTCCTGTATTCCTTGCCGGTCGCGATATGGTTTTTGTTCGTTTGTTTTTGCGCGTTAAAACATGTCGGCGGAGTAGGGTTGCCTACGAAGGCCAACATCACAACTTTCATCATGTGTTTCCATGCAATTGTGCTCCCCAGACTATAGTCAACAACGATTCACAAAAATGCCGGGGCTTGATGATCTCTCATTCCCCCCATCCGCTCAGGCAAGCTCGATTTCACCTCTTTCAACACAGCCCCTCAACTGTGACGCGCGATTCATCGGTCCGTTCGCGCGCGGACGCCGCAGTGCAGCGTCGCTTCCGAGAAACCCCTCAGTCAGAGGTGCTCGGCCATATGGCAGCGACAATACCCGGAGGGGTCCTCGGAGTTGGGCTTGCCGCCGTCAGATTCGTCGTATGGAAATTCGCGACATTGCCGGTTGGGAAAATTCGATTACTTCTACGTTCGGTCGGCGTGATGCCGGTATGCGCCCTTTTCTTCACACCGTTCCACCCCACCATTTTCACAGCCGATGCGCTTGAGGCTAGGCGTCTATAACAGCCTCGGTGATCAATAGTTCTTCGTGGGGGGGGGGGGGGGGGGGGGGGGGGGGGGGGGGGGGGGGGGGGGGGGGGG
>ERZ1292630.3343-Hain-H41-02um-R3-3343-length-14181-cov-38_pt1 | contig 14181 bp, 10 predicted proteins | sample MGYA00564408_ERZ1292630 | MGnify/ENA primary metagenome ERZ1292630 (study PRJEB36523, sample SAMEA6512641) | groundwater metagenome | collected 2019-01-08 | study: AquaDiva: Metagenomics assemblies of 32 groundwater samples | reverse complement strand
GAATTTTCGACCAAATTATTCTTGTCGCAGGCATCCTCGGTCCCGTAATGAGTTTTCCGCAGATAATACTCATTTATGGCGGACGCGACGCTTCAGGAGTTTCTCCAATAACTTTTTTCTCCTGGGCTCTATTCAATATTTTGTGGATATTTTATGGATTAGTGCATCGAGAAATGCCGATCATTATAACGAATATTCTTTGGCTAATTTGCAATACGCTCATTTTTACAGGAGCTATTTTGTACGGCTAAAATTTTCTTATTGCGTATTTCGAGAGTGATTTGATTAGATGGCCTCTTTTTTCTTGAATATAGCGAGATCTTTTGTGTTGTGTTCGATTTCTGTGAGAGGAAGAAGTAATTTTACCTGAATGTCTTTCGTTTGGTTGCCACGTTCTATCCGATAGTTTATCTCAGCCCCATCCTCTGCAATAGGTGAAGAATTTTGTTCCTTTGCCATTTCGATGAGTCTTTTATAATTTTCTACAATATTGTCAGTCGTATTAAATGCATCCAAAACAGCTTGTTTCGCTTCTTCAAATGTTACGACACCCTCTTCTTTCACCGCATTCTTTAGTTGTTCGTCGGTCTCGATTTCTTTTTCTTTCCAATAATCTGCGCCATCTCGCTCTTGGCGTACGCTGGGATATCCTTTGTCGGTCTCTATAACTCCCATAAAACGCATTCCACTGGCGCGTGCAACATTTGCTCGATTCACCGGAAGCAACAACCATCCGCCTCTTTGCACGTTTCTAAGCGTACGCCACGTGAGATTTGTTTGTTCATCCATTACTACCACTATGTCAACGGGCTCAGATAGCATTCGTCGAGCAGGATCACCCTTGAAAGCGTCCTGAATACCGCCATGTTTTTGCAACAGTTGCGCCTCCTGTCTTGTGTCTGTTAGAACTTTGAAATTCGGTATTGCATTTCCACTACTCATGGCGCGTGTGATCTCCAAGTCTAGATGCGGATTTTCAGTTGCTATTAGATAGATGTCGAGATTTTCCGGATTGGCGTGTTTGATACTTGGGACAGAGTTTCGAAATGCGCGAAATGCGCGCACCATATGACGATCTATTTTTATACTCGGGTGACTTTTTAATTGCGCCTCTTCTTCTTGTAGCGTTCTTTCGAACGTTTTATCTTCATCGGGATAACTATAGCTTTCAATTTTATTTTCTTTCGCATTATCAAATACATCCATTCCTCTTTTTATCCCGCCTCCGCCAAATGGTTTGTTCATGCGATTAGTATATCAAGTTTTCCAAAATAATCCGCAAGCGAAATCTAATACACAGCACGCACTGGACAGTGGATATGTTCGCGATAGTATCGGTTATATATGATTCAGGTTGGATTCTTTCCAGTACTATTCGCGGGAATCGTGTCTGTGGTGATTGGATTTGCATGGTACCATCCGCGAGTTTTTGGAAGTATGTGGATGCGTCTTTCCAATTTATCGCCGGAATCTGTAGAAAAAGGAAAACGCAGAATGCCCATGATGGTGTTCTTTGGATTACTCGCAAGCATGTTTACTGCATACGTAATGAATCACTTAGGGATTAGGTTGGAAGTCTACAGTATCATTGGCGCGATTGGGCTCGGATTGTGGTGTTGGATAGGATTTGTTGCGACAACCATGCTTGGTTCTGTGTTGTGGGAACAAAAATCGTTCAAATTGTATTTAATCAACGCCGGTTATTGGTTGGTGTCGTTTATCGCCATGGCGGTCGTTATTCTTCTAACGAGCGCTTGAAGATGAGTTACGTTAGGAATATTTTCACTACCGCACTGTTCCTTACGGCGTGCGTGTTTCTCATTTCGCTGGTCTATAAACCTCTGCAGATTCCCTCGCTTATAGAGGGCGAGGTAGATGTTTATGTGAATACGGTGGAATTGAAGGATCGTATAATACGAGTTGATATAGCAGACACGCCCGAGAAGCGAGAGGCGGGCCTAAGTGGTCGCGAAAGTCTCGCACAAGATGAGGGCATGCTTTTTGTTTTTCCGGAAGATGGGATTTATGCTTTTTGGATGAAGGATATGCGTTTTTCTATTGACATCTTATGGATTTCTCATGCAGGTATGGTTGTAGAACTGCAGAAATCGGTCTCGCCTGAGACATATCCCGCAACATTCGTGCCGAGCAAAGATGCAAGATACGTATTAGAGCTTCCTTCGGGATGGATTGAAGCGCACATTGTAGAGATTGGAGATATTGTGCACCTGTAAGCGAGAACTCATAGTGGATTTTGACCACTATGATTTCCGAGTTATACACAGGGGCGAGCTGGATGTTCGGTGCGAGTTCGGGGGTACAATGAACATCCTTAAAAATTTAATGTAATACGCATGACAAAAACAATTGCGGGAAACGGGATCATTGAGGAGAAGCATAATGTAAGTAACGTCATGCCTGTGGGTGCGCGAGCGCAGTCCGTGCATTCAGCCGTCGCCGTGCGTGTATATAAAAAATATCTTTCTCAAATACAGAAACGCGATGGAAGGATCGTCGCTCTTGAATTCCAGAAAATAGTTTCAGCGATCGAAAAATCAATGAAGGCCTCAAATGAGGGTTCGGAGGATGAGGCGGTTGTCGTCGCGCATAAAGTTGCAGGAGAAATGATGCGTATTGCGAAAACGTATAAGAATTTTCTGCCTACGGTAGAGGGGTGTCAGGATGAGGTGGAACGCCAGCTTATGCTTTCCGATTACGTTGCCACCTCCAAAGCATATATTCTCTATCGTGCGGAGAGAAGCAAGATTCGCAAAGAACAAGGAGAGGTGCCGGAGCGTATTGCCAAGCTTGCAGAGGAGAGTCGAAAGTATTTCAAGAATAATCCGCTTGGAGAGTTTGTATATTTGCGCACATACGCACGCTGGATCGAGAGTGAACAGCGCCGAGAGACATGGATCGAGACGGTCGATCGTTATGTGAATTTTATGAAAGAGAATCTGGGCGACAAATTAAAAAAACGAGAATATGCGGAAATTCGCGAGGCGATTCTCAATCAGGAGGTGATGCCCTCGATGCGTGCGATGCAGTTTGCCGGCGCTCCGGCTAAAAAGTGCAACACATGTTTTTACAACTGTTCTTTCACTGCGCCGGTAAAGCTCGAGGATTTTGCCGAGATTATGTACCTCTCGATGCAGGGTTGCGGGGTGGGATATGCCGTCGAAAGCTACAATATTCAACAACTCCCGCAGATCGACAGACAAACAGGAGAAAAATTAAACACGCACGTTGTCGCGGACACGAAAGAGGGCTGGTGCGATTCTTTGACGCTTGGCCTCAATGCATGGTACTCGGGGAGAGATGTTGATTTCGATTTTTCGCTGATTCGTCTCGCGGGTGCACGTCTTAAAACGATGGGAGGGAAGGCGTCCGGTCCCGAGCCACTTCGTAATTTGCTCGCTTTTGCGCGCGACAGAATTTTGAAGCGACAAGGAAGACGCTTGAGGAATATCGACGCGCACGACATAATCTGCAAAATAGGAGAATGTGTGGTAGCGGGTGGAGTGCGTCGCACGGCAATGATCTCGCTTTCGGATTTGGACGACGTTGAGATTCGAGATGCAAAAAAGGGGCAGTTTTTCCTCACAGATCCGCACCGAAGCGTTGCCAACAACTCTGCCGTCTACGAAACCAAACCCACAAATGCAGAATTGATGGACGAGTGGGTCGCGCTAATGAAGAGCGGTACTGGCGAGCGTGGCATTTTCAATCGCGGCAGTCTCGAAAAGACCATGCCGGATCGCCGTCTGAAGTTTCTCCAAAAGAAACATGGGAAGAAAAATGGATTCATCGGACAGGTTGGCACAAATCCTTGCGTTCCTGCCGATACATGGGTTACTACGGCAGATGGCGCTCGCCAGGTAAGAGATCTGATCAACGTACCATTCTTGGCGTTGGTTAATGGCAAAGAGTATGAATCCAAGAAGGGGTTTTTTGAGACCGGCACGAAAGACGTCTATGAAATAAAAACAAAAGATGGCTTCACGGTTCGCGCGACCGAAAATCATCAAGTATTGACCGTATCGTACAAGACGCGCAAAGTACAAAAGAACGCATGGAAGCGAATTGACGAACTCTCGATAGGGGATTCATTAGTCCTGCACGATCATAAACACTCTGTTTGGAAAGGAGCAGGCACCGACACCGAAGGTTGGCTTTTAGGGAGTTTGCTCGGTGATGGCAATATAGAGAAAGAGGGAAAAGCGAACCTTGATTACTGGGGAGATAACAGAGGCAATATGATGACGCTCGCCGCATCGCGTGTTCACGAAACCGTCGGCGGCAGGAGCGATCTGCGCGGACATCTCTCGCGCACGGGGTACGCGCGCGTTGGCTCTGTGGCGCTTGGAACGTATGCCGCTTCGTATGGCATGACATACGGACACAAGATCGTCACCGATGATATTGAGCGCGCATCCTCCTCATTTTACGAGGGATTCTTGCGCGGCTGGTTTGATGCCGACGGTTCAATACAGGGGACTCAAAAGAAGGGCGTGAGCATTCGTCTTGCTTCAAGTACGCGGGAAAATCTCGTACGGGCGCAGCGCATGCTTGCGCGTCTCGGAATAATCGCGTCTCTTTATGAGAATCGCCGTATTGCTGGATGGCGAATGCTTCCTGACGGTAAGGGCGGTCAAAAGTCTTACTGGTGCGAGGCGCAGCACGAGCTGATTATTGCCAATGACAACATGCAGACGTTTTCTCGACGAATAGGCTTTGCAGATACGGCAAAGAAAGAAAGACTTGTCCATGCGCTCGGCGCGTATATGCGAGTGCAGAACTCTGAGGCATTTTCCAGCCCTGTAGTTGGTATTTCTCTCGTCGGCGCAGAATCTGTATATGACTGCACAGTAGATGGTGCACATGCGTTCGATGCGAATGGTCTCTACGTCCATAATTGCGGTGAAATAATCCTGCAATCAAAGGAGTTTTGCAATCTCTCGGAGGTTATCGCGCGCGCGAGTGACACGGAAAAGACTCTGCTAAAAAAGGCAAAACTCGCGACGCTTCTCGGCACATATCAATCGACTCTGACAAATTTCAACTATATCTCCAAAGAGTGGAAGGAGAACTGCGAGGCCGAGCGCCTTTTGGGTGTTTCTATTACAGGGCAGTGGGATTCTCCTGCTGTTAGAAACGCAAAGACGCTTCACAAAATGCGTGCAATCACACAAAGGGCGAATCAGGCTTATGCAAAACGTTTTGGCGTTAATCCATCGAATTCAATAACATGCGTAAAGCCATCCGGCACCGTTTCTCAGGCCTTCGATTGTTCTTCCGGAATCCATCCGCGTTATTCGCAGTACTACATTCGGCGCATAAGAATCTCCGCCACAGATTCGCTTTTCAAAGTTGCTCGCGATCAGGGTATTCCGCATAGTCCCGAAGTGGGGCAGACAACGGGCGAAGCCAATACATATGTTCTGGAGTTTCCGGTAAAAGCACCTCCGGGTTCGATCTTCAAGGACGACATTTCCGCTCTCGAACAGCTCGAGTATTGGAAGACTGTCAAATTGAATTTCACGGAACACAATCCTTCTGCAACGATTTCAGTTGGCGATGAAGAATGGGTGGCGGTTGTCGCATGGCTATATGAAAATTGGGATATCGTAGGCGGGCTTTCATTTCTACCACGCAGTAATCACGTGTATCGTTTGGCTCCGTACGAATCTATCGACCAAAAGACTTACGAAACTCTTGCCGCGCGTTTCCCGCAGGTGGACTATTCCAAGTTGGTAATTTACGAACGTACCGACGAGACAGAACAAGCAAAAGAATTGGCGTGCGCCGGCGGAACGTGCGAGATTATATAGATAGTCCCGCCAGATACCCTCGATTCACAATCTGCGTCGCGGATTCACAATCTACACCGCGAGTTTGAGCGTCATCCTCCTGTCTTTTGGTTCGAAGAAAGTAATAACAAAAGGATAAACTTTGCCAAGTTCGAGTTTGGAGCGCAGTTCCTCCTCGTTAGCAAATTCAGATATATGCACTAGACCGGCTACGCCTTCTTCTACAGAAGCGAGTGCCCCGTGCTTATTATGTTTGATAACAACCGCATTAATTTTCTGGTCTTTGTGATATTTGGTCGAGGCGGCTTTCCACGGATCATCGACGAGTGTTTTGATCGATAGAGAAATCTTGCCATCCTTAATCTCGATTACTTGCACTTTTACAATTTCGCCGATTTTATAGCGAGTTTTTGGATTTTCCACCAGTGCCCAGTCCATTTCGGATATATGCACAAGTCCTTCGAGACTTTCCTCAAGCTTTACAAATACTCCGAATTCGGTGGCTCCGGTCACGATTCCTTCGATAATGTCGCCAATATGATATTTTTCAACGAGGGATGAGCGTTCTGTAGAACCGATACCCTTCTCGCTGAAGATAAGTTTTTGTTCTTTTGGATTTGCCGTTATTATATTTACCTCGAACTTCGTGCCGACTAATTTTTTCAGTTCGGCGAATATTTTATCTTTATCGCCGTCAGGTACGCGCGGATAATGCGCGGGTGCTAGCTGTGAAGCTGGAAGAAAACCCGAAAGTCCGTTCCACTGTATGATCAGACCGCCTTTATTGGCCTCGGTTATAGGCAGTTCAAATACAGTTTTCTTTTGCATGGCCATCTCGGCCTCGTTCCACATCAGTGCTTGGCGAGCCTCGCGCAAACTAAGTTCGATATAACCTTCATCGTTGTCGTCTCCGACAACTTTTGCCGTGATAGTATCGCCTATGTTGACATTTTTAAGCGTCTCGCGAGCCGAAAGATATTCGCGACCATAAATCATTCCCGTGCCAAACGGGTATAGATCAACGAAAACACGAGCGCGTCCAATTGCGATCACTGGGCCCTCTACGACATCGTCGATCACTGGTCTCGTTTGTACAGCGTTTAAAAGTTCCGTCATCGGACTCCCACCCGCCAAAATTCCCGACTCCGCCGAGGCTTCGTCGGGCAAGTCGGATTGTAAGCCTTGTTCTTTCAAATCCTTATTTTCAATCTCCTTATCATCAACTTCTGAAATCATTTTAAATGAACGCTTTGGCGCTTCTCTGCTTGCGCTACCGTAATCTGTCGGCAGAAAAGTATGAACCGCACGTACACTATTAATTAATGTCTATTCGGAGTGTATACGATGCAAAATCAAAAGTCAAAAAGAAATCGTTCTAATTCCTAATGCACGAGATTATGTTACAATCTTTGCATGTCTAAAGGTGCACTGGCGTTTTGGGGGTTCGTTGTCTTAATTATTGCTCTTGGCTTGAGTGCGTCGTTTTTCGTCAAGACAGGACCGAGTAATCTTGACAGCTTTGCGCAGTGCTTAAAAGATAAGGGCGCCGTTTTCTATGGGGCATTTTGGTGTCCGCATTGTCAGCGTACTAAGGCGATGTTTGGAAGTGCGGCTAAGCTTGTGCCTTATGAAGAGTGTTCCACTTCGGACGGAAAGTCACAGCTTCAGGCATGCAAGGACAAAGATGTCAAAAATTATCCTACTTGGATTTTTGCCGACGGAAGCCGTATTACAGGAGAGCGCACACTAGCTGAACTTGCAGAGAAAACGGGCTGTGTGCTCCCTAAAGATGACGCTTCAAACGATTAATTATTTGCTTGCGCTTGGTACGGTCGTCTTGCAAATCGCGACGATCTTGCTTTTCCTCGTGTCCATCTTGCGAAAAAGATTTCCACAATTTGAAGATATTGTTGCGTGGATAGGCTCTCGGTCATTGTGGTTCGCATTCATTTTTTCTTTTGTCGCGAGTGTGATGACATTGTATTACTCGGAAATTTTAGGCATTGAACCGTGTCCGCTGTGTTGGTGGCAACGCGTTTTTCTTTATCCGCAGGTTATCATATTTGCGATAGCGCTCCGCAAGCGCGACTTTTCCGTCGTATTTTATTCGATTGCACTTTCGCTCCTAGGGGCAGGATTTTCTTTGTACCATCATGCGCTTCAGGTCTTGCCTGAAGGCACACTCCCGTGTCCGGCTGTGGGGGTAAGTTGCGCACAGCGTTTTGTATTCGAATTCGGCTATGTCACATTTCCAATGATGGCATTTTCGCTTTTTGCATTTCTTATCGTTTTGATGTTTTTTGTTCGGAAGAGCGATGCGTGTCGGTGATCATACTTCGCTCAATGTCCGCTACGGTTCCGCCCACTTTTTTGCCCGGATTGAAAATGTTCAGCGGATCGAAAATATTTTTTACATCAGCAAAAATCTCGATCATGCGCGGGGAAAACATGAGTGATAAATACGGGGTGCGTATGATTCCGTCGTTATGTTCGCCCGATATGGACCCTTTATAACTCGCTACGAGTTCATACACTTTCGGGGTCAATTCGAGAATAATTTTATGATGCTCTGCGCGATTCAAATCCATGAGCGGTATAATATGGAAATTGCCGTCTCCGATGTGACCCGCAATCGTGTACATGATTTTGTATTGTGAAAGCAGTGCGTACAATTGAGGGAGAAAGTGCGGATAGTCGTCCGGGTGTACGACGATATCATCGATGAAGGGTGATGCGCAGAGGCCGTGTATATGTTTGCGCAAAAGCGCGAAACTTTCGCGGCGAATCTTCCAATATTTCTCTTCCATCATGCCAAAAGCCAGAAGTGTTTTGGCAGAAAGATCCTGCAGTGCCGCTTGTGCCTGCTTCATTTTATCGTGCGCCTCTGCGTCGGATTTTTCTGCGAATTCTGCCAGTAGCACAAGTCTTGGAACGCCGCTAGAAATGGTCATCCATATCTCTGGAAGGAAAGCAAAGCCGAGGCGGATCATGTCTGCGAATCCCATTTGCCATAAGAAGTCTCCGGCAAAGCGCGTGGCAAGTTTGAAAGTGTTGTCGTCGTAGCTTTCAAAAGACTCCGGTTTAAACGCGCGCACTCTGCGTACGATCTCCGGCAGTTCATCAAGATCGGATAAAAAGACGACGAGCATGCCGCGATGCGATTCTTGTTTTTCAAGTCCGAGCAGAGCGTCTGTAATTAACGCAAGTGTTCCTTGCGAGCCGGTTATTAACTGCGTTAGATCAAATGTATTGTGCTTACGGTCCCACACATTCCATAGAGCGTATCCTGATGAGTTTTTAGAGACGCTCGGACGAGCCGATTCGATCTCATTCGCATCTCTTTCGATTAGTGCGTGGATTTCTCGATAAATTTTACCTTCGAGATCTTGTTGGGCTTTTTTATCAGCCAATTCGTTCATTGAAACGGGGCGGAATATTGCCCGCGATCCGTCGGAAAGCACTGTTCCGAGCTCTCGAACAAATTGGTCGATCTTTCCGAAACGCAGTGTCAATTCTCCGCCGGAATTATTTGCAACCATGCCACCTATTGCCGCGAGTTCGCGCGAGGCAGGGTAGGGGGGGAGCAGTTTGCCTGTTTTCGCAAGTGTTGCTTTTTCGAAATCTCGATAGTAAGTCCCGGCTTCGGCTCTAGCCGTATCGCTTTCCACTTCCAGAACCTTGTTCATATATTTGTTAAAAACGAGTGCGATGGAATCGGTTAGCGGTCCTCCTGTCATGTCTGTTCCCGCGGTGCGCGCGGCGATTGAGACATTTTCTCCGCGAGCACGCGCTTCTGCGACGTATTTAACGATTACCGAGACATCGTTTGTGTTTTTTGGGAAAACTACTAGCGCGGGCTTTCTCTCAAAGATACTCGTGTCGCGACTGTACTTCGCAAGCGTTGCTTCATCGTTCACCGCGTCGCCCTCGATAAGATTGGAAATATCATCCAGTAAATTCATGAGTAGAGTATATCAGTGAAAAACTAACATCGTGCATTCTCTCAAAATCTCATGAGGCAACGACATCTTGCTCATGTCGATTGACGATGGATACCCAACAGCGTATTATTTTCGGGTGGAAACCAGCGTTACCGGATAAATTTTGGGAACGCTATGATTTTAAAGTATGTGTCGCGCATAGGATGTTTAGTTGTATTTTTGCTTTTTACGTTTCTACTTATTTCATTGGGCGGTAATCAGCGTTTGGTATACGCTGATCCTCTTGGTAGTGACATTGTGTGTCGTGTATTCACAGATTTGAATAAACGAGGAAGTCCTCTTCCAATTCTGGATGGCGGGATTTGCCCATCAAACGGCGGGGTGGCACCTGTACCGCCTGCGCCTGCGTGTTCCGACGGGATAGATAACGATGGCGATGGTCTTGTGGACGGCGCGGATCCGGGATGTTCCGGCGCATCCGATACGGATGAGGTAAATCTGCCACCCGCTCCTGCTCCAAATCTGCCACCCTCTCCTCCCATTCAGGCGAAATTGGTAGTCGTGAAAGTGGTCATAAATGATAATGGGGGAACGAGTGTCGTTTCAGATTTTTCTCTTAATATAGCTACTACTTCAATAGGAATGGCGGATACAATTGGAGTTTCTTCCGGGGCGACTACAACTGTTGCGCCAGGGACATGGCAGGTGGGCGAGATACAGAAGTCCGGTTACACGGCGACTTTTGGCGGTGCTTGCAATTCGAGCGGACAGGTTTCGATTGCTTCTGGAGAAACGAAAACGTGTATCATCATGAACAATGATACGGTTGGAGCTCCTCCAATAGGAACAGCAGCATGTGCCGACGGTATTGATAATGATCGTGATGGAAAGATAGACGCGGCTGATCCCGGATGTTCGAGCGCTGTTGATAATGACGAAACTGATCTTATAGCTCCACCCGCTTCTCCGGTAAACATTTCCGCGGGCTCGGGATCTTCAGTCGGTGGCGGGGGAGGGGGTGGTAGTGGCGGACGGAGTTTTGGCGGGGCAGGATTGCCGGCGGGGACACAGCTTTTTACTAGTACAAGTACGAGCGCGGTCAAAAGCACGAGCGGTATCGTTCTTGGTTTTTCTACAACAACAGAGTCGTGCGAACGATATCTTACTGCTTTTATTCGGGAAGGTCGGAATAATGATATCAATCAAGTTAGGCGGCTTCAGAGATTCTTGCGCGACTATGAGAAAGCTAAGGTTGTAGAGACGGGCATTTATGACGCCTCAACGCTTGCCGCCGTGCATGTATTTCAGACCAAGCATTCCGCGGAAATTCTCTCGCCATGGGGCATTTTAAAATCGACGGGCTACGTGTATCTCACGACACGCAAGACAATCAATCAAACATTTTGTAAGAATACCAGCACTTTTCTTTTGACCACCGATGAATTGCAAAAAATCGAAAAAGCTCGGGTGGCCAGCTTGCAGGCCTCATCTATTATTCATGTATCGCGGAACGTACCGCGGAAGACTCCCGCACATTCGAAAGCTCCAACTCCAAGTATAGAAACTATCGCGACAAGCACACAATCGACCAGCACTGCGGAAAACCGATCCGATATTCGGGGGGCACGGAAATTCTTTAGAGATATATTAAACCGATTCCGCTGAAGCGGGTTTGTATTGTGCGAAGCAGGGCTACTTTTTAGATTCTTTGTGCGGAGTGTGCGCTCGGCACCATTTGCAGTATTTTTTGAGTTCGATTTTCTTGGTAACAAGCTTCTTATTTTTGCGCGACCAATAGTTCGTGCGAGAGCACTTCTGACAAGCTATTTTTATGAGTTGATCCTGCGACATGAATCGACACTATATGATAAATGAATCTTTTCCGCAAGAAAAAATCATAACGCTAACAGATGGCGTTCCATGGTCCGATTGACCCTCCATCTTTGACCAAGGTTTTCATTATAAGATCGACAATGAGCCATGATGCGAGAATTAAAAGGAGTCCGACACCGACATTCCAAAAGATTTCTTTCGCTTTGCTGGCTTTGCCGGATTCGCCTCCGGCTGTCATATATTCCCATCCCGCATACGCAAATAGAATCGCCGAAAGAAATACTGCAATATAGATGCCGGTATTGAGTAGATTCTGAGCAAGTTGCGCGATGTCGCACAATTCACAGGGATTGTCGCCCAGCGCGCCCGTGCACGGAACGATCTGTTCGGGAATTTGGGCAAACGTGAGCGAAGGAGAAATAGCTATAAGAATGAGGAAGACTATCGTCCAGCGAATCGCGCGACTTCGAAACAACATCGTGAAATTGTAGCACAATATTTTCGCCACTTTTTTGAATCAAAAAAAGGCCCCCGACGAACCATGTCGTCGGGGGGGGGCGTCGGTGGGCGATCGGTAATTTGGGCAATCATTTCGACATGAGTCGACAGTTGGTATAATATTCCGCATTTGCAATTGTCGACGTGCGGAGATACGTCCATGTGGACACCTTGCATCCAAATATGTCCCCTATCTCTAGTTTTCCGTAGTATACGATTCCCATGGTACAGGGGTAGGGGGATGGTCGAGTGCACTCTCCATTGTATTGTAACAGACTGTTTTTACAGAGGAGTGTAAAAGAAGTAGTAGTAGTATTGAATCTACCCAATTCTACTTTGTATACATGACAAATCCCCACACCTTGGGTGGTGTAGTAGCCCAGCACGTTGTCAACGTGACTTAGTGCAACTTTTATCGTCGGAGACGGAGACTCCGACTTTGCCACTGCGAACGTGCCTATTCCCAGGCACGCAACAATGAGCATCGCCAACCATTTTTTCATGGTGTATCCTTTCTCTCGTTATCCCAGCCTGACGATACTGTACCACAAGGTTTAAGTGATTGCAATTGTACGTGGGGCTCGGTCAGGAATATTCTTTGCGTCGTCGCGCAAAGAATTTCACGACCATGGCTCACTGTCGCATCTGTTGATGCGAGATCGCTCCGGCGTTCTCGTCCCACACGCGATGCGCGCGACCAGATTTTCTTAGCGGTATTCCGCTTTAGAAAATCGAAGTGCCCTTGTGGTGCAGGCGCATCGCTCCCCGCCAATCTCGCTTCGCTCGTTTGCCGGGAGTGGGACTCGAACCCACAAACCCTTTCGGGTCAAAGATTTTAAGTCTTCTGCGTAAACCATTCCGCCATCCCGGCTTGTTCGTTAGTCGCTTTCAGTAAAAGAGAACGACTTGAGGCCTGGGCGGGACTCGAACCCGCGCATAAGAGTTTTGCAGACTCCCGTGTTACCCCTTCACCACCAGGCCAAAGCAAACCAGATACATTATCCATTAGACGGAGGCATAAAACAAATCAGGATGGCGATAGAATCTGATAGAATAGCCTCTATGCAAAAGAAAAAAGTAGTGAAGAGATCATCCGTAAGACTCGGAGATAATGTCGTGCCTGTTTATTATAAGCTTACGCTGACGCTGGACTTGGACGCAGGCGTGTTTAGTGGAGAAGAAGTGATAGATATAATAATCGCGAAAAACGTAAAAGAAATAACTCTTCACTCCAAGGACATCGAGATTGCAACAGTGAAGGTGCAATTTGGCACGACCGAATTCTTCTCGAAGAAAATGTCTTATGATACAAAGAAAGAAACAGTAACATTTTTATTTGAGAAAGATATTCCAAAAGGCGAAGCGAAACTCATGCTTGAATTTCGCGGACTGCTTTCCGATTCGCTTCGAGGATTTTACAAGTCGAAGTATATGCACGAAGGAATGGAGAAGGTTATTGCGACGACGCAATTTGAGGCAACGGATGCCAGGCGCGCGTTCCCGTGTTTTGATGAGCCTGCGCAAAAGGCGATCTTTCAAGTTTCGTTGATTATTCCATCAGACAAAACCGCAATATCCAACACGCTCCCGATAGCTACGCGAGAACACACTCATGGATATCAAATCATCGATTTCGCTCCCACGCCTAAAATGTCGACGTACTTGCTTGCCTTTATCGTCGGCGACTTCGAATTCCTCGAAGGAAAGACAAAAAGTGGCGTTCAGGTTAGAATTTTCACAACGCCCGGTAAAAAGCATCAGGCGGAGTTTGCGCTCGATACGACTGTTCGCTGTCTGGAACTTTACGAAGAATATTTCGGTATTCCTTATCCGCTCGATACGCTCGATGCGATTGCGCTTCCCGATTTTGAAGCATCGGCGATGGAAAATTGGGGAGCTGTCACATATCGCGAAAGCGTGCTTTTGGTTGATGAGACGCACACGTCGCTTTCTTCCAAGCAACGAACTGCGATTGTGATATGCCACGAACTCGCGCATCAATGGTTTGGAAATTTAGTCACAATGGAATGGTGGACCGATCTTTGGCTCAACGAAGGGTTTGCAACATATATAGAATATCTTGCAACCGACGCGCTGTT
>ERZ1292630.3340-Hain-H41-02um-R3-3340-length-14187-cov-6_pt1 | contig 14187 bp, 15 predicted proteins | sample MGYA00564408_ERZ1292630 | MGnify/ENA primary metagenome ERZ1292630 (study PRJEB36523, sample SAMEA6512641) | groundwater metagenome | collected 2019-01-08 | study: AquaDiva: Metagenomics assemblies of 32 groundwater samples | reverse complement strand
GCAATGAACTCCGCGGTGCTCGAGACGCCTTCCACCCTCGGGCGGTGGAGGGACCTCACGCGATCCCAGTCGGTAGCCTTCTGATCGAAGTAGGCGTAGTAGTCCCGAACTTCACCCCAGAGCGCATCGAAGTCCTGTTCGTACTGGAGCCGGGTGAGGGATCCTGGAGGTGCGGGCGCGGACATGGAAGCTGGGGCTCCCAGCCATAGCAGGAGGGCGACAACAGTGAGCGGGAACCTACCATGAGAGGAACGTATGTGCTTGGTGCGAACTGGAGCAGACGGCGCATTCATCTTACGCGTAGCTGCCATCGGTATCCTCCCAGGACACCTGGTAACGGTAGAAGTAGCCTTCGTGAACTTGAACAACGTGTTTAGAATCCACATCTAGACGCCCCGCTGCGCCGCGAGCGCGTGCCTAGGATTCGCCCCCGGCGACGGCCATGGTGACCACTACCGCCGCCTCGAGGACTTCGACCACCGCGCCTGCAACATCGCCCGTCGCACCTCCGATTCGGCGGATCGCCGTGGCCCGTAGGATGATGAACGCTACGCATGCGGCAGCAACGGCCCACAAACCGCGTAGTATCCGAAAAGTCGGCCCGGGGCAGCCCGGCTCACGCCGCCCTCCGGTGATAGTACTTGAGGATCCCTCCGAGCCGCGCGCTAGCCTTGATACTGCCCTCTCGCTGCACCGGGGCGCCGCCCGGGATCTCGTTTCCCAGCCCCTGATGGCTCCGCTCCCCATGGTAGTGCGCCACGTACTCGAGAATCGCCCCCTCCACCGAAGCCGGGCCCACGAATACCATCTGATCCAGGCACTCCAGGCGTATGGATCGCACGAACCGCTCGGCGTGAGCGTTCATGTTCGGTGCCTGGTAGGCGGTGAGCAGGACCTCGACGCCGGAGCATCCCAGGATCGACTTGAACCGCGGGGAGAACACCGCGTCTCGATCGAGGATCAGCAACCTCTTGTGGCGGAGAAAGCCCGTCTCGCAGTCAGTCGCGTTTCGTGCCATCTGCTCCATCCACTGGGACGTCGGGTTCGTCGTCGTCCCCGCGATGTGGACATGGCGTGCGGCGATGTCCACGAAGAAGAGCGTGAAGTGTCGGACCAACCCGTGCACCGTCCACGCCTCCGTCGTGAAGAAGTCCGCAGCGGCGATCAGATGCGAGTGCACCCGGACGAACGTCGCCCTGCTCATGGGCCGATCGGGCGAAGGCCCGATCCCGTGCTCCTTCATGAGCTTGGCGATCGTGCTGCGGGCAACGCGATGATCAAGATGCTTGAGAGCGCCCTGGATCCGAGCGTAGCCCCAACTCGGATTCTCCTCCGACATGCGGACGATGAGTCCCCGGATTTCTCGCATCACCCCAGGACGGCCCGTCCGGCGCTGGGGATAGGTCCACCTGGCCGCGATGAGCTTTCGGTGCCACGCGAGGATCGTCTCGGGCGTCACGATCGTGGCGATCCGCCGCAACGCCTTGAGGCCCAATGGCCTGCCCTTCGAGGCTAGACGCCGTCGTTGGTCATCGGTGAAGCGGAGGCGCCTCCCACCCGACTCGAGCTGCTCCTTGAGGATGCGGTTCTCTTCGACGAGGTAGGCGATTACGCTGGCCTGCCGGCGATTAGACCAGGCGGCGAACGTCGCCAGAAGTAGCTGGAGTTCGATCATCCGGGGAGAGTATCAGACGGGCGGCAACTCGCAGGGCGGGCGCGCGTTCGAGTTTTCGGACACTACGCCCCCAAAGCAAAAGGTGTGGGACTCGCCACGCTCTCCGCAGGGATCAACGCCAGGTGGCAACGCGTCCAGGAACGAGGCGTCGAAGGTTCTGCCCAGAAACGACTCGGACAGCTGCTGCGTATCCACGCACGTCAGGACGGCGCGGATGCCGCCCGTGATCATGCGTCTCGCCAGCTCCGGCGTTCCTGAAGGGTCTCCCCACAAGGGAAACAGCGGCTCGACCCCGCTTCCCTGCAGCTGTCGAACACGGTACTCGCGAATGTCGGTGAGAAAAAGATCCCCAAAGGCGATGTGCGTGACGTGCTCGTTCCGCGCCCGCACAATTGCGCGGCCCATCTCACGTTCATGAATCTCGTTGGGACACGGGCCCGGGAGCAGGACGGGCCACAGAGGCAGATCCAACGCCGCTGCCTGAGCATCCACGAGCTCGCGGCGCACGGCATGCATAGAGACTCGGTTGGCCTTCTCGTTGAAGGACGTCAGCAGTGCCACGACCTCGGTGCCGGGTTCTTCACGGAGCTGGTGCAGGGCCCAGGCACTGTCCTTCCCGGAGCTCCAGGACAGAATGACGCGGCGCGGTCTCACACGCGATAGCCCATCACCGGCTGGGCCTCGATCGGGTCCTTCATGCGGAGCCGAACCGCTTCCGGCACCCCTTCCGGGAGGCGATGGATGGAAGGGTGGAGCGCATGGGCGAGCATCTCCAGGCTATCCACGAGCCGTGGTCCTGGACGGCTGAAGTACTGGGACCCATCGGTGACGTACACGCGACCGGCACGGACGGCTGGAAGTTGGCACCACTGTCGATTGGACCGGAGCTGGTCCAGGTCGCGGAGCGTTCGCTCGAGGCTAAAACCGCAGCAGGAGACGAAGACCACCTCCGGTTCCGAGGCCGCTACCTCCTCCCAGCTCAAAGTCCTCGAATCCTTCCCAGGCCTCCCCAGGACCTCCACTCCTCCAGCGAAACGCACGAGCTCCGGGTTCCAGTGAGCGCTCGAAAAAGGCGGATCCAGCCACTCCAGAAGAAGAACGCGCGGTGGATGACGGAGCCACCGCGAACGGGACCGGACACGCTCGATGCGCTGGCGCAAGCCGTCAACGACGCTCCGCGCCGTCGATTCCACACCGAGTTGCTCACCAATGGTGAGCATGCTCGCGAGGACCTGCCCCAAGGTCTGAGGCTCGAGGTTGACGACGCGCGGCGACCCGGGAAGAGACAGCGCGACCTCGCACACCTCCTCCTCGGCCACGGCGCACACGTCACACAGGGCTTGCGTGACAAGCCAGTCTGGGGCGAGCTGGATCAATGTCTCCCGGTCGAGGGTGTACAGCGCGTGGGCCGAGCGCAGAGGCTGCCGCACCATCTCGTCAATCTGAGCGCTCGCTGCATCGTTTGGGATCAGCGTCTTTGTGACCTTCGGGAGCCGTTCCACGCCAGGTGGGAAGTCGCATTCGTGGGTGATGCCCACAAGCTGCTCCCGCAGGCGGAGGGCGCACACGATCTCCGTTGCACTGGGCAAAAGCGACACGATCCTCATGCTCGCTCCATGGTCAGGAATATGCTCATTCGGGTCGCTACCCCAGTCCCGCGATTAGCCACTGGCGCTCACAACCGCCGCCGTCATCAGGGCGCTGGCCTCGCTCACCTCGACCAGCGCGCCGGCGACGTCTCCGGTCATGCCCTGAATCCGACGCATGGCGGAGGCGCGCACCATCAGTAACACGACGAGCACCGCGGCCACGCACCACGTACCCACCCCTCGCATCCCCATCGCGATCCAAGTCAACGTCCCGATCCCGACGGCGGCAGCGGGCCCCCGCGGTAGGTGAGTCGAGATGGCCAAGCTAGTCCCCGCGGACCGTGCATACGGGGTGGTAAGGAACAGGACGAGAAGAATCGTGCGTCCCAGCACGGGGACGATCAGGAGTGCTAGGCGTGCCGCGGGCTCCGACCCGACTAGGATCATCAGCGCGGAGTACTTGGCCAGGACGATCAGGGAGAGCGCCGTCACGCCCATTGCCCCGGACCGTGGGTCCCTCATGATCTCGAGGGTGCGCTCGCGGCTCCCTCGCCCTCCGGCCCACCCATCGGCGGTGTCCGCGAGGCCGTCGAGATGCAACCCCCCGGTCAATCCGACCCAGCCGACGAGCAGTAGAATGGCTTGGATTTGCGCCGGCATCTCCGCCGTGAGGATCTGAATCCCGAGTAGTACAGCGCCGAGGAGCAGCCCGACGAGCGGGTACCACAAGATCGATCCGCCCAGCTCCGCGCCGGTGGGGGCGCGGTCCATGGCGATGGGAATCCGCGTGAGGAACTGAAGCGCGACCAGCCCGGGGCGCATCACGGCGAGTCACCCCGATCCGTCGTCACGTTGACGCGCCCCGTGGGACCGACGCAGCATTCGATCCAGTGGAGCGAGCCGCAGGGTACGTCGATTTCGAGGAGCCGCTCGGGTCGGCGCCCTTCGACGCACGCCCGGATGAGTCGAATGGGACCGCCGTGGGACACGACCAGGATCCGTTGCTCGCTCCTCGAGACGACACTTCGCCAGGCGGATTGCACGCGATCGAGAAACTGGGCGAACGGCTCCGCCCGGGGCGGTGGGTGCCGCGATGGATCCTCCCAGAATCGCGACAAGGCCCCCGAGTCGCGCTCCCAGATCCACGAAGGCTCGAGGCCTTCCCAATCGCCGAACGCCATCTCGGAGAGTCGGGCGTCAAGAACCAGAGGCACGTGCCGGCTCCTCGATGCGGCGGTCGCGAACTCACGGCAGCGCGCGAACGGAGAGCTCACCATGAGATCCCAGCGATACCCGCTGATCGCTTCCTCCATTTGTGCCCATCCGGCCGCGGAAAGCTCTGGATCCGAGCTTCCGCAGAAGCACCCGGAGCGGCGCGTGATTCCGTGGCGAAGGAGTCCGACGCGCCGGTCACTCATTCCGCCACCGAGACCCCAGCCTCCGAGAACGTGGCCATTCCGTTGTGAAGCGCGCATGCCAAGCGGAGCAGCGGAACGGCGATCGCCGCGCCGCTCCCTTCGCCGAGCCTCAGCCCCAGATCCAGCAAGGGCGTCGCATCCAGGGCCTGCAGCAAGGGCCCGTGGCCGGCTTCGGAAGAACGATGTCCGAACAGGAGCCAGTCCCGGACGCCGGGCTGGAGCCTAACGGCGGCCAGCGCCGCGGCGGTCGCGATGAAGCCGTCCACGAGAACCGGCAGTCCAAGCTGTGCGGCCGCGACGTAGCTCCCGGTGAGTGCGGCGATCTCGAAACCGGACACGCGGCGTACCGCCTCGATCGGATCGTCCAAGTACCCGGCATGGAGCCGTAGGGCCGACTCGATCGTCTCCGCCTTATGGGGTAGGCGGCTCGGATCGAGCCCGGAGCCGAGGCCCACCAGAGTCGAACCGGAACATCCCAGGAGCGCAGCCCCCAGGGCCGCCGCAGCGGTCGTGTTCCCGATTCCCATCTCCCCCACGACCAGTATGTCTACAGCGGCGCTTCGGGCACGGCACGCCGCGTCCCGCCCGGCCTCAAGCGCCGCCGCAAGCTGCGCCTCGCTCATGGCTGCCTCGACGGCGAGGTTGCGGGTCCCCCGCCCGAGCGGCAGGCGACGCACGAGGTCACCTGGAGAGCCGGAATCGCCAACAGTCCCCAAGTCGACGACTTCCAACGTCGCTCCGAGCGCGCGCGCGAGATTGGAGATCGCGGCGCCGCCCTCGGCAAAGCTCCGCACCATATCGGCAGTGACGGACTGAGGGTACGGTGAGACGCCTTCGACCGCGACGCCATGGTCCGCCGCGAAGATAGTGATGTGGACGCGCTCGGCCGATGGACGCGGGGTGCCCTGCAGGCTCGCCAGATGGACCGCGATCTCCTCTAGGCGCCCCAATGCGCCCGGCGGCTTGATCAAGTCCGCCTGTCGCGATCGGGCCGCCGCTCGGGCACCCAGATCGGGGATCGTGGCGGGAGCGGCCAGCCAATCCAGCGACACGGGCCGAGTCATGTCCCGGCCTTGAGCGACAGTGGAAGCCCGGCCACGCAAAGCACGACGCGGTCACACCGGCGCGCCAGCTCCTGGTGCAGGGTTCCGGCCTCATCACAGAAGCGCCGTGAGAGCCGGCCGCGAGGAATCACACCGGAATTCGTTTCGTTGCCGATCAGGATGATTTCGCCGGCCCAGCTCGTGACCGTCTCCAGCAGGGCTTGACGCTCTCGAGCGAGACTGCCGGCATTCGAGGTGAGAAGATTCGTGAGCCATAGGGTCAAACAGTCGACCACGACACAGCACTCCGCTCCTGCGCTGCGAATCGCGCCGGAGAGCGCAACCGGTTCCTCGATCACCTTCCAGGTAGCTGGGCGTTCGGCACGATGGCTCGCGATGCGGCGCCGCATCTCATTGTCATGACCTTGAGCCGTGGCAACGTAGGTCACCGGCATCCCGGTGGCCCGCGCCAAATCGGCGGCGAGGCGACTCTTTCCCGACCGTACGCCACCCAAAACGAGCGTCTTCATTCGGCCGACACCGGTCACTTCACACGCGCCGTCTGGTGCCTTCGCACCGTCGAAGTCACGACGGTCGCGATGTGGATGACGGCAGCGGCACCGACGTAGAAGAGGAGCGACTCCAGGGACAGGGGGAAGTACGTCGCCAGCCTGGGGCCGAATCCGGCGATCGTCGGATGCGGAAAGCGACCCGAAAAGAAGTAGAAACCACCGCTCGCGAGCAGTTCGCAAACGACCGCCCCGATAAGGAGGGACGCGGCCAGAAACGGCACGCGGGGCCAGGTCCAACGATGCGTGGCGCCCCATTGCCGGCCGGCGAGCCAGAGCGCTCCGTAGGCCGGAATCAAGAACACGTAGGCGGGACTCACACAAAAGGCAGAGACTCCACCGACTGTGATCGCAGACAGATCCACAAGCGCGGCGACGCTCCAGAGAGCCGGAAACACCCATCGAGGAGTGAGGTAGACCCCGGCTAGAAAGAAGACCGCATACGAGGCGCTCGGTAACAGATCCAGCGTGGCGAAGTGGTACCCGCGCGTGACGATCAACAGCCCGCTCAAGCCGACTCCGATCCAGATCTGCAGACGTCGAGATACGGGAAGCATGAAAACCTCCTGAATTGGCCGCGTGCTGTTAGCGGACGCGCAAAGTCAGCGCAACGTTCCGTCTTGGCTGGTTATAGGTCGCGATGGTTTCATATCGGGCATCAAGGAGGTTCTCTACCCGAAGCTGAGCTCGACACCAGGTAGCAGGGTCGTACGCTAAGCGGAGCGTCACGAGTCCGTACGCCGGCAGGCGGACGGTATTGGCCAGGTTGTCATACCGCTCCCCCTCGGCCAGGAAGGTCATACCGACCCCGATGCGCCGGAGGGCATAGTCGAGATCAAGCTGCTCCACCCTCCGCGCTCGCAGCGGCAGCACGTTCCCGGTGCTCGACATGGGGCCACGGTACTCGGGGTCCAACAGGGTGGCACTGACTCGCGCAGCCCAAGGACCGCCGGCCAGGGCGACCTCCGACTCGATACCGCGGATCCGAGCCCGTTCCACGTTCATGGCCGTCTGACTCGCCGCGTCGTAGGCGATCAGATCCTCGACTTCATTCCGATACGCGCTTAACGAGGCGCGAGCGAATCGGCTCGTGGCGGAGACGCCGACCTCGAGGTTGGCTGAGCTCTCGGGCCGCAGCCGCGGATTGCCGAACCCCGGGTAGTAGAGTTCGTTGAACGTGGGGGTCTTGAACGCGCTCCCGTAGGAAGTCATGACGGAAACGGCGTTCGTCACGGCGTAGCCGACGGCAACGCTGCCGGTCGTGCGTGCCGAGACGCCTTGCGTGGCGTCCCGACGAAGGGAACCGCGCACCCGTGCGCGCGCCAAGCGGCCTTGAACCTGGACGAACCCGCCGCCTAGACGGCGCCTCGTAGCCGCATAATCCGTCGTGCTCTTGACGCGGTCTTCCTGCCCTCCGAATCCGATGCTGAGGATGTTCGCTTGGGTCAATTCCACGTCGCCTTGCACGTCGGCTGCGTAGCGGCGGGTATCGAACCGCGCCTGAAACACGCCGTCCTTTGAGCTGGAGGAGAGGTCCTGGCTGCGGCCGAGCACCGCCGTCAAGCGGTGGCGCGGGGTTGGAGAAAGCTGCAGGCGGCCACCCAGAACCTCCTGCGCGTAGTCGGATTCGTTCACGAACGAGCCGTCGTACGCGGTCGCTCCCTGGCTACGCAGATAATGCGCATCGGTGGCCACGGTCTTGTTGGGGCTCCATTGGACCCGCGTCGAGATCAGCGTGTTTCGGTATCCGTCATCGTCCGGTTCGGAGGGCGGGCTACCTTCGGAACCTCGGACCGCGTTGAAGCCGTCTGTTCGGAAGCGTGTCACGACACCGGCGAACGAAACGCGATCGCCTCCAAACAGTCCGACCGAGCCGCGGTATGTGCCGAAGGTGCCTCCCATGGCGGACCCTTCGGGGTGAACCTGCCCACTCCCGGACCGTGTGAAAATCTGGATGACTCCACCGACGGCTTCTGAGCCGTAGAGGCTCGAGCACGGGCCGCGCGCCACCTCGATCCTCTCGACGGCATCGACCGGAAGATCCTGAATCGAGGCAGTTCCGGTCGTCGCGGACCCCACACGGATTCCATCAACCAGGACCAGCACGTGGTCAGGCTCGGCGCCTCGCAGGAAAACGTAGGATGTCTTCCCCACGCCACCGCTCGTGGAAACCGTGATGCCGGCCAAGCCGCGAAGGAGGTCTTCCACGGATAGCGCTTGAGCGCGCTCGATCTCCACACGCTCGATCACGGTGACGGACGCCAGAGTCCCATCCAGCGTCTGGAGCGTGCGCGTGGCGGTGACGTTAACGGGATCAAGCCGATATCTCGGCTCTTCAGCGGAGGTCAAGATCGGCATGACGAGGAATAAACCGGCGAGAATTGAGTGACGTACCATGGCTTCCCTTCCGCGCTCACCCGCGCGTAGCGAATGGGACGAATGGACGCCGGGCCGGTCTCCGGGCTTACGAGGGGGTGTGACCAGGATCCGCGCCTTCCCATGCTCACGCACAGTGGCGGGGTGCAGACCCTATACCTCGTTTACCGTTGCGGGGGCAGCGTCGGGATCGCACGCCTTGCCTTCGGGCTGTGCTCACCGACTTCCCGTTTCATCCGTCAGGCCAAGGCCTTCGGGACACCTGGCGCGTTGGATTCCAGCCGCACGACTTGCGGACAAACCCGAGCGTGTGCGCGGGGAAAAAGAAACTGCCCACGCCCTTCATCGAGGCGTGAGCAGGTGACATGCTCGAGTGGCGCCTGACGCGGGCGATTACCTGAGGCGAAGGCCTCCGTGCCGGGGACCGGGCTTATCTCGCCAGAGGACGAGAATCACCGTTGCGCGACAGCGTCGGAATCTCACCGACTTCACCCTGCACGACTATTGAATCAACGAACGGACCTTACGTGAGTGGCAAAACGGCGTCAATCATCAACACGACGACTGCTGGACAGAAGGCCGCACAAGGGAGGGCAAGCTCGCGAACTTGGCCGCCAATGGGCAGATCAGCGGCACGTTTTGGGCCCAAAACTACGCTTCCCATGGACACGAGGGATCCGGTTGGCGCCCGTAGCTATTAGCAGTGTGCGACGTTGCCGCGATTTCCCGCGCGAGCGCCATGCGGCATTCCCCTCTCCAGGGTCTCGAAAACTGCCGCATGAATGCACCGGGAGCGCCCAAAACCATCCCATTTCTGCACCGCGGAGCCCTCTACCGGTAGCATTTCTGCCCCCACGGGGACCCAAGGGCGAGCATTTCTGCGCCGCCGAGAGCTTTGGCCAGGACCGCCGACATCGACGCCCTTGGGCCGCCTGACGCGCCCACGACGCGCTCCTGAATCGGTTACTAACCGTCCGCCTATATATGCGAAAGCCGCGAACCAGATTCCATAATCTCCACCATTCCCCTTGATGTCCGCCACACACAAGCGAACATGGAGCCACGGAGGTGCCCATGTACGTTCGAATCCCCGATCCCCCGAAGACGCTCTCCGCGGAGGAGCAATCCCGTCTCCTCGAGGTGGTCGCCCATCAGGGCAGCCGCCGGGATCTTGCCCTCTTCACCCTCGCCCTCGGCACGGGACTTCGCCTCCGCGAGATCGTGGGGCTCAACGTGGGCGACGTGACGACGAAGTCGGGCGAGGTGGCCTGGAGGGTCGACCTGCCGAAGGGGATCACCAAGGGGCGCCGCGGCGGCACCGCCTTTCTCTCGGAACGCGTGAGAGCGGTCCTCGGAGACTTCCTGGCTTCGAAGCGAGTCTGCGAGGAGCCGATGACCCGGAAGGCGCCGCTCTTCCGATCGAGCATGGGCCGCCGACTTTGCCTTCGTCAGCTCCAGAGGCTCTTCAGCAGCTGGCAGGAGGTCGCGGGATTCGAGCGCCCCTACAATTTCCACACCCTGCGGCACACGGCCATCACCAACGTCTACCGGGCCACGAAGGACCTCTTCCTCACCCAGCGGTTTGCCCGCCACGCAAATCCGATCACAACCGTCGCCTATACCCACCCGAGCGACGAGGAACTGTACTCGGCGATTGCCGGGATCTAACCGGCTACTCGCTCTTGGGGGCCTCTGGCGCGTCGCCCAAATAGAATGTCGCTCCGATCCTTCCCGTGAATCCGCTCCAGTCGACCTTGGACTTCGACCCGTCAGAGTTGCGCAGCACACCTCCATCGAAGGTGATGTCCGTCGTCTTGGCGTAACGGTAGCCGGCGCCCATCTCTACGTGAACCGTCTTCGACAGGGGGATATCCCCAACGCCGAGAGCGTGAAGCCCGAACCCGCTCCCTTCCGCATCCGCGCTGTCGCTGAAACCTCCGCTGGTCGCCTTTAGCTCGCCCGTGCAAGCGTAGTAACCGGCCCCGAGCCCTATGCCCAGTCGCGAGGACGAGACGGCATGGAAGAGGTAGTGAACCGTCAGCGTAACGCTCGTCGCTGGCAGACTCAGCTCGCCATCGTATGGCGTACCCAGGAACACAGCCGTCCCTGTGGTCTTGGCAAGCAGCTGGGACACATCCAAGGCGAGGGTGACTTGGTCGGAGCGCTTGAAGCGGAGCCCGCCTCCGAAGCTCGCTCCACCGTTGATTTCGTCCGCGGTTACCGAGGTCCCCGGGAACAGGGTCCCGGGATTCGTGATCGCATCGTTTACGTCAGACATGGAGTAGGTTCCGTAGCCACCGAAGATGGCGATACCCACCTGCCTAGAGCCCTCCGCTAAGCTCGTACCCGCCGTCGAAGCAATGGCTGCGGCGACCGCGATTGCTGCCATCCAGATCCGTGTCATCACGTCCTCCTCCCCTCGTGGGTGAGCGGGATCGTAGCACTATCTGATGTGGAGCCGCACGGCGATCACGAACGCCTACCGGGCCACGAAGGACCTCTTCCTCACCCAGCGCTTCGCCCGCCACGCCAACCCGATCACGACCGTCGCCTACACCCACCCGAGCGACGAGGAGCTCTATTCGGCGATCTCGGGGATCTGACTCGGGGCCAGGGAACCCAGCTAGCTGTACCGCTGTACCTGTGTGGTGAAGGGCCGCTGGAATCGAGCGTCTCCGGCCCCCTCGGGAGGAAGCATGGCGACGAGCCGACCGGCGTTCATCCTATTCGCCATCTTGACCGCCACCCTTATGCTGGCCCCACCCGGCACAGCCGTCGCCTCGAGTCGTCTAGACCTGTTGGTTGGGGCTCGGGTACCGCGAAAACCCGATTTGACTGACGGTCACAGATCAGCTCAGCCAGCGATAGGAGTAGATTTCTCCGTTCTACCCCGAGGATGGCCAGTAGGAGTCGCGGCCTACGTCTCCGGAGCTGCCGAGAGATACGAAGGGTCGACGCTTGATTACCCTGGTTTCGGCGACTGGCTTTCGGCTGACTATCGCCTGCTGTACGGCGACGCCGGGCTTGGGTTGGAAAAGGCGTGGCACGTGGGCCGATCACGCCTTTCCCTAGCGGGTGGGCTCATGGCCAGCACGACGGAGACCCGGGTCAGTCGGGACGCCTGGTCAGAAACGAGTAGTGACAGGGCCAATGGCCAGTGGCTGAGCGTCGAGGCATCGAGAACTGTCCTAGGCCACCTCGCGCTTGGTATTCGCGCACGATACACGTGGGAAGCTTACTCGGACCCAAGGCTTCAGTGGGCGAAGGTAGGAGGCTTGAAGCTCGGTATGACGCTCGGTTTCGGATTCGGTGCGTGAGTCTACCCGGCACGCTAATTCATCGGGCCACGAAGGACCTCTTCCTCACCCAGCGCTTCGCCCGGCACGCGAATCCGATCACCACCGTGATTTATACCCACCCAAGCGACGAGGAGCTTTACTCCGCGATCGTCGGGATCTGACGCACGCCGATTTGCGATCCAACCTCCCCCTAGAACCGCCGTTTGTCCCAATTCGGCGGCCACTCCCCTCCCTCGTTCCGGAACGCGCGGATTACCTCCGACATGATCGTCTCACCGCCGGCCACGCAGCCGAATCCCCCCGAGTACCTCCGCTCCTGCTCCGAGGCGATCCAGTCGTAGGTGAAGGCCAGCGAGTAGTGGTTCGTCCCGGTCCGGATGTATCGGTAGGTCTTCGACCCCGTCTCCTCGTCCTCGATCAGCTTCTTCGCATCGGAGGCCAGGTGCTCGGCGAACACGTCCAGTAGCGGGATCCGTCTCGGGAGAATGACCTCCGCGTCCCGGATCCCCTTCTTCGCCGCATCAAGAGCCTCCGTCCGATTCACCTGGACGATGTGCGTCTCTTGATCCCACTTGAAGGCTCCCTTCTGGCTCTCGTTGAAATAGTTCATCCACACGCGGCCCCGATGCCGCTCCGAGAAGGCTCGCGTGGCGTGGAGCTCCGGCATGGCATCGATCACGCACTTGGAGACCTTGTACCGCGTCATGAGAGAATCGAGCTCCTCGTAGCTCTGCGCGGTGCCAATCCAGATTACCTCGCGCTTTCGGTCCTTCCCTGTGGGATCAAGTCGCCGGCTCACGACCACGTGATGCTCCTTCCCCACGTCGACGCCCATCGTGCAGGAGCGGTCCGAGGCCTCCAGCATCCCTGAGTCGCTGCAAAGGGCCAGCACCTGGTGTGCCGAGAGCTTGTTCTCGACGTCCACCCACGGGATCCCGATCTTGAGCGTGAAGAACCTCTCGGGGTTGCAGGTCCTCTGGTACTCGCGAAGGATCTCCGCAGGGTTGATCTTCGAAGAGAACAGCTGGCTGAGGCGATAGCCGTGGATCGCCCTCCCGGCGTAGTCGGCGACCCACTCGCCCTGGCTCGGGTCGAGTTCGTTGTCGCAGACGGGGCAGGAGAGGTGCGACGATCCGTCCGCCCGCACCCGGATGATCCGGACCTCCTCGCCCAGCTTCGTGGGAAAGGCCTTCTCCGGAGCCGTCCATCTCCCGCAGGCCTGGCACTTCAGCGTCCAGTGCCTCTGGTCGCTCTCCTGATACGCCTCGTCGATCCCGTAGCCCGGGATCGAGGGATTCGATAGCTCGATGACCCTCTTGTAGTCCGAGTGGGAGAGACGCTCCTTCGCCAGCGTCTTCGCGTCCGGGGTCGCCTCGTCCAGCTCGTCGAACACCACCATGTCCACCGGGATGCTTTTCATCCCGACCGTGGACTGCATCCCGCGGAGGTAGAGGTGGGCGTCGCCGATTCGCTTCAGCCCTGCGGTGTCGGTGTCCCGGAGCTCCTTCAGGAGAAACGGATTGTCTGCAACGAGGGGCCCAACCCGGCTCTTCGAGAATTCGAGAACATCGGTCCGGGTCGGAAAAAAGTAGGCGACGTTGAGCCCGCTGAGGCAGGCGTGGATGGACCGGAGGATCGACCACGTCGTCCCGCCGATCTGGGCAGCCTTCGACAACACCACGTGGGGCGAGGTGTCGTCGTAGATCCCTCGCAAGTACTCGTGCCCTTCGAATGAGAACGGCTTCCCTTCGAGTCGGATCCGCTTCTCGGCCCAGAGGGCCAGGGGCTCAGAACTCGCTCTAGTGGCCGGGCTCGTCAGCTCGGAGAGCCGCGTCCTCAGGTATCCGCGAGAGGACAGCGAGGGCGACTTGCTCTCGGACGGCGTCATCAAGGACGTGCTCCTTCAGGGCGGTGATGAACATGTCGATCAGGGCTCGGGTCTCGGCCTGGGCCTGGGCTCGGATCGCCTCCTCGCTCTCGCCGTCCAGGGAGAGACCCTTGGCGAGACGCTGCCCCTTCTGGGCCCTTTCCAGGACGGCGGCGATCCGTTCCACGCTTCGGACGTCGAAGCCCTTCGGGTTCTTGATCCCCTCGGCGATCTGAGCCAATAGAGCGTCCCAGAACCGGTAGTGGCGGACGTTCAGAGCGACCCGGTCCGAGGCGATCTGCTCGGCCATCTTCTCCGCGGCCTTTCGATCGATGTGGAGTCTCAGTTCGT
>ERZ1292630.3339-Hain-H41-02um-R3-3339-length-14189-cov-7_pt1 | contig 14189 bp, 9 predicted proteins | sample MGYA00564408_ERZ1292630 | MGnify/ENA primary metagenome ERZ1292630 (study PRJEB36523, sample SAMEA6512641) | groundwater metagenome | collected 2019-01-08 | study: AquaDiva: Metagenomics assemblies of 32 groundwater samples | reverse complement strand
TGCCGTGCAGATACCAGGCGCCGGCGGGGCTGCGCTCGCGGTAGACCCACAGCAGTGCTTCGTCGGCGGCGCGGGCGATGAAATAATCGCGCGCCACGTCGGCGCCGTCCCACCACCCCGACTCGATCCGCTCCGGGCCGGCCAACAGCTTCAGCGGCCCGTGATGACAAGGGATGGACCCGTTTTCTTCCAGGGCCTGCGGCCGCGCTAGCAGCCAGAACGGGCGCAGGTTGAAATCGAGGGCGAGCTGCCTTGCCCCGGGCTCTGCCTGAGCGCTGGCGCGTTCCGGACGGTGATCGGCGCATAGGCCGATGCCGTGCACGGCTGCGGCGCCCAGGCGCGAGCGCAGGCGCTCGATCAGGCGCGGCCAATCGCCCTCCTGCTGCAACTCGTCGGAAAAGAGATTCTGGTTGGAATGTGCTAGCGGCTCGATCGCCTGCACTTCCAGCGCGATAGCGCGCACCGGTTCGGGCAGCGCCGTCTGTTGCAGCCGCTCGCGCAGCAGCAGCGCGAAGTGCGTGGCCTCGCGGCAGGCGCTGACCAGGCCCAACTCGATCCGGGTGGCGGGCGCGGCGCGATGAGACAGATTGAGCCGCAGCCGCCGCGTGCCGGCGGCGCGTGCTGCGAGAAATCCTTCGAGTTGCACCAGCAGCCGCTTCGCCGCAAACAGCAGGGCTTCGGCCTGCGTGGCTTCGGCCGGCAGCTCGATAGCGGCGCAAAACTTCTCCGGCAGGATGCAAAAGCCGCGCGGATCGGGCAGGCGGCCCAAGGCCTGATCCAGGGCATCGAGCAGGCTCTGGCCAAAGCGCCGCGCAATGCCGTCGCGCGGCAGCGCCAGCAGATCGCCGATGCTGCCGGCGCCGATGGACGACAGGGTTTCCTCCTCCGCGTATTGAAGCACCGACAGGGGCAGGGCCGAGAGTTCGCCTTCGAGCAAGGCGGCATCGGTTATCAGGCAAGATTTGCCTGAGCGCGCGAACCAGGACGCGGCGCGGGCCGTGGGCGCGGCGGCGAGACGCCCGCTGTAGCCCATGGCGGCGAGTCCCTGCCGCAGCCTCGCCGCTATCTCTCCCAGACCGCCGAACAGCTTCAGGCTGCCCGACACTTCCAGCAGCACCAGGTCCGGAAAATCGAGCGCCACATTGGGCGTGCACTGCATCGCCCAGGAGGCGATGCCGAGCAGGGCTTCGGTTTCGGCTGCCGCATCGCGTTCGCGCAGGCGCAAGCCCGGCGCGAGCGCGAGCGCTGCGGTGACCGGCATGCCCGCGCGCAGGCCGCGCGCGCTGGCCTTGGCGTCGCAGACCAGGAGGCGTTGCCGCTCGGCGACCGCGCAGGGTTCAGGCGAGGGCAAGCCGCGCTGAAAGGCTTCCAGCGGCAACCGCGGCAGATGCAGGGCTATCCACAACATGGGCATCTCGGAGAGGAGGGCTGCTGCCTGCCACTGCCGGCGGCGCAGACAGCGCAGGCAGCAAAATCGGCCGGGAGAGCGGCGCCCCCCGGCGTTTCAGAATGGATAGCGCGAGTCCGCCGGCAGCGGTGGCGAGCGCGATGCGCAGCACTGCGGGTGTAGGCTCGCGCGCAGCCTGGCCGGGGCGGAACAGCACGGCGAGGCAGCGGCCACCCTCGGCTGCGAGCTGCAGGCGCCGCAATTGGGTGTAGCGGATTTCGCGCGGCCAGGCGAGCACGCCGCCGCATGCCGCCGAACGCAGTGCCTGCTCCGCCGCCCATAGGCTGTCGCTGTCTTTGGTGGTTTTGACGATCACCACGCGCGTGAGGGCTATGCCGGCGGCGGCGAGCGCCGGTGCGTAGGGCAGGTAGGGCGGAGCGATCCAGGCGACGAATTTGCCTTGTGCGGCAAGCTGCGCCAGCGCCGGACCGAGAATGCGCAGCTCGCCTATGCCTTCGTGCTGCGGCAGGATTTCGGTGAGCGCGCCGCAGGGCCAGCCGCCGCCCGGCAGTTCGGCATCCAGCGCCGCAAAGCCCGAGGCAATGCCCGGGCAGCCGGTGCGCGCGAGCTCGCTGCCGCGCCAGATGCCGGAATGGCGTTCGAGTTCGGCGGCGAGGCTCATCCGGTCCTGTCCTTGCGGCTCAAATAGGGAAATTCCGCCCCATGGGCGGCGAGGCTGGGCATGGGATCTCCAAAAACTGTATGTTTATACAGTATCCGGAAATTCGGCCGGCTTGTCTACCTGGAATTTCCGAGGAGCCAAACCAAGGAGGAGGGCAGGGGACAGCCTGGTCTATCGAGTTTCCCGCGATGGGTTTGCTGCCAAAATTACATCTGTCTAAATAGAGCTTGACATTGCTTATACAATTGTCTAGATTATCATTTATACAGTCTAAATTAATTCTATTGGACCACCTATTGAAGCGGATAAGCGCTCTAGCTGATATGAAATCAAGTAAAGATATTTTAGAAAAAACAGGTATTTCAAGGGCAACTCTAAACAATTACATTAAAGATGGAATATTGCCCAAGCCGACACTTAGACAGCCAGAACGGGAAGACAGCGATGCCAAGCTCATGGGCTATTTTCCCGACGAAACAATAGACCGGATAGAACAGGTCCAGCGATTAAAAAAGGAGGGATTGAGTATGGCGGAGGTCGTAGCACGCATAGGCATTACTCAGATGGGGCGGGAGCTTCACGCCACTGATCAGATCCCCACGGTCTTCGAGGGCAAAGGCGCGGCCGGCCCCGAAAGCCAGGAACCGGTGGCGGATAATCGCCGCGCGCTGCGGCTCACGCTGGAGGATGTTCCCTATCCAGCCTACATGGTGAATTACAACTTCGAACTGACCTGGTACAACGACGCGGCGCGCGAGCACATTCTTTCCGATCTCGGCACCCTGCCGGCGCACAGCGAGGCGCGCAACCTGTTTCTGCTGCTGTTTCCGCCCGGGTCTGAAACAGCGAGTGGTTTTCGCGCCGAGTTGCTGCGCGTCCACCTCGCGCTCGCCAAGAACCGTCTGAGCAAGGGCAGTGTTCTCGGGCTCCTGTACGGTCTGGACCGGGCGGCGCTGGCTCTAGCGGACCGGCTCTACGACGAGTCGATCGTCACGTCCGAGCGCAAGCCTATCCTCGATTTTTCGGTCGAACTGGCCGATCTTGCCGGCACTACCGAGAACTGGCGCGTATTCGCCCAGTTTTTCAGGGAAGGGATATTCATCGTCTACATTCCGTCGCAGCAATATAACGCGACGCTGCTCGAATTCTTAAGCCAGAGGGACGTGGTCATTCGCGATCTGATGCGAAAACGCCTGCCGGTGCTCACCCCGCTGGCGGTGCTGGTGGCTGATTTGCAAAACTCGGTCAAGATCTGCTCGGAACTGCCGCCGGAGGAGTACTTCGAACTGATCAACGAGATCTGGACCACGATGGGCCCGGTATTCAGGAAATACTACGGGACCTACGGCAAGCATGTCGGCGATGGCATGGTCTACTACTTCTTCCCGCAGCCAGACAGCGACTACATTTTCAATGCGCTCGCGTGCGCGCAGGAACTGAAACAGGAAATCAGGAAAATCAGCAAGAAGTGGCAACTGCGCAAGAACTGGCTCAATGAGCTCTATCTCAACACGGGGCTGCACGAGGGGCAGGAGTGGCTGGGCACGTTTCAGACCGCAACCAGCGTGGAATTTGCCGTATTGGGGGACACCATCAACCATGCTTCCCGCCTGAGCGAATTCGCGCGCTTTGGCACGATCTGGGCTACCAAGAACCTGTTGAGCAAGCTGGCGCATCAAAAGCGCGCCACCGTGGATTTCGGCATTACCCGCAAGGGCGAGGACGGGCAGGAGCATTTTGTCGCTTCATCCTACTCGCAGCTTGGGGCGATGATTGACTTGAGTGGCGAGCGCTACGAGAAGCTGCGCGATATCGCCATGCTGCCGATTACGGAAATACGCTCGGTAAAATACGCGGCCTGAATCGACAAAGCGGCGAAAAGGCGCCGCGATGGGTTATCCTTGGCGTAGATTCTTGCCTGCGCCTCCGCCTCTCGATGCCCCTCATCCAGCTTTCCCAGGTTTCACTGGCCTATGGCCACGTGCCCTTGCTCGATCATGTCGATCTGGTCATCGAGCCGGGCGAGCGCATCGGCCTGATCGGCCGCAACGGCACCGGCAAATCGAGCCTGCTGAGGCTGATCGACGGCGTCGCCGCCGCAGATGACGGCAAGGTGTGGCGCGCGCCGGCGCTGAAGCTGGCGAGCGTGTCTCAGGAGCCCGCATTCCAGCCCGGCTTGAGCGTGTTCGAAGCGGTGGCTGAAGGGCTGGGAACAGGCACCCAACTGCTCACCGACTATCACGCCGCCGCGCACGCCCTCACCGAAGCGCATGACGCCGGCGCAGCGGCCGATCCCGGCTTGATGGAACGGCTGCACCAGTTGCAGGAAGCGCTCGATGCGAGCGATGGCTGGAGCCTCGAGCACAAGGTCGCAACCACGCTGTCGCGCCTGCAGCTCGATGCCGACCGGCTGGTATCCGACCTGTCCGGCGGGCTGAAGAAGCGCGTCGCCCTGGCGCGGGCATTGGTGCTCGCGCCGGATCTCTTGCTCCTGGACGAACCGACCAACCATCTGGACGTCGCGGCGATCGAATGGCTGGAACAGATGCTGCTGTCGTTTTCCGGCAGCGTGCTGTTTGTCACCCACGACCGGCGCTTTCTCGACAATGTGGCCACGCAGATCATCGAGCTCGACCGCGGTCACTTGAGCAGCTACGAGGGCAACTTCAGCGCCTACCAGCAGGAGAAAGCGGCGGCGCTGGAAACCGAAGCCGTGCATAGCCGCAAGTTCGACAAGTTCCTGGCGCAGGAAGAAGTCTGGATCCGCAAGGGCATCGAAGCGCGGCGCACACGCAACGAGGGCCGGGTGCGGCGCCTGGAGGCGCTGCGCCTGGAGCGCAGCGCGCGGCGAGCGCGCGTCGGCAAGGTCGCTCTGGCGGTGGACGAGGGCGAGCGTTCGGGCAAGCTGGTGGTGGAACTGCGCAAGGTCGGCAAGCATTACGGCGGCAAGCCCGTGGTGCAGGATTTTTCCTGCCGCATCCTGCGCGGCGACAAAGTGGGCCTGATCGGGCCCAACGGCAGCGGCAAGACCACTTTGCTCAAGCTGATTCTGGGCGAACTGCAGCCCGACGAGGGCCAGGTGCGGCTCGGGACCAAGCTCGATTTCGCCTATTTCGACCAGTTCCGTGCCGTGTTGGACGAAGAGGCCACGCTTGCCGACACCATCAGCGTGGGCGGTGATTTCGTCGAAATCAACGGCGCGCGCAAGCACGTGATTAGCTATCTCGGCGATTTTCTGTTCCCGCCGGAACGCGCACGCGCTCCGGTCAAATCGCTTTCCGGCGGCGAGCGCAACCGCCTGCTGCTGGCGCGCCTGTTCAGCCGGCCGGCCAATGTCCTGGTGCTGGACGAGCCAACCAACGATCTCGATATCGAGACGCTGGAACTGCTGGAGGAACTGCTGCAGGACTATATTGGCACGCTGTTTCTGGTGAGCCACGACCGGGCGTTTCTCGACAACGTCGTTACGCAGACCATCGCCAGCGAGGGCGAGGGTGTGTGGAAGGAATACGCCGGCGGTTACAGCGACTGGCAGCGCGTCAAGTCTTCAGCCGGCCCCGAGGCAGCGCCTGCGCGGCGGGGGCAGAAAATCGATGGCCGTGCAAAGCGGACCCCGGTTGGACCTGCACCTGCCAAGTCTAGATTCTGCTTTAAGGAAGAGCGTGAACTCGCTGAATTGCCTGCTAAAATAGACGCACTGGAAAAGGAACAAGGCCAGATCACCGCGCAGCTCGCCAATGCCGCGCTGTACCGGGACCAGCCGGAGTGGGTGAAACGGTTGAACCAGCGTTTCGCCGCGATCGAGACGGAATTGGCGTCGGCCTTGTTGCGCTGGGAACAGCTGGAAGCGAAACGCTGAGCGGGCGCGGAGCTGCAGCGTATCCGCAAAGCGACATTGCCGCCCACTGGCGAGCTGCTTGAGGTCAACTGTGACAAGTGGATAAACAATAATATATCCGCCGTCGTTGACAATCGTAGCATCGATCTTTACAATAAGATGTGATAGTCTTTACAATTGATGCCACCATGGTTGACAAAGATATCCTGCGACGTCGAGCCCTTGCGCTTATCGCCGAGGATGGCCACGGCGCGGCGCGGAGGCTTGTGGCCGAATTCGGACTCTCGCGCCAAGTCGCCAACGGGCATCTTCAGGCCTTGCTGCGCAACAAACAGGTCGAAGCCGAAGGCAGCACCCGGGCGCGGGTCTATCGGCTTGCCACCGTCGCGGAAGCCGTTCGCGATTATCCCCGCGAGGCCCTGCGCGAAGATGTCGTTTGGCAGGAGGTGTTCGCGCCCGCCGTGGCGCACTTGCCAGAGAACGTGCGCGACATCTGGCGCTACGGCATTACCGAGATGGTGAACAACGCGATTGACCACTCGGCTTCGGTGCTAGTCCATGTTGGGGTCCGCCGCAACGCCCTCTACACCGACGGCTGGGTGGCCGACGACGGCGAGGGCATCTTTCTCAAGATCCAGCGGGCGCTAGCCCTCTATGATCCGCGCGAAGCCATTCTCGAACTCGCCAAGGGGAAGCTAACCACGGACCCCGCCAATCACTCGGGCGAGGGCATCTTTTTTGCGTCCAAGGTGTTCGACGCCTTCGACATCCGCTCCGGGCGCTTGCACTTCATGCACGGCCGCGGCGCGCTCGATGTGCTGATGGAACGTCCCGCCGATGCGCCCGGGACAGTGGTCCTGATGCGTCTTGCCAATGACAGTGCGCGAACCGTGAAGTCGGTGTTCGACGAGTTCGCGGCGCCGGAGGAATACACATTCACGAAGACTCTGGTGCCGGTGCGGCTCGCCCAGTACGAAGGCGAGAAACTGGTGTCGCGCTCCCAGGCGAAACGGCTTTACCAACGGTTCGAGCGCTTCCGCCAGGTGGTGCTGGATTTCGACGGCGTTGCCGAGATCGGCCAGGCATTCGCAGACGAACTGTTTCGTGTCTTCGCGACCGCGTATCCGGGCGTGACACTCGCGCCGATCAACATGAGCACCGCGGTATCGCAGATGGTGAGCCGCGCGCTGGCAAGTGCGTCGGATGCGGCGAAGGGCGCGGGAGGGGGCGGATTGTGAAAGTTTTTCTCGCCATTTTCAATTCGCAATACCTGGGCGATTTTATAATAAACGCCATCGACGGTCGCGACAGTGTAAATTGCGACCTCGCCGAGTGTCGGGAGTAGGTGCCACGGTGATCCAACCGGAAATTGCCCTTTCAATTTCTGGTAAAGTATGATAATCATACATTGATGGAAAACCGGCCACCTTCATCCTTTCTGCCACGTGCCGCAACGGCCGCCATGGAGCGCGCGTTGCGCGCCGCCCCGGTCGTCGTCCTGCTCGGCGCACGGCAAACCGGCAAGACCACGCTGGTGCGCGCGCTGCCGCAACTGGCGGACCACCCTTACCTGACGCTGGACGATTTCGACCTGCGCGCAGCGGCCGATGCGGACCCGGAAGCCGTCCTGGCGCGCGCGCCCGCGCTGGTGCTCGACGAAGTCCAGCGCAGCCGCGATCTGCTCATCGCCGTCAAGCGCGCGGTCGATGCCGACCCGGTCCGCATGCCGGGTCGCTTCGTTCTCACCGGCTCGGCCAACCTGCTGATGCTCGAGCGGATCTCGGAAACGCTGGCCGGACGGGCGGTGTATGTCACGCTCTGGCCGTTTTCCCGGCGCGAGCGCCAAGGCCTCGGCCGCACCGGCCCGTGGAGCCAACTGCTGGCCGCGCCGTTTGCCGACTGGCGCGCGGTTCTCGCCGCCGATCCGGGTGGCGAGGAGGACTGGCGCGCGGCGGCGCGCCTGGGCGGCCTGCCGGTTCCCGCGCATGACCTTGTCGACTTTGATGCGCGCGCGCTGTGGTTTTCCGGCTATGTGCAGACCTATCTCGAGCGCGACCTTCAGGCGCTGCGGGCCGTGGAGAATCTCCCTGATTTCCGCCGCCTGATGCGCGCCGCCTGCCTGCGCATCGGCGGCCTGCTCAACCAGACCGAGCTCTCGCGCGATGTCGGCATCGTGCAGCCCCAGGTGCACCGTTTCCTCAACCTGATGGAAGCCAGCTATCAGGCGATCCGGCTGCCCGCCTACGCCGTCAACCGCACGCGCCGCCTCATCAAGGCGCCCAAGCTCTACTGGAGCGACACGTCGCTCGCGCTGCATCTTGCCGGGGAGACCGAGCCGCGAGGCGCGCACCTCGAAAATCTGGTGCTCATCGACCTCATGATCTGGCGCGACGTGCAGGCACGTCGGCCGGAAGTGCTGTATTGGCGCACCGCGAGCGGCATCGAGGTCGACTTCGTCATCGAGACGCCGCACCGGCTGCTGCCCATCGAGGTCAAGGCCGCCAGCCGCGTCACGACCGGCGATGCCAAGGGGCTGGAAGCCTTCATCGACGAATATCCCGATCTTGCCGACGGCGGGCTGCTGCTGTACGGCGGCAAGGAAATCCTCCCCGTCACGCGGCGGGTGCTCGCCGTGCCGTGGTGGTGCGTATGCTGAAAATTCCTGCTGCTGGCCCGAAAAGAGGAGCAGCGCTCAGCCCCTGCGGTAGCCACTCGGAAGCCATCGACTTCCGAGTCGCTTCCGAGAAGGCGCATAGGTTTGCTGAAACAAGTGGGGAGCGGACGCGGAACGCGTTACACGCTTCAGGGCAGGGACACTTACCTGAAACACTTGTCTTCGGACTTACCACTACCGTGGTTAAATGTAATCATCTACGACACGATCGAAGAAGCGATTCGATCCATGCAAAGCGTACTCGGAAAATACACCAAACGGAGCAATTACCCGAGATACCTATACGTAGCCGCGATGGGCGGCCAATTAGCTGTTGATCTTGAAGCGCGGCTAAGGCAGATGCAGATCGTAGATCTATTTAAGAAGGAAGAAGAGGCATATCAGCAATTTCTGTTTTACAGGCCGCACCAAGGGAGTTTTTTTATTAACGATTTGGTCACAGACTAACGAAATCGGGGATGCGTAGGTTCATTTAGGTTTTTGTCTGCACCGGCCTCATCGGCGCCTCATTGACGTTCAACTGGAAAACATCCGGCCGGCTGTAGTGTCCGGCGACATCGAAGTCGAACTTGCCGCGACCGATGTCGTTTAGATCCAGATCCGCCGTCAGGATCGTTTCGCTGCCGAAGTGCGGACCAGCCAGGACCTGGCCCAGCGGGTTCACGATCGCGCTGCCGCCGCGCATCAGCACGGCCTCGGGCGAATCGCCGAGCGACACGCGCACCGTGTCCGGGAAGTCCTTCTTGCGGATGAACTGGCAGGCGGTCAGAACGAAACAGCGCCCCTCGAGCGCGATGTGCTGCATCGATGCAAGCCAGGTGTCGCGGTCATCGGCAGTCGGGGCGCAATACAGCGCGACGTTCTTCGAATACATCGCCATGCGCAGCATCGGCATGTAATTCTCCCAGCAGATGACCGAGCCGATGCGGCCGTACGGGCTGTCGATCACGGTCAGCGTCGAGCCGTCGCCGAAACCCCAGATGACCCGCTCCATCACCGTCGGCATCAGCTTGCGATGCTTGCCCAGAAGAGATCCGTCCGGGCCGAAAAACAGAACCGTGCAGTAGCAGGTGCCGTTCTCGCGCTCGATCACGCCGATGACCACGTAGGCGCCATGGGCGGTGGCCGCCTCGCCCAGGCGCTGGGTCTGCGGACCCGGAACCTCGATCGCGGCTTCCAGGTAGAGGCGGAATTCCTCGCGTCCGGCCGGGTCGCGCGCGCCGACGACCAGGCCGTAATTCACTCCCTTGGGGTAGCCGGGAATGAAGGCTTCGGGAAAAACAATAACCTTGGCACCCAGGTTGGAAGCCTCGGCAATCAGGCGCACTGCCTTTTCCACGCAAGCTTCGGTATCGAAGGGCACGGCTCCGGCCTGGACTACGGCCGCGCGCACGCTGGTCTGTTGCTCATGCGTCGTCATGTTGTTATCTCCTTTGATCAGTGGGTTCTATTGATTTTACTCCGCCTGGCGCAGCAGGCCGCGCGCGGCAAGATTTCGCATCAGCGCGCTGATGCCGAAGGTCCAGGGCGCCGCTTGGTCCGAGGTGGTGACGCGGTTCACCAGACGGCCGAGTTTCGGCGTCGAAATGCTCACCAGATCGCCGACCTTGTGCGTGAAGCCCATGCCGGGCGCGCCGCGATCCTTGACCGGTGCGAACATGGTGCCGAGGAACAGCATGAAGCCATCCGGATACTGGTGAAAAGGCCCCCAGGCGTGGGTGACAATATCCAGCGGATCGCGGCTGATCTTGTTCATCGGGCTCACCCCCTCGAGCACGAAGCCGTCGGTGCCGGCGATTTCAAGCGCCAGTTCGGCCCGGCGCACGTCAGCTATGCCGAAGCTGTCGTCGAACAGGCGGATGAACGGGCCGATCGCGCACGATGCGTTGTTGTCCTTGGACTTTCCGAGCAGCAGCGCGCTGCGGCCTTCGAAGTCGCGCAGGTTGACGTCGTTGCCGAGCGTGGCGCCGACGGTCTCGCCCGCGGCGGTGACGGCGAGCACGATCTCCGGCTCCGGGTTGTTCCACGAGGATTTCGGATGCAGGCCGACTTCCGCGCCCAGCCCGACCGCGGACATGACTTGCGCTTTGGTGAAGATTTCCGCATCCGGACCTATGCCCACTTCCAGATACTGCGACCACGCACCCTGCGCGACCAGCACGCGCTTGATTTCATCGGCCTCGCGCGAGCCCGGCCTCACCGACGCAAGATTGTCGCCGATGATGCGCGTCACCTGCGCCCGTATCGCCTCGGCTTTGCCGGTATCGCCGCGCGCCTGCTCCTCGATCACCCGTTCCAGCAGGCTTTGCACGAAGGTAACGCCGCTCGCCTTGATCGCCTGCAGGTCATTGGGCGCGAGCAGTGATGGTTTGCCGACATCCTTGCCGTCGCCGCTGTTTGCGAGCAGCGCCTCGACCGTGCCGATGACCTTGCCCGGCGCGGCCCGGGCGAGGGCGGCGCGGTCGGTCCGCGCGAGCAACTGGCTCATGGTCGGTTCGACCGCGGCGAGATCGACGACGTCGCCATTGGGCCGCACTACAATAGGCGAGGGGCCCGCGGGTTCGCCCGGCAGCCATGCGCGGCCGAGCAGGGCGGCCTCGCGCCAGTCGGAGGGCAGGGCATCGAGCGTAAGCAAATCATTGAGTTTTTTCATATCAGATCTTCCTTGCGCAGCATGAATACGAAGTCCTCGCCCGCGCTGGTTTCGAGCCAGGTGAAAGGTAGTCGCGGATAGGCTTTTTCCAGCGCGGCGCGATTGTGGCCGATCTCGACGATGAGCAAGCCTTCAGGGTGCAAATGGTCGGCCGCCTGCGCCAGCATGCGGCGCACCAGTGCCAGGCCGTCGCGCCCGCCGGCGAGCGCGAGGCGCGGCTCGCGCCGGTATTCGCGCGGCAGCGCGCGCATGGCCGCGGCATTGACATAAGGCGGATTGGACAGAATCAAGTCATAACAGCGCCCAGCCAGGCGATCGAACAGGTCGGCCTGGACGATCCGTATGCGTTTTCCCAACGTGTAGTCTTTCACATTCCGGCGCGCCACCTGCAGCGCTTCGGCCGAGAGGTCGGCCGCGTCTATGCGCGCCTCGGGAAAGGCATGCGCGGCCAGCACGGCAAGACAGCCAGAGCCGGTGCACAGGTCGAGCACGCCGCGCACCCGCCGCGCATCGGCGACCCAGGGCGCCAGCCCGCGGTGCAGCAGCTCGGCGATGAAAGAGCGCGGCACGATGGCGCGTTCGTCGACGTAGAACCTGAACTCCCCCAGCCAGGCTTCGCGGGTGAGATAGGCCGCCGGCGTGCGTTCGCGCACCCGCCGCCGCAGGATGGCGCGCACCGCATCGAGTTCGCTTGGGCTCAACTGCCGGTCGAGCACGGAATCGAGTTCGCCCAGCGGCAGTTTGAGCGTGTGCAAAATGAGATAGACGGCTTCGTCGCGGGCGTTATGCGTGCCGTGACCGAAGGCAAGGCCGGCACGCTGGAATTGCGTAACCGCCTCGCGCAATACCGCGCGCAGCGTCACCGGGCGCTCGCCTTCCGGGCTCAGGCCGGCAACAGCAGGCGCTCGAGCACCTGCCGGTAGATGGACTTGAGCGCGTCGAGTGCATCGAGCTCGATATGCTCGTTCAGCTTGTGGATGGAAGCGTTGACCGGGCCGAGTTCCAGCACCTGCGGGCAGATGTCGATGATGAAGCGGCCGTCGGAGGTGCCTCCGCTGGTGGACAACTCCGGCTCGATGCCGGTCACGGCGCGCACCGCATCGCGCACGGCGCCGACCAGCTCACCCTCGGGGGTGAGGAATGGCGCCGCGCCGTGCAACCAGTCGAGATCGTAGTCGAGCCCATGTTGGTCGACGATGGCGAGCACGCGGCGCTGCAGGCTTTCGACCGTGCTTGCCGTCGAGTAGCGGAAATTGAACTGCACCTCGAGACTGTTGGGGGTGACATTGGTGGCGCCGGTACCGCCATGGATGTTGGAAATCTGCCAGCTGGTAGGCGGAAAAAACGCATTGCCGCGATCCCATTCGGTCGCCACGAGTTCGGCCAGCGCCGGCGCGAACAGATGCACGGGATTCTTCACCAGGTGCGGATACGCAACATGGCCTTGCACGCCCTTGACAACCAGTTTGCCGGAAAGCGAGCCGCGCCGGCCGTTCTTGATCGTGTCGCCGAGCTTGGCCACGGCGGTGGGCTCGCCGACGATGCAGTAATCGAGCAATTCGCCGCGCGCCTTGAGCTTTTCCACCACCCTGACGGTGCCGTCCACGGCCACGCCTTCTTCGTCCGAGGTGAGCAGCAGCGCAATCGAACCCTGGTGCCGCGGGTGCGCGGCGACGAATTCCTCGGCCGCGCAGACGAAGGCCGCGATGGAGGACTTCATGTCGGCCGCGCCGCGGCCGTACAGCCTGCCCTCGCGCAAGCTGGGCGCGAAGGGATCGGAAAACCATTGGTCCAGCGGGCCGGTGGGCACCACGTCGGTATGTCCGGCAAAACACACCAGCGGTTTGGCCTGGCCGCGGCGCGCCCACAGATTGGTGACCTCGCCGCAGCGCATGCTCTCCAGGGCGAAGCCTAGTGGTTTCAGTCGTTGCGTGACAAGGTTCTGGCAGCCGGCATCATCCGGGGTGATCGAGCGCAGCCGGATCAGTTGCTGTGCGAGTTCCAGTGTGGCTGAGCTCATATACTCGCGCCTGGGTGTGAATAAAGGTTCGCGCCGAAGCCGAACGCAAGCGTCCCGCCCCGATCTAGGATCTTCACTATTGGGGGGCTGGCTCGTCGGCGAGAATCTTGAACTCACTGAAGGATCCAGTGCTTTCGGTGGCGGGCGCCTGCTCGGGCTTCTTCTCCCCCGCGGCGGCCGTGGCAGCGCCCCCGTCGCTCTCGGACTGGTTCATCAGCCACATCAGGTTGGTGGCGGAATCGGCGTTGCCGAGCGCTTCCTCCTTGCTGATCAGGCCGTCCTTGTACATCTTGAACAGCGATTGCTCGAAAGTCTGCGAGCCGGGCGTCATGCTCTTCTCCATCGCGTCCTTGATCTCGCTGATTTCGCCTTTGTCGATCAGTTCGGCGGTATAGCGGGTATTGAGCAGAACCTCCACCGCCGCCGAGCGCCCGCCCTTGATGTTCTTGATCAGGCGCTGCGAGATCACGGCCTTGAGCGTCGCCGCCAAATCCTGCAGCAGGGAAGGCCGGTTTTCCAGCGGATAGAAGCTGATGATGCGGTTCATCGCGTGGTAGCTGTTGTTGGCGTGCAGCGTCGCCAGGCACAGATGGCCGGACTGCGCGTAAGCGATCGCCGCCGCCATGGTGTCCTTGTCGCGGATCTCGCCGATCAGGATGCAGTCGGGCGCCTGGCGCAGCGCGTTTTTCAGCGCGACCTTGAAATCGAGGGTGTCGGTGCCGACTTCGCGCTGGTTGACGATGCCTTTCTTGTTGGTGAAAATGAATTCCACCGGATCCTCCAGCGTCAGGATGTGGCCGGACCTGGTGGCGTTCCTGAGATCGAGCAAGGCGGCGAGCGTGGTGGACTTGCCCGAGCCGGTTGCGCCCACCATCAGAACCAGGCCGCGCTTTTCCATGATCACTTCCTTCAGCACCGGCGGCATGCCCAGGGTG
>ERZ1292630.3337-Hain-H41-02um-R3-3337-length-14194-cov-13_pt1 | contig 14194 bp, 13 predicted proteins | sample MGYA00564408_ERZ1292630 | MGnify/ENA primary metagenome ERZ1292630 (study PRJEB36523, sample SAMEA6512641) | groundwater metagenome | collected 2019-01-08 | study: AquaDiva: Metagenomics assemblies of 32 groundwater samples | reverse complement strand
ACAAGGTCTGCCAGAAGGATAGCAAGAGCTAAAACAGTCATCACTATCTCCGGCAACACAGGTCCGAGGTCAGGCATTACAAGGTTCATCATTTAAGTATCTCCATAATATTTTTTGCTATATTCATTTCATGCGCACTGCCTGAATTAACGCGCTCCAGCAGGTGATTGACTGACTCATGCATGAATCCAAGAAATGTATTGGGATAAATACCTATCCAGAATATCAGCAAAACCATAGGCAGCAGTGTTATTATCTCCCTTGCGTCAATATCATTAAGCCCTGCCACCTTTGGATTTACCTCCATGAAAAATACCCTCTGATATAACCAGAGCATGTAGCCGGCGCCTATTATAATTCCGGTGGCTGCAAGCACACCGGCCCACTGGTTTGCTGTAAATCCGCCAAGGATTATGAGGAACTCGCCTATAAATCCGTTTGTTGCAGGCAGCCCTATTGACGCCAGCGTGAATATCATAAAGGCCGTTGCATAAACCGGCATCACAGATGCAACACCGCCGTAATCGGCAATCTGTCTTGTATGAGTCCTGTCATAAATAGCTCCAATGCTCAAAAACAGCGCGCCTGTAACAACGCCGTGATTTATCATCTGGAGTATTCCGCCTTCCATCCCCTGTAAGTTAAGCGCAAAGATTCCCAGTGTCACAAACCCCATGTGGCTGACGGAGCTGTATGCGATAAGTCTTTTTAAATCTGTCTGTGCAAGGCAGATTACAGCGCCGTATATAATAGCTATCACTGACAGGGTGAGCATCACAGGTGTCATGGCCCTTGAAGCCTCAGGCAATAATGGCAGAGAGAACCTCAGAAAGCCATAAGCGCCCATCTTGATAAGCACTGCGGCAAGTATAACGCTGCCGGCTGTAGGAGCCTCTGTATGGGCGTCAGGCAGCCATGTATGGACCGGGAACATCGGGACCTTAACTGCAAATGCCGCAAAGAAGGCCCAGAAGAGCCAGAACTGCATATTGTACGGATATGTCTTTGTCATGAGTTCGAGTATATCGAAGGTCCTTCCCGCATAAAAATAGAGCACGATTATTCCAACGAGCATGAGTACGCTTCCTACCAAAGTATAGAGAAAGAACTTCACTGCTGCATAAATCCTGTTTGGCCCGCCCCAGACCCCGATAAGCAGATACATGGGTATCAGCATGGCCTCCCAGAAAAGATAGAAGAGCATAAAGTCCAGGGAGCAAAACACCCCTATCATTGCGCCTTCCATTATCAGTATGGATATATAAAACTCCTTTACCTTTGTCTTTATCGCATTCCAGGATATGAGAACGCAGAGTATTGTTATCAATGTGGAAAGCAGCACAAAAAGCACGCTTATGCCGTCAAGCCCGAGATAATAGGTTATGTTCCATGCCGGAATCCATTCATGCCTCTCCGCAAACTGCATGAGATGTGTAGATTTATCAAAATTTGTGAACAAGGGGATTGACAGTATAAAGGCTGCAATGCTTACTAAAAGGCCTACCCACTTTGCGAGCGATTCCTTTGCCCTCGGTATGAGAAGAAGCAGCGCTGCTCCTGCTACCGGCAGAAAAATGAGTGTGCTGAGTATCGGAAACCCTAATTTATTCATTATCACCTGTTCCATCATTCACCTACCTCGTAAACTGTCATCCTCACCTTAATTTGTCATTCCGAGCGCAGCGAAGGAATCTCGTTTTTGAGATTGCCACGTCGTCCCGATAATATCGGGGCTCCTCGCAATGACATTCCTAAATTTTCCCATTACCTCAACAACATGATCGCAACTATGATTAATATGCCCGTAGCCATTATTGTTGCATAATGCTGTAAAAAACCTGTTTGCACCTTTCTAATCACCTGGCTGAATCCGCCAATTGCCTTTGGTATTCCATTTACAATTGCCTCTATAATCTTTGCGTCAGTAATGCCTATAAGTATATTCTTTGCTATCCATATTGCCGGCCTGACGATTAAAAAGCTGTAAAACTCATCCACATAATATTTATTTAAAAGGATTTTATGCACGGCGCTGAACCGGGCTGCAAGCCTGACAGGAATATCAGCTCTTTTCAGATACATAAAATATGCAAGCCCTATACCTGAAAACCCTGCAATAACTGAAACTGCCATAACCATCCATTCCTCTGAATGAGTGCCGTGTCCCTCAGGATGGCCAAGGACCGGTTTCATGAACTCTGTAAAATGCGCTCCTCCGCCAAGCAGGTGAGGTATCCCAACCCAGCCTGATGCAATCGCGCCGACACAAAGAAGAATCAAGGGTATTGTCATAACCTTTGGTGATTCATGGAGATGATGCTCCTGCTCATGCGTGCCGCGAAATTTCCCATGGAATGTGAGAAATATAAGCCTGAAGGAATACAATGCGGTAAGGAATGCCACGACCGTACCAATGCCCCATACAAGCTTTCCGACAGGACTCGGGCCGGAATATGCAAGCCAGAGTATCTCGTCCTTGCTGAAAAACCCTGCAAATCCAGGAACACCTGCAATGCTTAATGAGGCAAGGAGCATTGTGATGTATGTAACCGGCATATATTTCTTAAGGCCGCCCATCTTCTGCAGATTAAGTTCTCCTGCCATTGCATGCATAACGCTTCCTGCGCAGAGGAATAAGAGCGCTTTGAAAAATGCATGTGTATAAAGATGGAACACACCTGCTGAATATGCCCCAACCCCGCATGCAAGGAACATGTATCCAAGCTGGCTTATGGTTGAATAGGCGATAATCCTTTTTATGTCATTTTGCACAAGGCCGATTGTTGCGGCAAAAAGTGATGTTATAGCTCCTGTTAAAGCAACAACCATTAATGCAGTTTCAGAGAGGCTGAATATCGGGCTGCACCTTGCAACAAGGAATACACCTGCTGTAACCATCGTCGCTGCGTGGATAAGCGCGCTCACAGGCGTCGGGCCTTCCATTGCATCAGGAAGCCAGACATGCAGAGGCATCTGCGCTGATTTTCCTATAGAGCCGCAGAAAAGAAGCAGCGCAATCAATGTCATAAGGTGAACATCATATCCAAGGAAATTAACTGTGTGATTTGCAAATCCTCCGGCCTGGGCAAAAACAGGCTCGTAGTAAACAGTCCCGAAGGTAAGGAATATCATTATTATTCCAAGGCCAAAACCAAAGTCTCCAAACCTGTTTACAATAAAAGCCTTCTTGCCTGCATCAGATGCTGATTTTTTGTCAAAATAATATCCTATGAGGAAATAAGAACAAAGGCCCACGCCCTCCCATCCGAAATAAAGCTGGAGGAAGTTGTTCGCCATAACGAGCATCAGCATGCAGAAAGTAAATAAACTCAGATATGCAAAGAACCTGTAAAATCCTTTGTCACCATGCATATAGCCGACAGAATAAATATGAATGAGCATACTGCAGGTAGTAACAACGATCAGCATTACTGCTGTAAGCTGGTCTATCAGGAAACCGACAGAAACCTTAAAGTTGCCGGAGACGAACCATGAGTAAAGGTCCTCATTTATTGTCTTACCTGCCATGGTATCAACGAGAGCCATCACTGCGACAACCCATGAACCTGCGACAGCGAGGATTGATACCCAGTGCGCTTTCTCTTTTAAAAAGTTCCTGCCCAGCAGAATGTTAATCAAAAATGCAGCCAGCGGCAGAAATGGTATTAAAAGATAATTATTCATATCTCACTCCATTTCCCCGGTTGTCATTCCCGCTTGTCGGGAATCCCTCCGACACGCCTGGAATCAAAAGAATGATTCTGGACAAGCCAGAATGACAGAAATAATGAAATTCGTTAATTTTAAATCTTGAATCTTGCATTTTAAATTTATTTCTCATCCCTTCATCTCGTTCATCTCATCCACATGCGCAGTGGACTTGTTTCTGAAAAGGGCTATGATAATCGCAAGCCCTATGGCAGCCTCTGCCGCTGCAACAGTGATAATGAAAAACACAAGTATCTGCCCCCTCATGTCCTGCAGATAGTGGCTGAAGGCAATGAGGCTGATATTAACCCCGTTAAGCATAAGCTCTACAGACATGAACATTATTATGATGTTCTTCCTTGTAAGGAACCCGAACACCCCTATCATGAAGACCACTGCACTAAGCATCAAATACCAGTTTAAAGGCACCATAACTCACTCCGTGAGAATTCAAAATTTAAAATTAAAAATTTAAAATTAATGAATTCCGTAATTTTGAATCTTAAATCTTGTCTCCTCGGCGACTCGCCTGAGGCGAGAATCTTAAATTTATTTTTCATCAGCTCCTCGTTTTTCTCTTTGCAAGCACGATTGCGCCTATGATGGCAATAAGAAGCACCAGCGACGCTATTTCAAACGGGAACAAATACTCCGTATACAATATCGTTCCCAGGGCCTTTGTATGGGTCGCTTCCTTTATATATTCGATAGAATACTTGCCGGGCGGTGCGGCGAGCACAAAAGACCTTATTACATTAATGACAATTGCAAGGATAGCCGCAGAGACAAAAAGCCCTGCAGGCCATGAACCTATAAACCTCTTAACTTTAAGTTCCTCCCTCAGATTAAGCAGCAAGACCACAAACAGGAAAAGCACGAGTATTGCTCCTGCATAAACAATCACCTGTATGGCTGCAATGAACTCCGCATTTAAAAACAGATAAAGACTCGCTATGTGAAAGAAAAGGAGCAGCATCCACATAACGCTGCGCACAGGGTTTTTCCTCGTAACGACAAGCAGGGATAGAATAACTATCACTGCTGCATAATATCCAAAAAATAGTTTAGGTAACACAATGCTCCTCTATCCTGTCATTGCGAGCCGAAGGCGTGGCAATCCCTTTCTTTGAGATTGCTTCGTCGTCCCGATAATATCGGGACTCCTCGCAATGACATTTTTCACTTTTCATTCTTTATCCCTTTAAACATTGCCTGCCCTTCATATCCATGAAAATCTTCTGATTTCGGCCCCCAGAAATCCTTGTAGTACCTCTCGCCCTTTTTGCCTGTGAAATATTTGTCCCAGTTGGCGAGAAGCATGTCCTTCGTCATATAAAATTCTTCTCTCGAATAGCCTGAGTATTCGTAATGCTCACTCAATGAAATTGCCCCAAAAGGACATGCCTCAACACAGAAACCGCAGTAAACACACCTGAGAACCTCTACCTCATATCTGTCTACGACCTTGTTGTGGTCCTCACCCTCTGTTGTATAAATATGTATGCACTGCGACGGGCAGTACGCGCCGCAAAGACCGCATCCAACACATTTCATCTTGCCTTCTTCATTCTTCGCAAGTGCATGCAGCCCTCTGAATCCGGGCTGGACAGGTCTCTTGACCTTTGGATAGCGTCTCGTAACCGCAGGCGTAAACATTGTTCTGAGGGTCAATGCCATGCCCTGCAAGATCTCAATAAAAAATATTGTCCTTATAAACTTCCCTGCTGTCATATCATCCCTTAACCAATATTTTCACTAGACCTGTTATTACTATATTCAACAGCGCCAATGGTATAAGTATCTTCCACCCTATAGCCATAAGCTGGTCATACCTGTATCTCGGCAGGGTTGCCCTGACCCAGTAATAGAAGAACATGAATGCATAAACCTTTATAAGAAACCATACAATCCCCGGTACATTCAGCAAGAACGGGATTGCATCCGTAATAAACTTCGGGATGGTCCAGCCGCCAAGAAAGCATATTGCCGAGATTGAGGACATTATCAGCATCCCCGTGTATTCACCGAGGAAAAACATTGCAAACCTGAAACTGCTGTATTCTGTGAAATAGCCTGCCACAAGCTCGCTCTCGGCCTCCGGAAGGTCAAAGGGAAGCCTGTTCGTCTCTGCAAATGCAGCGACAACAAATACAAAGAAGCCCAGGAATTGCGGTATTGCATACATGCCTGTAGGATACTGATGCTGGGCCCTTACGATATCGGAAAGGTTAAGAGAACCTGCCATAAGCATAACCCCGACAAGGCTCAGCCCCATCGCAATTTCATAGCTTATAACCTGTGAGGCTGACCTGAGCCCGCCGAGAAATGCATATTTGGAGTTTGACGACCAGCCTGCCACGATGATTCCGTAAGCTCCGAGGGAAGACATTGCAAAAAGGAAAAGAAGCCCGATATTTATATTGGCAACAACAAAACCTTCAAAAAACGGCAGCACCGCCAATGAAGTCAGGGCCGAAACAAAAAAGATGACAGGGGCAAGATAGAATAATGGTTTATCCGCATTTGCCGGGATTATATCTTCCTTAAAAAATAATTTTACGCCGTCTGCAATCGGCTGTAAAAGCCCGTGCCAGCCCACTTCGATAGGGCCGAGCCTTACCTGCATATGCCCTATTACTTTACGCTCCCAATAAGTTGCATATGCAACATGAAGCAATGCTACGGCTATTACAGCGGCAATCTTTAAAAGTATTATTAAAATATTTATCCCGTACTTTATCAGTATATCCACAGTATCCGGCGCAATAATAGTCCCGAGGATTTCGTTCATGCCCGCACCTCGGAATCGAGTCGTACCGACTTCTCCAGCTTCACTTCGTTAGCGTCTATAACAGGGGCCTTTGTCACAGGGTCAATTGTATATTCCATCAGGCTGAACGCCCCTTTATTCTCAAAATTATTAGTGAGCATCACGGATAAATTATCGAGTTTATTATCAATATTTACAGGAAGTTCAAGAGACCCGGTCCTTGTAGATACCTTTACCATATCGCCTGATTTAAGGGAAAGAGCTTCGCCAATAGAAGGACTGATACTTGCAACTGCCTCAGGGTATATCTTTACCAATGCAGGGGCCTTCGTTGACAGCGTCCCTGAATGGAATAAGGGCCTTTCAAGCCTCAGATATAATTTCCCGTCCGGATTTACGCTGCTGCCTTTGTGCATCTGAATATCTTCCATAACGCCTCTTAAGGGCTCGCCCTTATACGGATATATTGCATCCCCTTTTTCTATCTCTTCATAAGTCAGGTCTCTGTGCAATGGAGAAATCCTGCTTATCTCTTGAAAAATTTCTTCTGCACCTGAGTAGTTAAGTTTAACTCCCATATTCTTCGACACCTCTGAGATAATCCTCCAGTCTTCCATCCCTTCCCTGTTTACAGCCTTTCTCAGACGCTGAATCCTTCTTTCCATATTGGTGAATGTTCCGTCTTTCTCTGCCCAGCTCAATGCCGGGAACACAACATCCGCAAGTTTTCCTGTCTCTGTAAGAAAGATATCCTGCACAACAATGAAATCAACATTCTTAAGGGCTGCTGTAACGGCCTTTGAATTCGGAAGATTAAAAACAGGGTTTTCCCCCATTATATACATTGCCTTTAAGGCATTGCTCTTTGCAGAATCTACCATTTCAAATATCGAAAGTCCCGGCTTTTCAGAGATTGGGGACTTCCATGCGTTTTCATATCTTTTCCTGAACTCGGCAAAGGCGAGAGGCCTGTACCCCGGCAAAAGGTCGGGTGCGCAGCCCATATCAAGCAAGCCCTGCTCATTTGCACGTTCACAAAGCAGATAGATTCTTGCATTCATGAGATAATTTATTGCTGAAATCAGCATAAGCTTATAACTGCCTCCGCTGCTCTGCACTATATCTTTGCCAAGCACTATGGCAGGCGTCAAAGATTCTGAAAGCGTATCAGTAAAGCGAATGAAATCTTTTTCAGCAATCCCGCATCTGTTTTCAACTTCTTTCGCAGATGTGTTTATATCCTTTATCTTTGCCTCAAGCACGGGGATTGAGCCTGAGAGTCCTTTTTTATTCTTCAGCGCAGAAACAAGGCCCTCAAGCAGGACGGTCTCTGTATAGAATCGCGGGCTGACTGTTAAGGGATTAAATTTTTCAAGGCCTTTAATATGCCCGATTGCAAGTATGTTCCCGCCCTTTCTTGAGCAGGCCCTTATCTGCAGGCCCAGTATCGGATTTATTGTTGTCGGGTCTCCGCCGATTACAAGCACAGAATCAGAGTTTGAAAGGCCTGCTATTATATTTGCAGTTGCGCCCTGTCCGAAGATGTTCTCAATAAACGTCTGAGTTCCTGCATACCCTGTCCTTGCGGCGCTGTCAATATTATTGGTGCCGAGTGCGATTCTCATAAATTTCTGGAAGACATAATTATCTTCATTAGTGCATCTTGGCGAGGCTATCCCTGCTATGGAAGAACCGCCGTATTTATTTTTTATTTCTCCAAGCCTCTTTGCCGTAAGGCTGATCGCCTCTTCCCATGTAGCCTGTTCAAGCACCCCGTTCTTTTTTATCATCGGGGATGTAAGCCTTTCGCTGCTCCCGACAAATTCATAGCCGAATCTTCCCCTTGAACAGAGCATTCCGTTGTTGACAGGCGAACCTATCTTTGGGATGACCCTTTTAATGCTGTCGTCCCGCACCTGGGCAACGACCGTGCATCCGACGCCGCAATATGGACATATCGTCTCTGTTTTTTCTTTTACCTGCCAGGGCCTGTAGCTGTGTCTGTGAAGCCTTGACATAATGGCTCCGACCGGACATACAGAAACACAGTTGCCGCAATATTCGCAGTCGTACTTCCCGCCTGAGAAAGGCTCTACATGAGAGTGCCCTCCTCTGTCTATAACTGCAATGGCTGACGCGCCCTGAACACCCTCGCACATCCTCACGCACCTTGTGCACATAATGCACCTTTCCATATTCCTGACAATAACCGGGTCTTCAAGGCTCTCGGGCGCCTTTCTCTTTTTCTCTTTATATCTTCCCTTTGCAGGGCCATACTTTTCCACGAGGTCCTGAAGTTCGCACTCGCCTGCCTTATCGCAGTAAGGGCAATCCAGCGGATGGTTTATAAGCAAAAATTCCAGTATCCCCCTCCTGACGTCAGCTATCTGGGGAGTCTCTGTTCTTACTACCATGCCGTCGGTAACCATCAAGGTGCATGCTGTCTGAAGCCTCGGTATCTTTTCGACTTCAACCAGACACAATCTGCATCCACCATACTTTTCCAGCTGCTCATGGTAACAGAGCGTAGGAATCTTTATGCCCGCAGACCTTGCAGCCTCAAGCACCGTGACAGGCTTTTCAAGCTTAATCTCATTGCCGTTTATGTTAATCGTAATCATCGTTTTATCTTGGATTGTCATTGCGAGTGAAACGAAGCAATCTCATTGTTTTAGATTGCCACGTCGTCCCGATAATATCGGGACTCCTCGCAATGACATAAAAACATATTCTATTTAAATCTGCATTTCGCATTTTTTATGTGTTCCTCAAATTCAGGCCTGAAATGTTTTATAAAATTTTGCACAACAGATGCTGCTCCATCTCCCAGCGGGCAGAATGTCTTGCCCATCATATTGCCGGAAACAGAGAGCATCAAATCTATGTCTCCTTCTATCCCTTCTCCGCTCTCTACCCTTCCAAGAATGTTCCTCAACCATCCTGTCCCTTCACGGCATGGAGTGCACTTGCCGCATGATTCATGTTCAAGAAACTTTAATATCCTGTAACATACTTTCACAAGGCATACACTCTCATCCATGACTATCACAGCGCCAGAGCCGAGCATACTGCCGTGCTTGGGCATATTAACAAAGTCCATGGGGCAGTCTATCTTGTCAGGAGGAAGAACCGGCGTTGTAGCGCCGCCAGGAATAACTGCCTTGAGTTTCTTGCCGCCCTTTATCCCGCCGCAGTGAGTGTAGATAATATCCCGGAGGATTGTACCCATAGGCAATTCATATACACCTGGTTTTTCAACATGCCCGCTGACGCAATAAAGCTTTGGCCCCGGACAGTCAGTGGTTCCTATCTTTGAATAGGCATCTCCTCCGATTTCGATAATATAAGGAATATTGGAAAGTGTTTCGACATTATTTACTACTGTAGGTTTTGCAAATACTCCGACATTAACCGGGAACGGAGGCTTAATCCTCGGCTGTCCCTTGTCTCCTTCAAGTGATTCTATTAAAGCAGTTTCCTCTCCGCATATATATGCGCCGGCTCCCTGATGTACAGCAAGATGGAATTTAATCCCCTTGCCTAAAATATTGTCTCCCAGAAAACCATTATCATTTGCCTGCTTGATTGCCCTGTTAAGAATATTTTTTGCCTCGGGATATTCACCCCTGAGGTATATGTATCCGTATTCTGCTCCAAGCGCATAACCGGATATTGCCATGCCCTCAATGAGAAGATGGGGATTTTTTTCAAGTATCGGCCGGTCCTTAAAGGTCCCCGGCTCCCCTTCATCAGCGTTACAGAGAAGATATTTTGGAAATTTGGGGTCTGCAGATGCAAAGGTCCATTTCATCGCAACAGGAAAGCCTGCGCCTCCGCGTCCCCTCAGCCCTGCTTTTTTCACTTCCTCGATAATCTCCTTGGGCTGCCTTTCGAGGGCCTTTGGAAGACTGCTGTAACCCCCGGCTTTCTTATACTCATTAATATCAGCCGAGTTAGGGTTTTCTATGTTTTTTAAAAGTACTTTTTCCATGTCCTTAAACTCGTTCAGTAAACCTTTTCTTGTCATTGCGAGCGTAGCGTGGCAATCTCTCTTTTAGATTGCTTCGTCACTATCGTTCCTCGCAATGACATATCTATTTGTATCTCTCCAATATCTTCACTATATTATCTTCTGTTAAATTTTCATAAAAGTCATCATTCACAAGCATTGCAGGAGCAGTCCCGCACGCTCCTATGCATTCCATTATAACCATCGAAAATCTTCCGTCAGAGGTTGTCCCCCCCGGTTCAAGGCCATGTTTATTTTTCAGAAAATCAACAAGCTTCTCTGCGCCAAGTATCATACACGAAACATTTGTGCAAAGCTGGACAATATTCCTTCCCATCGGCTTATGTTTATACATTACATAGAATGTGGCAACACCTCTTGCAATTGCCTTTGGAACTCCGAGAATTTCTGAAACAGCCTCATAAGCCTCGGGACTTAAATGCCCGAATTCCCTCTGGGCAATATAAAGAGCAGGCAAAAGCGCAGCCCTTGCATTAGGGTATTTCTGCCTTATCTCATTCAGTTCTTTTATGGCTGCTTCGTTAAGCATTATCTGTCGCATTCTCCAAGAACAATATCTATCGTCCCTATATTTGCAATAACGTCTGCAATGAGTCCCCCCTCACACAACCTCGGAAGTACCGAGGCATGAATAAAAGAAGGAGCCCTGACTCTCATCCTGTAAGGTTTGCCTGTCCCGTCGCTCACAAAATAAAATCCCAGTTCGCCTTTCGGAACCTCTGTCCCCATATATACCTCTCCCTCCGGGACTGTCGGGCCTTTAGTTATCAATATAAACTGGTGGATGAGATGCTCCATGTCCTTTAAAACCATGTCTTTAGGCGGAAGTGTAAATTTAGGCGCATCTGCCATCACCGGGCCTGCAGGAAGTTTTTCTATGCATTGTTTTAGTATCCTGTTTGCCTGCCTCATTTCCCCCATCTTCACCAGATACCTGTCGTAACAGTCTCCCTTCCTGCCGATAGGCACATCAAAGTCCACCTTGTCATATGCATCGTAGGGAGCATATTTCCTCACATCATAGTCCACTCCGGAACCACGGAGTATTGCTCCTGTAAGACCCCAGTTTATGGCTTCTTCTGCGGAAATAACGCCTATGCCGACTGTCCTGGCCTTCCATATCCTGTTTTCAGTGACAAGGGTTTCATAGTCATCCATCTTTGAAGGGAAATCAAGGACAAATTCATAAAGCCTGTCAAGAAATTCCTGTGAAATATCATTGCGGACTCCGCCCACTCTCGGATAACTTACTGTGAGCCTTGCACCGCATAACATCTCGAAGAGGTCCATTATTACTTCCCTTTCCCTGAATGCGTAGAGGAATGGCGTCGTAGCTCCAATATCCAGAACATGGGTGCCAAGCCATATAATGTGGCTTGATATCCTTCCCATCTCAGCTACCATAGTCCTGATAAACTTTGCCCTCTCAGGCGCTTCAATGCCGAATAACTTTTCAACGGCATTAACATATCCGACATTGTTGTTCATTGAGGCTATGTAATCAAGCCGGTCACTTAAAGGAAGCGCAGAAAAATATGTCCTGTTCTCTCCGAGTTTCTCAATCCCCCTGTGAAGGTATCCTACATAAGGCGTGCATTTGACAACTGTCTCACCGTCGAGGTTAAGCACAAGCCTCAGAACACCATGAGTTGCAGGGTGCTGCGGCCCCATGCTTACAGTTAACTCTTTCGTCTCAAATGTTTTTTCTATGTCTTCCATGATTTTACGATTCACGATTCACGATGCATGATGCATGATTTCTGATATTTTTTATCGTGTATCCTGTATCTTGCATCCTGTATCCTTTTTTATTCATGCCACTCAAATTCCCTAAACCTTTTTGCCCTGTCAAGGACATCAAGAAATCCCGGCCATTCCTTGACAGGCCCTTTAAGAGGATAGTCTTTTCTTAACGGATGCCCTTCCCAGTCCTCCGGCATAAGTATTCTTCTGAAGTCAGGATGTCCCTTAAACACAACCCCATACATGTCATAACACTCCCTTTCATGCCAGTTTGCGCCTACCCATACAGGCATGACTGAATCAATGCTGCTGTCGTTCTCAGGGACTTCTGCTTTTATTCTTATGGCATGACGGTGTTTTATTGAATAAAGATGATATACGACTTCAAACCTGTTGTCTTTTTTCCCAAGGTAATCAACACCGCAAACATCAATAAGATAATCAAAATAAAGCTCAGGCTCATCGTGCAGGTATCTGGATATTTCAAGCATCCTGCCCTTCTTCATGGTAACAGCAACCTGTCCCCTGAATTCCTTTATGCCAAGGACTTCATCAGGAAATTTTTCTTTAATCTTATCAGCAATTGCTAATGGTTCCATATTCCTAGCGCAGTAGCACAGCAGCGCAGTAGCGTAGCAGTAACCTTACTGCTGTTCTATTGCTCTGCTGGTCTATTTTCATCTCCATCTGCTCCACCTGAAATGCTCTCCCTTTATCTTTTCCTGAAGCTTGATAATCCCATCGAGCAAAGCCTCTGGCCGCGGAGGGCAGCCGGGAATATAAACATCCACAGGGACAAAACTGTCGCACCCCTGCACTGTGCTGTATGTATTGAATATGCCTCCGCTGCATGCGCAGCTTCCCATGGATATTACATACCTCGGCTCAGGCATCTGGTCATAGACCCTTCTTACTATCTGGGACATCTTTTTTGTTACTGTCCCTGCAACAATCATAAAATCTGCCTGCCTCGGCGAGCCCCTGAAAATAATTCCCATCCTGTCCAGGTCATAGTGTGACGATCCCGTCGTCATCATTTCAATGGCGCATCAGGCAAGGCCGAATGTGACAGGCCACAAAGATGAACTTCTTCCCCAGTTAATTAACTTGTCGAAAGAGGTGATTATGATATTCGGCGCAAGTATCTTTGTGCCTTCCTCAACCTCAACAAGCGACGGGGAAAAAGTCGTGGTTATCAGTCCCATACAAATGCCTCCTTTTTCCATGCATAAACATATCCAACGAGAAGTATTATTATAAAAATAATCATTTCAATAAAAGCATAAAGCCCGAGCCTGTCGAATACCACTGCCCACGGATAGAGAAAAACCGCTTCAACGTCAAACACAACAAAGAGCATTGCAATGATATAAAACTTTACAGAGAACCTCATGCGCGGTTCCCCTACCGGCGGGTTGCCTGATTCATAAGGCATGAGTTTTTCCGGATACGGCCTGCTTAATCTGAAGAGTATTCCGACAACGAGGGCACCAATCCCGAAGGCCGTTGCGACCATCAAGAACATTAGAATCGGTAAATAATCTGATGGTAAATAAGTTCCAGGCATAAATGTAATGTTTATACTTTAAAACCTTAATTCTTGTCAAGCAAAAAATATCAATCTGTAACTTTAGGTCTGGGTTCAGCTGTGTAGTTGTTGTAAATTAAGGGCAAGGCAAGGCCGGAAATTTTTTCAGCCTTTAGTTTTGTACAATAGCTCCAGCAATTCTTTCCTCTCCGGAGAATCCGGTCGTTGCGACTCGTCCGCACCCAGGCGGACTCGCCGAGGAGAGAAACCGAGCGGCAGCAGGCTCAGCGCCTTATTAAAGTGTTTCCTTGCTAAAGTTGTATGACTTGAACCTAAAGCAAGTCCCTTTTTAAAAATTTTTAAGAATTTTAATGATTTTATCGATAACACGCTCAGTTAATTCTTTGTTTAGAGA
>ERZ1292630.3336-Hain-H41-02um-R3-3336-length-14204-cov-6_pt1 | contig 14204 bp, 10 predicted proteins | sample MGYA00564408_ERZ1292630 | MGnify/ENA primary metagenome ERZ1292630 (study PRJEB36523, sample SAMEA6512641) | groundwater metagenome | collected 2019-01-08 | study: AquaDiva: Metagenomics assemblies of 32 groundwater samples | reverse complement strand
CAGCCACACGCCCGCCGATCCGGCCACCATCAGCACCGTCAATTGGATGATGAGAAACGCTTTGAGCCCGAAAATCCAGATGAGGCCGACCGACATCAGCCCGACCACCAAGGTCGTCAGGTGTACCGAATAACGCTCGCGGGCTGGGGCTTTCGGTTTAGGTACCCGGTTGATGCCCAAGAACAGAACCATCGGAGCGATCACAAAGAGGATGAAAGGATTCCGCGCCAGTTTGTAGGAGAAGCGGCGCCAGCGTGATGATTCGATGTATTCCTGCACCGTCAACGTCCACACATCGCCCGTGCCGCGCCGGTCCAGATCGCCGGAGGACGAATGATGGATCGCGTGTTCCCAACGCCAGTGATAATACGGCGTGAACGTCAGCACGCCGGTGATCGCGCCGACGATGTGATTGGCCGTCTGCGATTTGAAGAAAGAGCCGTGGCCGCAATCGTGGAAAATGATGAACATCCGCACCGTCAATCCGCCCGCCAAGATCGCCAGCGGAATCGTCAGCCACCAGGAAATCTTGGTGGTGAAATACATCGCCACCCAAAGTCCGACGTACGGGAGGATGGTGTTAACCATCTGCCAGACTGCCCGTGGCACCGACGGCTTCTGGTAGCGCAACACGATTTCCTTCCACGCGGAAGCATCTGCCGGTTCAGCACCTTCGCCAAATTTTGTATCATTCATCATATCGTTACGAACTACGTTCTCCGCACTGCCAAAAGAATTAGAAACTCAGCTTGGGAAATTCACCACGCAATGTTAGTTGCGAACTCGCAGTGCGGCAACTCTACTTTGCAAAATTTTTCTCATCAGTTAGACCGACAATCATCGCGAATACACAAAATTAGAATCAACAAATCTCAGACCCGCCAAAATGCAGCTCTTGATTGTTATCTCTGATGCCAGCACGAAAATTTCGATTCACGCTCCGGCCTGACTCCTTGCTAACGTGATGTGCATGAAAACTCGCATCTCATTCATCAAACGCATCTGCCTCATCGCCGCGATTGTTGCCGGCATCAGCGGTGGCATAACTGCGTCCACTCAGGCGCAGACCAACAAAACCCGCGTGGGCGTTTATGATTCCCGCGCCGTGGCGGTGGCTTACGCGAACTCCACCGAGTTTAAGGACTCGATAAAATCCATCGAAGCTGAACACAAGAAAGCCAAGGAAGCCAAGAACGAGAAGCGTGTGAAGGAAATCGAGAACCAGATGAAGCTGCGACAAACCCGCGCCCACGAACAAGCCTTCAGCACCGGCTCCGTCGCGCCCATCATGGAAACAGTCAAAGACCGCCTGCCCGAAGTTGCCAGACAGTCCGGCGTGCAACTCATCGTCAGCAAATGGGAGTTGAACCACCAATCGTCCGAGATCGAGACCGTGGACGTGACGGACAAGATTGTCGCGTTGTTTCAAGTGAGCGAACGCGGCTTGAAGTGGAGCAAAGAGATCCAGCAAAAGCCGCCCCTGGCCATCGAGAAAATCCGCGAGCACATGGATTGATTTGGGGGAGCGATGCCCTAAACTCGCGCCATGAACCCGCCCTCGCTCGGCTACGTGATTTTATATGTGAACGATGTCGCCGCCAGCCTCACCTTTTACGAAAAGGCATTCGGTCTGGCCCGTCGCTTTTTCACCGATGAAAATGGCAAGGCCTACGGTGAACTCGAAACCGGCGCGACCCGTCTCGCGTTCGCCAGCGTTGCGCTGGCCACCGAACATTTGAAACAACCCGTCGTGGCCGCCGCGCCGGACAAGTCGCCGTTGGGAGTGGAGATCGCTTTGACTACGCCCGATGTTCCGACGCTGTTCCAACACGCCGTCCAAGCCGGCGCGACCGCCGTGAGCGAACCCGCCACCAAACCGTGGGGGCAAACCGTTGCCTACGTTCGCGACAATTCTGGTTTCTTGGTCGAACTATGCACTCCAATGCCATGACCAATCGCGCCGAAGCCTCTGACGAAGGCGGACTCGTCGAGCTGTGCACGCCCATGCCGTGATCTAAGACAATTCAGTGTGGCAGAATCACCGCGCCGCTTTCCTCCACATACTTCACTTCCGGGATGAAGCGTTTGCCGAAGATAAGTATCGCGAGGGCAATCCACGCCGTCGCCATGAAGACCAGCGCCACGGGCAGCATCGTCTTGGAATCGAAGATGCCGATGCTCGCCGACGCCAGCCCGGAAATGCCGATCTGCAAAAAGCCCAGCATCGCCGCCGCGCTGCCGATATTCCGGCTGAACGGCACGAGCGCCAGCGCCGCCGCGTTCGGATATGCCAGCCCCAGACTCGACAGCGCAATGAACAGCAACACCAGCGTCGCGCCCAGATCGAACCAGCCGTAAGCCGTTCCCACCAGCAACAGCAACGTCGTTGGACATTCCACTAGCAACGCCCCGCGAAAGATCTGTTCGCTCGAAAACTTGCGCAGCAACAGCACATTCACCTGATTGCTGCCGATGAACCCCACCGACAACCCGGCGAAGATCGCGCCGAACTGCTTCGCACTCACTTGAAAGACTTCCATGAAGATGATCGGCGAACTCGTCACATACACCAGCAACCCCGAGAACGCGAACGCCCCGGCCACCGCATACGTCAGGAACTGCGGCTCGCGCAACACCGCGAAGTAATTCTGCAAAATTGGGCGCAGCCGCAACGACACGCTCGGGTCCGGTGGATATCCGTCCGGCAACACCCAGCGCGTGACGAGCAACATCACCAGCACGAACGCCGCGAGCACGATGAACACCCATTGCCAGCCCAATTGCACCGCCACCAACACCCCGACACTCGGCGCGAGCATCGGCGACGCGCTGATCACCAGGATGAGCAACGAGATGATTTTGGCCGTTTCGTGCGCCGGAAAGAAATCCCGCACCATGGCCATCGCCGCCACGCCCGCCGCGCAACCGCCAAGCGCCTGCACAAACCGCAGCGCGATGAGCGATTCCACATTCCGCGCGAACAGGCACAACACCGACGCGACGATGAACAACCACAGCCCCGCATACAACGGCAGCTTGCGCCCGAACCGATCCAGCAACGGCCCGTATGCCAGTTGCCCCGCCGCCAGCCCGGCAAAATAACTCGCCAACGACAGCGACACCCGGGCCGTCGTCGTCTGCAACGCCTTGGCGATCTCCGGGAACGCCGGCAGATACATATCAATCGCGAACGGGCTGATGGTGGACAGCGCGCCCAGGATGACGATGATCAAAAAACGGTTGTGCGTTTGTGACATGACTTGGTGCTGTCGGAAGTGTTAAATCGGGATGAAAAGGGCGTGATGCCAACCGTCCGGGGATTTTGACTCCATCAGCGCCGGACAAAAACCATTTCAATCCCGCCCGGTCAAGAGTGAAACCGTAGTTTAGCCACAGATGGCCACCGATGAACACAGATTCGGTGGGGCGAGGCTACCGACGAGCCGGACAAGTTTGCGCGAATTTCGCGAATTACCGCGAATTCAATTCCCGGTAAAGCGCTTTGCCGTAAGATGCGTGACATGACTTCCGAAGGCTTGCGAGCGGAGAAAACATCGCCATTGCAACCATCGGCTAGCATTTGGCTTCAAGCTCTCCGGCTGCGACCCAACGTAAGTATTCTTCGCGGTCGTAGCTGGCGTCGGCCAACAGGTCTGCGCTGGAATTCGTGAGCTTGTTTTTCAATTCAGAGTCGGCGGCGAGAATTCCATCAACATCCCGGATACTCTCAGCCACGGATACCAGATCTATCGCGCTCTCAAGTTCGCCTGGAAATTGTCGGGCGTTTGTTTGCACGGTTGATACGCCAGTCGCATCTACGGGAGGCTCAAAATGCGGGATGATTAAGAACCCGACGGACAGCATTCCCACATTTGAGTCAGGCTTAATTGTATAGCGATAACTCGGAAGAAGCTTCACCGAGCAGCGAGGGCTTGATTGAGCAAGGGGACGCATCAGCCATTTGCCAAGCACGACACCAAAGACGTTTGTAAGTTGGTTTGCATCCAGCGCCGAAATATCCAAGGCGTGTTCGGCAGATTGATAAGCTGAGCGAGGAATTAGCTTTTCAAGGGCATCTGCAAAGCTGCCGTGCTGGTTGCAATTGTCACGCAGCGCTTGGGCAAGTTTGTTTAACTCCGGCTGGTGGGCGGTTTCCCGGTCAACTTGAGTAGTCGCAAAAAGCAGCCACGGCGTCCGCTGCCTCTCCAACTGATAGCAAAGCAATTGATGGAGGGCAGAATAGTTTGCTTCCATCTCGCCCGGTTTGCCGCGTGGAATCAGCGAGTCACACAAATCAAGATTCACCACGTCGAATGGACCGTAGCTGCGAAGCGATTGAAAGGCGTGCGTGTTTTTTCTGGCGATGTTTTGAAATGCATCACTGATGACATGCGAATCTTTGCAGATTTTAGAAAGCTGAGTCACGGCGTTTTCGGCCACGTCAAGGTGGCGACGGCGCTCTTGAGCCATAGCTGAATTGTTGAACCCAAGAAACCGAAGTTCACAACCCTCCTCCTGAAGTCCGCGCCAGACGCAGCGAACGTCGAGCAAATCTTCACCAGGAAGAACCAAGCACCGAACCGGGCGATCCACTTCGCGGCGCAGGTATCGTTGAGCCAGGAAACGAATCTCATGATTCCATTGGCGCTCGCGGATGAACTGCTTGCGAACCCGATGCCATGGCTTGAAATCCTTGCGAAGGGTTGCAGAAAGCGACGAATGTTTTGGCAACTCGTCGGGAACTATTCCGTCGCTGAGATCGGAATCACTCATCCCTCGCCCCCAAACAGCGCAACCTCCACGATGTCGCGAATCAATTGCTCCTGCTCCTCAAACGACAAACCTTTCAGCACTTGCCATGCGTTCAATATCTGCGCGATGGCCACCGCCTTCTTTTCAATCAGGGTTTCTCGTTCTGCGTTTGAGCCGGTCTTTCGTTGTGCGTTGGACTGGGGAACGACTGCCGATTTAGTTAATGCCAGGACTCCGCTCCGCCGGAGACTCGCGGCTCGCTTTGTCTCGTCTGGCTTCAACAAAACGACTTCTGGCACGTCTTCGATGCCATGAGATTCAAGCAGTTCAACAACTTTCTTTTCCAGAGCAGCGCGGACTTCTTTTCCTTCTTTGGCTTTTTTCTGCGAGCGCACGTTCGCCCCGATTTCTTTGTGGCGGTTCGCGAATTGCCGCAGTGCCGAGTGCAGCCACTTGACCAAAAACTGAAAATGAGGATGAGCAAAATTATAGGATTCTCGGTCAAGGTTGATCGCTCCGTCAAATCCTTCACGGATGAAAACTTCGGCAGTGATTTGCCGCAAGCGATTCTGCTCGGAAACCTGATACCCCATGAAAGTGCGATCAAACGCCGCGCCGGAAGCGTTGCCAACACGGACAACCACGCCCTGATGTTGAGTCGGCAGCACTTTGGGAGTCCAAAACAGATACGCCTCGAATTCTAACGGGCCGCCACTCAATTCAACCGGCTTGCCCTTGAACGCCTCTCGACAATGACCAAGGCAAAGAATTGGCGTCTTCACCGCGCTCGGCGTTTTGGGTTGGTTGCGGAAAATAATTGGGCGTGAAAGCCTGACACCATCTACTTCAACCGTGAAGCTGTCCCCTCGCTTTACTTCCGGGGACTTTAAATCAAGTGCTTTGCGGGCGGACTCTGTCGCTCTAAGCTTCAGTTGTTTTGCCTGTCCTTTGGTCGAATTTTCCAACTGGAAAAAGAGCGCCTCGTCATCAGGCGTCAGGTCGAACGGATGCCCATCGAGGTATGGTAACGGCGCGGACAGTGCGAGAGTCCAAAGGGTTTGCAGATAACGGTCGCAGACGCTTTCCAAATCCACCAAGTCCTTATCTGAATCAGCAAAGCTGCGGACTTTTTGGACGAGCTTGAGAAATTTTTCAGACGAGTTGTCTTCATCTTCCCACGGCAGGCAGGGTTGCATGATGAGTTCGCCCGGCTTGCTCTTGTCCGTGCGGCCAATATGAAGCAGCGGCTGCGGACTCAAATGCTTGCCTTCGGTCTCCATCTCGTAATCCAATTTTGCCCACAAATCTTGGCTGGCCAGTTCGGTTTGAGTCCGGGGAAGTAATTCGAGGAGCTTGATTTCTGTCCCTTGCGACTCGCGGTCTTCCTTGCCAACTGGCTCGCAGATAATCGAGGCGCTTCCGGTTTCAATTTCCGGCTGGCTGCCACGGTCATAATTCAGCAACTGCTGTTCGTTGTGCAACGGGCCAAGCGTGATGTCGGCGATGGTGCGAAACGCATCACCCTTCCGTTTGCTGATGATTAAAAAATGGCGTGTAAATTGAGCGACAGCGAAAAGCCCGATGCCGAGCTTGCCAATCAACCGTCGTCCACCCGGACTACGCGTCGGGTCGTTTGTCGCTGTGATTTCGAGCGTCTGTCCTTCCTTCGTTCTTTTGGCACTCCCACCGATGTTCTTCAGCAGATGAATGAGGGTTTCTGGCGACAAGCCGATTCCATCATCACGGACGATGATCGTCGAAAAACGCGGAGCATCCGTGAGAATTACAACCTGCCTTGCGTCGGCGTCGTAAGCATTGGATATAAGTTCGCGCAAAGCCGAAGCGGGCTGGCGGTAAATACCTTCGGTGATGCGGGCAAGCACCCGCTCGTTGGTTGTTAGTGGCGTCTCAACTGGCTTCCCCGTATCGCCTGTGCGACGAATACTTTGTGCCAACTTTGTTTCATCCTGATTCATCTTGGAGGCAAAGGTATCTGTGCGAACTCCAACAAAACGCGGAGAACCACGCCAGCCAGCGGCGGTGGCACGGCGTTGGTTACTTGCTCCATCTGATTCGCAAACGAACCATAAACTCGAAAGTCATCCGGGAAACCTTGCAGCCGTGCTGCCTCCCGAACCGTAATACTTCGAGGTTCTTCAAAATGAGCTGGTGGCGCCCGATGCCCGGAGAAAAGCGTGTTCGACAAACGAGTGGGATGCAGTCGGCGATATGACATCGGCCCTTTGCCCGGCTCTATCGCCGCTATCTTTTTCTTCACTCGCTCTGAATGTTGCATCGCGAAGTGGTTGGTGATTTTCCCGTTATCCAGTTCATCCTTGTAGCGGTCAGGACGAACTTTGGGTGTTGGCAGGCCGCGAAGCGCCTGCTGGACATTGACAGACCTTGATTTGAATGAGTCAAGGCGCTGCTGGACAGCTTTGGCATTAAGCGGCTGGCGGCTCACCAAAAAGAATGCTCGTTCACGCTTTTGAGAAACACCAAACTCTGATGCATCAAGAACGATGTGCGTGACGTGGTAGCCAGCCTGTTCAATAGCATGCTCGAACGACTCAACACGGGCCTCATACTTATCGTTCAGAAGCATCGAAACATTCTCAACCAACGCGCAATCGGGGCGGAGCAGCGCAATAGCATGGGCAACGGCAACCAAAACTTTGTTACGTCGGTCGGAAGGGTCGCGTGAGCCGGCGGCAGAAAATCCCTGACACGGCGGCCCTGACAGCACCACCACCGGCTGCTGCGCGGCTCTAAATTGCTCCGCCAGCTTCACACACTGGTTTAGGATCGTCTTCGAGCGAACGCTTCCCGCCAACGCGGCAGCATCGGGAAAATTCTTTGAGAAAGTTTTTAGCGCGCTTGAATTTGTATCCACGCCAGCGACAACTTGAAGCCCAAGATTGCTTCCGGCCAATGACAGACCACCTAGGCCACTGCAGAAATCAATCAGACCCGGCGCCGTCGGAATGTTTTTTTTGAAAGCGACTATTCCGTCCGAACGCTTGGACTGTCGACTTGCGCTCTGGCCTGTATGTTCGGTTGTTGAAATCACAGTTGCTGGTCGAATTATTACATAAACCTCAATTTAGTCGCCAACATTTTCAAGCGTGTGGGTGGAGAGGCGTTAATCGCAGGTTGCTCTGCGTCTCTGCGGTTCAATTCACTTCCGCTGGAAAACCAGTTCTCCATCCTTCGCGCTGACTTTGATTTTTATCATTGGGCCTGAATTCACCCACCAGCAGCTTCGTCGCGAGCGGATCGAGCAGGTGTTCTTGAATCGCGCGTTTGAGCGGGCGCGCGCTTTTGGAAATTGCCGCACGGCGTCTCGTGTGTATTCTGCGCTTGAGACTATGACGCCCACATTGAAAGTCATCAATCAGATGCAGGCCGATGGCGTCATCGGTCAATACGCCATTGGCGGCGCGGTGGGCGCGACGTTTTATCTCGAACCGGCTGACACGCTGGACATTGATGTTTTTGTTTCCCTGCAACCATCTCCCGGCAGTTCGTTTCTGTCGCTCACTCCCATTTACGATTATCTCGCCGCGCGCGGCTTCAAGTCGGAAAACGAACACATCGTCATCGAAGGCTGGCCGGTGCAGTTTCTTCCTCCTGCGGATGCGTTGGGAGAAGAAGCGTTGGCCCAAGCCATCGAGACGGAGGTTGAAGGCATCAAGGTGCGGGTGATGAGTGCCGAGCATCTGGTAGCGATCGCGCTGCAAACCGGTCGCGCCAAGGATTTCAGCCGGATTTTGCAATTCGTTGAGAGCGGGGTTCTTCATACGGACAAGCTGGATCAGATTCTTTCGCGGCACGGGTTGCTTGCCAAATGGGAGCAGTTCGGGCAAAAGTTTATGCGAGGCGATACATGAGCGAGTGGATGCGCAAAGTTTTGGAAGGCAAGCGGGCCGAGAGAAAGCGGCTCGCCGCGCTGCCTTTTAGCGAGAAGCTCAAATTGCTGACGCAGCTTCGCGACCGCAGCCTGGCAATCGCTGCGAGCCCATTGCGGCGGCAGTCTCGTTCGCGTTGAGGGAAGGTTGGGACGGCGCGCTGCGCCGTCCGGTCATCGCAGCGCGATGACCCTACCATTATTTCGCTTTGAACGTCAGGCTGTCCCCATCCGCAGTTACTTTGATCTTTTCACCAGGCTTGAATTCCCCCGCCAGCAACTTCGTCGCGAGCGGGTCGAGCAGGTGTTCTTGAATCGCGCGTTTGAGGGGGCGGGCGCCGAATTGCGGGTCGTAGCCTTCGCTGGCCAGCAGCTTCTTCGCGGCGGCATCCACGTCGAGCGTGAGATTCTGTTGTGCGAGGCGTTGTTCCAATCGCCCGAGCTGGATGTCCACGATGCGCGCGAGTTCGCTTTCGTCGAGGCTTTGGAAAATGATCACGTCGTCCACGCGATTCAGGAATTCCGGGCGGAAATGTTTTTTCAACTCGGCCAGCACCTTGTCTTCCATTGCCTGATGCGCAGATTTGTCCGTGTGGCCGTCCATGAAATACTCCTGGATGATGGGCGAACCGATATTGCTGGTCATGATGACGATGGTGTTTTTGAAATCCACGGTGCGACCCTGACCGTCGGTGAGCCGGCCATCGTCGAGCACTTGCAGCAGCACGTTGAATACGTCGTGATGCGCCTTCTCGATCTCGTCGAACAGGATTACCGAGTATGGTTTGCGGCGCACGGCTTCGCTGAGTTGCCCGCCTTCCTCGTAACCGACGTAGCCGGGCGGCGCGCCAATGAGCCGCGCGACGGTGTGCTTCTCCATGTATTCACTCATGTCGATGCGAATCATCGCCTGCTCGTCGTCGAAGAGAAATTCCGCGAGCGCGCGGGCGGTCTCGGTCTTGCCCACGCCGGTCGGCCCGAGAAAAATGAACGAGCCGATGGGGCGATTCGGGTCTTGCAAGCCGCTGCGGGAACGGCGCACGGCATTGGACACGGCGGTGATGGCTTTTGCCTGACCGATGACGCGGTCGCGTAAACGCTCTTCCATTTTGAGCAACTTCTCCCGTTCGCCTTCGAGCATCCGCGACACGGGAATGTGCGTCCACGCCGCCACGACGCGCGCGATGTCTTCGTCGGTGACTTCCTGGCGGAGCAGGGAAGTGCGCGGGGATTGCGTGGACTGCTTCTCAATCGCGGCGAGCTTTTTCTCCAGATCGGGGATCTTGCCGTATTGAACCTCCGCCGATTTGGTGAGATCACCAGCACGCTGCGCCTGCTCCAATTCAATCTTCGCCTGCTCGAGTTGTTGCTGCACGATGCTGACGGCATTGACGGCGGTTTTCTCGTTCTGCCATTGCGCAGTGAGCGCTTTGGATTTCTCCTTCAAGTTCGCGAGAGTTTTGTCAATCAACTTGAGCCGTTCCTTGCTCGCATCGTCCTTCTCCTTTGCGAGCGACATGCGCTCGATTTCCAACTGGAGAATCTGGCGGTCAAGCTGGTCGAGTTCCGTGGGCTTGGAATCCAGTTCCATTTTGATGCGCGATGCAGCTTCGTCTACGAGATCAATCGCCTTGTCTGGCAGAAACCGATCCGTGATGTAACGATGCGACAAGGTCGCGGCTGCCACGAGCGCGGCGTCCTGAATCCGCACGCCGTGATGGACTTCGTAACGCTCCTTGAGCCCACGCAAAATCGCGATGGTCGCCTCCACCGTCGGCTCAGCTACCTGCACCGGTTGGAAGCGGCGTTCCAGCGCAGGGTCTTTCTCGATGTGCTTGCGATATTCGTCCAGCGTCGTCGCCCCGACGCAGCGGAGTTCGCCACGTGCGAGCTGGGGTTTCATGATGTTCGCCGCATCGCTCGCGCCTTCCGCCGCGCCAGCGCCGACGAGCGTGTGCAACTCATCAATGAACAAAATGATTTTCCCTTCGCTAGAAACAATCTCCTTGAGAAAGGCTTTCAAGCGCTCCTCGAATTCGCCCCGAAACTTTGCGCCCGCGATCATCGCGCTGAGGTCCATCGCCACGAGCCGCTTGTTCTTGAGCGATTCTGGAATGTCGCCGCTGACGATACGCCGCGCCAATCCTTCCGCAATCGCCGTCTTGCCAACGCCGGGTTCGCCGATGAGCACCGGATTGTTTTTCGTGCGCCGCGTCAACACTTGCATCACGCGCCGAATTTCCTCATCGCGCCCGATGACCGGATCAATCTTGCCTTGGCGAGCGAGAGCGGTGAGATCGCGGCCGTATTTTTCGAGCGTTTGAAATTTTCCTTCGGGTGCTTGATCCGTCACCCGCTGATTGCCGCGCAGATCAACCAGCGCCTTGAGCACCACGTCACGCTTCAGCCCATGCGTCTTGAAAATCTGCTTCAACGCCGAGCCGCCAGAATCAAGAATGCCAAGGAGCAAGTGTTCCGTGCTGATGTAATCATCCTTGAGCTTGCCCGCTTCAGATTGCGCCGCATCCAGAGCCTTCTTTAATTCCTGGCTGGAGAAGACGTCACTGCTGCTTGTCCCCGTGACCTTGTGACGCCGCGCGAGTTCTTGTTCAAGGGCAGGGGAGAGAGCGCTCGGCGGAACACCAATTTTCTCCAACAACTCCGGCACGAGACTCTCGCCCTGCCCCATCAACGCCAGGAGCAAATGCTCGCAATCAACAGCTTGGTGCGAGTGTTTGTGAGCGATGCGTTGGGCTTCGGCCAGCGCTTCCTGTGATTTTATTGTCAGCTTGTCCAGTTGCATATCCTATCAATGGGATTGACCGGGGAACTCGTCAAGTGTTCAGCCATCAGCAATAAGCTTGGACTCCGCAATATTTTAGCGGGCCGGGGAGCAGGGCGGAATTGCGGGAAGGACTCAACCCATTGTGGAAATTAAAAATCTTTACACACAGATTGTGAATAACTACGTTGTCAGGGCATTTTTGACTAAAGAAGAAAGTATGGAAGCCAAAGCTAAGACGATTGAATCATTCAAGACGCACGAGAAGGACACCGGTTCTGCCGACGTGCAAATCGCGCTCCTCACGCAGCGCATCAACCATTTGACCGAGCACCTGCAAGGCAACAAGAAAGACCACGCATCCCGCCGCGGTTTGCTGATGATGGTCGGCCAGCGCCGTCGGCTGCTCGACTACTTGCATGACACTGACTTGGCCCGTTATCAAACGGTCACCAAGAAGCTGAAGTTGCGTAAATAATTTTCAAAGCGCGTGGCCTGTGCCGCGCGCTTTTTGTTTCAACCCGGCCGGATGCGCGACCGGCCAATTCACATCAACAAGTTCGCGCGCAAAAAGATCGTTGCCCCCGGGAGATTTCAATCAGACCCGAAAGCCTTCGGGTCTGATTGAAGTTCCTCGGTGGTAACGGCAACAAACCACCATGTCAGAGAAAATAACCGCCTCGGTAGGCGATAAGCAAATTACCATCGAAACCGGCAAGCTCGCAAAGCAAGCCGACGGTGCCGTGACCGTTCAACTCGGCGAAACAGTCATCGTTGTGGCCGCCGTGGCTGCAACCAAAGCGAAGGAAGGCCAGGACTTCTTTCCGCTTACGGTTGACTACCGCGAAAAAGCCGCCGCCGCCGGAAAATTTCCGGGTGGATACTTCAAGCGCGAAGGCCGTCCGACCGAAAAGGAAATTCTCACGTGCCGCCTCACGGATCGTCCGATCCGTCCGCTGTTCCCCAAAGGTTGGTATAACGAAGTCCAGGTTCAGACCGTGGTGCTCAGCGCCGATGGCGAAAACGATCCCGATATCCTCAGCATCATCGGCGCGAGCGCGGCGTTAATGGTCAGCGATATTCCGTGGGACGGTCCGCTCGGTGCGGTGCGCGTTGGTCGCGTGAACGGAAAGTTCATCGCGAATCCAACGCATGCCGAGATGAAAGACAGCGATCTCGATCTCGTTTACGTCGGTAACGCCACGGACATCGTGATGTATGAAGGCGCGGCGGACGAAATCACGGAAGCCGATTTCGCGGCGGCCTTGAAGTTTGGTCAGGAATCGTGCGCTCCGTTGATCGCTGCGCAGAACGAGCTGGTTGCCAAAGCCGGCAAGAAGAAGCGCGCCATCACGTTGAACATTGTTCCGGATGAAATTCTGCAAGAAGCCAAGACGCTCGCGGGTGATCGTTTTATTCCAGCCTTGCTGACTCCGGGCAAGTTGAATCGCGAAGCGGCCTGCAAAGCCATTCAAGATGAAGTCGGCGCAAAGCTCGTCGAGAAGTTCGGCGCTGAAAAAGTTACCAAGTTCGTCATCAACGACGCGTTCTATTACATCCAGAAGGAAGCGGTTCGTGGTTTGGTTCTCACCCACGGCAAACGCCTCGATGGTCGCACGTTTGATGTCGTTCGTCCGATCTCCAGCGAGGTTGGTATCCTCCCACGCGCTCACGGATCAGCACTCTTCGCGCGTGGCGAAACTCAGGCCGTGTCGCTCGTCACCTTGGGCACCGGCGACGACGTGCAGGAATTTGATTCCTACACTGGTGGTGAAAACGAAAAGCGTTTCATCCTTCACTACAACTTCCCGAATTTCTCCGTCGGTGAAACCGGCCGCATCAGCGGTCCGGGCCGGCGCGAAATCGGTCACGGCGCGCTCGCGGAACGCAGTATTGCCTCAATGATTCCGTTGGACACGTATCCTTACGCGGTGCGGGTCGTCAGCGAGATCATGGAATCGAATGGTTCGACTTCAATGGCTTCGGTTTGCGGCGGCACGCTCGCATTGCTGGATGCCGGTGTTCCGATGATTCGCCCGGTCGCGGGTATCAGCGTCGGCATCTGCACTGAATACGGCAACGACAAGAAAATTTCAAAATACCAACTGCTCACTGACATCATCGGCTGGGAAGATGCGTATTGCGACATGGATTGCAAAATCGCGGGAACAGAGAAGGGGATTACCGGCTTCCAACTCGACCTGAAGCTCAAAGGCATTCCGCACGCGATCATGGCTGAGACTGTTGAAAAGGCCCGCGTCGCCCGTTTGGCGATTCTCGCCGAGATGGCCAAGACCATCTCCGAGCCGCGCAAGGAAATCAGCAAGTATGCCCCGCGCATCACCACGCTGAAGATCAACCCCGAGAAGATCGGCGCATTGATCGGACCCGGCGGCAAGAACATCAAGAAGCTCGTCGAAGAATCCGGCTGCGAAATTGACATCGAAGATGATGGCTCCGTGAACATCTTCTCCGTGTCTGCCGAAGGCATGAAGATCGCCGTGGATCACATCAGCGGTATGACGGCCGAGGCTGAGATCGGTAAGATCTATCGTGGCAAGGTCGTCACGATCAAAGAATTCGGCGCGTTCGTCGAATTCCTGCCCGGCAAGGATGGCTTGGTTCATATCAGCGAACTGGCAAACTTCCGCGTCAAGAAGACTGAGGACATCGTCAAGGTTGGCGACGACATCCAGGTCAAGTGCTTGGGCGTTGATGAAAAGGGTCGTGTACGTCTTTCACGTAAAGCCTCAATGGAAGATC
>ERZ1292630.3328-Hain-H41-02um-R3-3328-length-14215-cov-7_pt1 | contig 14215 bp, 9 predicted proteins | sample MGYA00564408_ERZ1292630 | MGnify/ENA primary metagenome ERZ1292630 (study PRJEB36523, sample SAMEA6512641) | groundwater metagenome | collected 2019-01-08 | study: AquaDiva: Metagenomics assemblies of 32 groundwater samples | reverse complement strand
AGCTAATGGAAATGTGAAATAATTGCAAGTCTTACATCAATTTGAGAATACGGATTAGAAATGAATCTTGAACAAACTCGATTTAATATGGTTGCGCAGCAAATCCGCACATGGAATGTATTGGATGATAACATACTGGATTTACTATATAAAATAAAGCGTGAAGAATTTGTTCCAACAGAAAATCGCGCAATGGCTTTTGTCGATATGGAAATTCCGCTGGGTTATGGCCAGGTGATGCTTACCCCAAAAATGGAAGCACGCATAGTACAGGAACTTCACGTCAAGAAAACAGACAAAATTCTGGAAGTCGGCAGTGGCAGCGGTTACTTAACGGCATTACTGGCTGATAGAGGCGCACATGTTTACAGTGTGGAAATCATTCCTGAACTCAAAACGTTCGCAGAAAATAATCTTAAAGCGCACGAAATCACAAATGTAACCATCGAACTGGGTGATGCTGCACGTGGTTGGTCCAAAAATGAACCTTATGATGTGATTGTTATAACGGCATCGACGCCCGGTTTACCCGATGCATTCCAGAAAAGCCTGAATCCGGGAGGACGATTATTTGCGATTGTCGGAGAAGATCCGGTCATGGAAGCTTTACTGATCACTTGTATAGCACCAGGCGAATTCACCACAACCAAGCTGTTTGAAACCAGCACACCACCGCTCATCAATGCGCTGCAACCGGCAAGGTTTACCTTTTGAGTATTAAAGAAATTACATGTGTTATCCGACCCTGTGCTCGACTTATAACTGAAGCTTCATCAGCTCCGAATCCCTATCGGAAAAATCCATGAAATTCTTGCAATTTGTTTTTGCGGTCTTTATCGGCATTCTGTGGCATTGCTCTCTGCAAGCTGCCGATTTGATGAGCATCTATCAGGAGGCTTTAACCCAAGATCCACAGTATCGATCGGCACGTGCTGCTTATCAAGCTGCAGAAGAAAAATTACCGCAAGGTAGAGCCGGGTTTTTACCGAATATCACGTTCTCGGCAACGCGCCAGGTCCAAGAGGTGGAAACCAGTTTCGCCGGCACAAATATTATTCAAAACAGAGGTCTTGTCCTTTCCGCGACGCAACCGCTCTTCCGGATGCAGAATATTGTCATCTATCAGCAGTCAAAAATAGAAGTCAGCAAAGCCGATGCACAATTTGTCGTTGCCGCACAGGATTTGATATTGCGGGTTGCGCAAGCGTATTTTGATGTTTTGGATGCTCAGATCGATGTCGAAGTCGCCGAAGCGCAGAAAAAAGCGATTCTGATACAACTGGAACAAGCCAAGCGCAATTTTGAGGTAGGCGTATCAACCATTGTGGATACCAATGAAGCGCAAGCACGTCATGATCTGGTTATTTCGCAAGAAATCGCTGCGCGCAATGCGCTTGAAATCAAGAAACGCACGTTACAAGGCATTATTGACCGCTTTCCTGAAAATCTCGTAGGCGCTAAGGAAATTGCCGCCGATTTGACTAATTTGCGATATAGCAGCATGGACGAATGGGTGCGTGTGGCTGAAGAAAAGAACTTTGCTCTGAAAATCCAGCAAGCTGCGTATGAAATAGCCCATCAGGATGTAAAAAAAGTCTGGGCGCAGCATTACCCGACAGTGGATCTGGTCGCCCAATATAGTGATCAGACTGGTGTTGGTGGTGCGATAACTGGCCGTGGAATCGATCTCACATCAAAATCAATCGGGCTGCAACTTAATTTTCCCATATTCCAGGGTTTTTCTGTGCAATCCCAAGTGCGCGAGGCATTGGCGCTGCAGAATAGAGCATTACACGATTTGGAGAACACCCGGCGTAACATCACGCTACAAATACGCCAGCAATATCTGAATGTCACGAATGGTATTGCGCAGGTAAAAGCACTCAAACAAGCTTTGATATCCAGTCAAAGTCAGTTAGATTCAACTATTCTTGGACAACAAGTTGGCGTTAGAACTGAAGTGGATGTGCTGAATGTTCAGCAACAACTGTACTCTGCCAAACGCGACTTAGCCAAAGCGTATCACAGCTATCTGATGTCCAGATTACGCTTGAGCGCGGAAGCCGGTGAACTGGATGAAGATACGCTGACACAAATTAACGCGATGCTGATCAAGTAATCGGCAATTCTTCGAAATAAAGGCAGGATAATTCCAAACGAGCACGGCCACTATTCCACTTCATAATTTTACACATGCCTTGCGGTTAGCAAGCCGTTAAAAACCTATTCGAGACAGCCGATGCAAGGCAAAAACAGGTGAAAACCGCAGTTTATGCGTGATAAATAAGCATTTTTAGCATCACAACAACAACTCCGATAGTTTTTCAACAACCTTGTTAGCCCGATTGATCTGTCTTCGCTTCTTCCTGCTTTATTGCATTAGGAGTCTGGCTACGTGTCAATTCAGATGGCAAGTCACGCACATGCAAATCGAGTTGTGGAAAGGCAATTTCAACGCCATGCTCGGCAAATAATGCCATGATTCTTGTATTCAGCGCATTCTGGACTTCCAGCCGATGAATTACGGTGTTAACAAATACACGAAGCTCAAAATCGAGAGAGCTTGCACCGAAAGTCAATAACCAGCATGAAGGTTCTGGTTCCGCCAGCACCCGTTCATCTTCCCTGGCAGCCTGCAATAGCAGCGTACGTACTTTATTAGGATCAGCGCTGTAGACAACCCCTACCCGGATAACAACTCGAGTGATCGTATCCGTCAATGTCCAGTTAATGAGCTGGCCAGTAATGAAGGTTTTATTGGGAATCACAATTTCTTTGTTATCGAAATCAAGAACGGTGGTCGCGCGGGTACGAATACGGGTAACCCGCCCGGAAAGATCGCCGACCGTGATCACATCACCCACCCGAAATGGCCGCTCAAACAACAAAATGATACCGGACACAAAGTTAGCAAAGATTTCCTGCAGGCCAAATCCGAGTCCGACCGTTAAAGCTGCCGCCATCCACTGCAACTGCGACCAGCGCATGCCCAAAAAACTCAATCCCACCAGGGTGCCTCCAATGACGATAGTGTAGCGCAACACGCTGGTGATGGCATAACGTGAAGCTGCATCGATGCGGATATGTGACAATAAACTAATCTCGATCAATCCCGGCAGGTTTCTGGCGCCAACTGTGGTCAGAATCAGAGTAAAAATGCCCAGCAATACAGCTATCAAACTGACTGGTTGCTGGATCGTGGTTCCATCTGGGCCGCTGTCGCTGAAGTGCCATAACGCGATCTCGTCCAAACGCGCGATGGCCGGCAGCACCGCAGACCAGACCCAAATCAGACCCAGCGCGAGCAGACTTAAACGCAGTGCCCGAAGCAGCCGTTTGGTCTGCGCGTTAACCTGTTCGAGCGTGATATTTTCTTCTGGTTCTGCCGTTACCTCGCCGGTTGCCACGCTATCTTGAGCTGCCTTTGCGCGGCGTTCCTCTAGCCGCTGCAGCATAAGCCGCCGTTCTCCGAGCAAAAACCAGCGTGAGAGCATTCCCAGCGCGATGGCAATCGTTACGATTACACCAAAGCTGGCCAGTAACGACTGCAGCATCATACCCGCAGAATAGATATAACCGGCTAGCGCCAATGTTGCAATGGCCAGCAATAATAGCGGCAGAAGCAGACGCAGCAGCTTGCGCAGCCTCGACGGCTCACCGATTACGCCTCGAACAACCCAGAGACGGCCAACATCCAGCAGGCGCCAAAGGGACCAAGCAAGTCCCACGCAACACAGCACGATAGCAACGCGCGCCTGCACATCAATAGCCAAGTCAAGCTTACGGATAAATGCCAGCGAACAGATGAAATATAGCGGTAACACGACAACAGCAATTCTCGGCAAACCATAGCGCAATGCGACACGACGCTGCCGAGTCCAACGAAAATGCGCGTGACCAAGGCCGCGTTCCATACTGGTCCAGCGCAGCAGTTGCACTATCAGTACCGGCATTACCAGCAACATGCAAGCCTGGCCTACGGAATGACTGAATCGTCCGGGATCACCTATACCTTGTAGCAATTGCCCTGACAAGATCAACATGACAGGCCCTGGCAAAGTAGCCAGCAGGGTCCATCCCAATGCTGTGATGGTCGTCTGGTAGCTATCTTTGCGTATCTGATAGGTATAGATTGCTAAGGCCTCAATATGCGCTGGGGCGCGGCGCCGCAGTTCCAGCAAGACCAGCATTAACAGCAGGCTGCCGAGCCAGATTAGGGGCTGCTGGCGGAAGTTGCGCAGACTCAGCTCCATCGTGGTAATGAAACGCGATGGCTTGATCAAGTCGAGCAATCCTTCCGGGAGCCGTTGCAACCAGTCTGCATCGATCACACTATGGCTTGGAATCCATAGCAGGTGACGATCTAGCATCTGCTGCAATTCTTCGGTAGCTTGGATTTGCTCCTGCAGAGTTTGCTCGCTCTTTTCCAGTGCCGAGATTCGCCGTTGCAGTAGAGGCTCCAGCAAGACTAATAATTCGGCACGTTTTTGCAGCAAAGGGAAAAGCTGGTTATTTGCATTTTCTTCGGCGTGACCATCGTCGCTCGCCTCCGGACGCGCCTCTGTCAATGTCTGGGCAACAGTGCCGATATCGACCAGGCTTCGTTGCTGTTCACTTAGCACGACCCGTTCCAAGCGCAAATCGGCCAAGTCATTACGAATCAATTTCAGCCGGTTTTCAAGTCGAACCAGAGATTCCAGCCGGCGTCGCTCGCTCCACAACCAGCGACCAACGCGTTCGCTGGCACCCCCCACATCAAGCCGGGTTCGGCTATCACGCAAGGCTACTGCAGTGCGTTCTCGGGCTCCTTCGATACTGGCCAAAGCAGCACGATCATGCGCCAAATTTTCATTTTGTTGTATGAGCTCCTCACCCATTGCACGATTCGTAGTGGCGGCAGATGTCAGAATCGCGGCGGCGCCTGCTAGCTCTCGTTCTCGTTTAATTAATCGCTCAACCAGCGATTCCAGTTCATTCCGGCTGCGATTGGCAATGCGTAGCTGTAAATGTTCCACCCGTTTTTCATGTAATCTCAGCCGATAGCGTAGCTCACGTAGCGTCAACTCGTAAAAATTCTGGCGCAGCGTGGCGGTATCCTGCTCAGCGAGGCGTAATTCCAGTGTTACTTGTAGCTGATGTTGCTCGCCGCTACGATGCAAGCGCCGCGCTTCAAACAATGCGGTAGGTTCATCTTTCTGAGCCAAGAAAGGCACTGACAGCTCTTCGATACGACGGCGCAATGTGGTGATTTCATCTGTGGCTTGAGCCGGACGCGATAACGCCTGAGCCAAATCTGTTCCGACCGCACCGATCTGCGCGCGCAGATCGCTAATAACCGTACGTTCCTGCTCCAATATCTGTTCAAGCGTTTCTCCATCGGCGTCAGCCGGAATACGCTTGGACCATTCGAGTAACTCCTGCTCACGATTTATTGTCAAAGCCTTATGTAAGCGCTCCATTCTTTTGGGCTGGTCAACAATCTCAGCACGTAGCGCTGTCAAACGCTCTTTCAGCGTTTCTGCTTCACGCTGGTTAGCACGTGCGGCTTCAAGATGATCAATGGCTGCCTGCCGCTGGATTTCTTCCATCTTGCTGCGATCGATAGCCGTGCGTGCGGCATCAATAGCCTTAAACACAGATGGCTGAGTTTTTGAGTCGGCATTAGCAGGTGACACTAACGGAAGCACTAATGCGCTGAACCAGAGAATGTAAAAAAACGATTTAAAGTTCAACAAGGGTTTTAACAGCATGAATGTATAATCGTGGAAAAGAGGAAGTAGCTACCCAGAGCGTGTTTACTAGCCGGACTTGGCTGTTCTACAGTACACTGAACAACGAATAAGAATTGCAAATGCTTCTTTTGAAAAGTATCTCTAAAAATTCAAAAATCTTAACAAAACAACTGAGAGGCGTGCCGCGCAATATAATTCTAATCTGCGAAAAAGTAAAAAAACAATTGCACATTATCCAATCCGGCACCACATTTCTCTTTCCCGCAAACGGCTTGCTTTATATATTGTCCGGATGCCGTACAAACTACAGGCTGATTATTTCGCTAACTTATCATTCTTGCAAGTGATAAAATAGCCAGCGAAGTCGGCCAGACAGTCGCCGCCTGTCATTCATTTTGGAATACAGGGGGAGGAAAGTCCGGGCTCCACAGAGCAGGATGACGGTTAACGGCCGTCCACCGTGAGGTGAGGAATAGGGCCACAGAGACGAGCGTATTCAGTTACGGTGAAACGCGGTAACCTCCATCCGGAGCAAGACCAAATAGGCAGGCGATGATGTTGCTCGCAGAGCCTGCGGGTAGGTTGCTTGAGTGTACGGGTAACTGTACACCTAGAGGAATGACTGTCCACGACAGAACCCGGCTTACCGGCTGGCTTCAACCGAATTTTTAATCCGTTATATAATAAGAGCCGGATACTTTAACAATCGCAATGATCCGTAAATTTCTCCGCAAAGTATTCAGCCGCAAAGCGCCTGCTTCCGAATCGAACGCAAAGCTGAAGCTGAATCTGAGTATTATTCCTTTCAAACACCACGGCATCCGGCGCAACCAAATCACTCCCTGTGCGCTTAAAACTGCCACCACCCTTCAGCAGGCCGGGTTTTCAGCTTATATCGTCGGAGGCGCCGTACGGGATTTGCTGTTGGGATTGACACCAAAAGATTTCGATGTGGCAACCAATGCGACGCCCGAGCAGGTATACCAGCTTTTTCGCCGATCGCGCATTATCGGGCGACGTTTTCGTTTGGTTCACGTGATGTGTGGCGCTGAAACGGTGGAGGTTTCAACTTTTCGCGGGAATTCTCCCGACGAAGAGAATAATCATGCATCGATCCAGCAGACCGACCAACACGGCCGTCTTTTACACGATAATGTCTTTGGCAGTCAGGAAGAAGATGCTGTTCGCCGCGATTTCACAGTCAATGCGCTGTTCTATGACCCTGCCAAGGAAGAGATTCTTGATTACCTGAATGGCTATGAAGATATCAAAGCCAAAAAAATGCGTATTATCGGGGATCCGGTGCAACGCTTCCGCGAAGATCCGGTACGCATGTTACGCGCCGTCCGTCTGGCATCTAAACTGGATATGCAAATAGAAGCGGAAACCGCCAAGCCCATTGGTGATCTGGCCCCTTTGCTACAAAACGTTCCGCCATCCCGTCTGTTTGATGAAATGTTGAAACTGTTATTGTCGGGGTATGCGTTGGCTTGTGTGGTTGAATTGCGGGCGCGCGGCTTGCATCACGGTCTTCTGCCGATGTTGGATGTCATACTCGAGCAACCCCTGGGCGAACGCTTCATCACCATTGCCCTTAAGAACACCGATGCGCGGATCAGACAAGATAAGCCCGTTTCTCCCGGATTTTTGTTTGCCATACTGCTATGGCATGAAGTGCTTTCCACCTGGGATTCCCTCCAGGCTGCCGGGGAGAAACCTTTACCTGCCTTATTTAAGGCAATGGACCAGATCCTTGCAATACAACATAAGAAACTTGCGATTCCTCGCCGCTTTGATGCAATCATCCAAGAAATTTGGGCCATGCAGCCCCGCTTTGAAGCTCGTAGCGGGCGTAAGCCGTTCCGATTAATCACTCATCCGCGTTTTCGCGCGGCTTATGATTTCATGCTGCTGCGTTGTGAAAGCGGTGAACTGAACATGGAACTCGGTGAATGGTGGAAATCATTTCTATCCGCGGATAACGAAGAGCGGGAAAAATTGTTGCTCAACCAAACTTCGCCTAAAAAACGCAAGAGAAAACGCAGCCGTAAAAAATCTTCGCCCAGCCTCGTTGATTCTCCGGATGATTCGACCCAAAATGGAGACGGTTAATCTGTATTCCCCATGAGAAAAATACCGAGTCAGGCCTTTATTGCTTTAGGCAGTAATCTGGAAGATCCGATTTCCCAGATACAGCAAGCATTTGATGAATTAAAACTGCTTCCGGGTACACACTTAATAAGCCATTCTTCGCTGTATAGAAGTGCTCCCGTTGGGCGATTGGATCAACCCGATTTTATCAACGCGGCGGCATTGATTGAAACACATCTTTCACCGCATGCGCTACTCGATGCATTACTGGCGATTGAACTCCGGCATGGGCGCGTACGCGAATCTTTGAATGCGCCGCGTACGCTGGATCTCGATATTCTGCTGTATGATAATCTGGCATGTCGTGATGAGGTTCTTACTTTACCGCATCCGCGTATGTCGCAACGTGCATTTGTCCTGAAGCCGCTGATGGAAATCGCTCCGGATTGTACTATTCCAGGTCATGGTCACATTGCGGTACTGCTTACAGCGTGCAATGAACAAAAACTGGAGCAAATCAAGACTTGAAATAATCCGATATGCATCTGCTTTTATTACGAAATAATTGCTATCCCTATAAAGTATGAGAATTACACAAACCACTCTGCAAAAAATGGTTGAGAACAATGAAAAATTCACTGTTCTGACCTGTTATGACGCCACTTTTTCAACTATTCTGGAAAATGCGGGCATTGATGTCTTGCTGGTGGGTGATTCTTTAGGCAATGTTTTGCACGGAGAAAACACCACCTTATCCGTCACGCTGGATGACATGATTTATCATACGCGTTGTGTTGCGCGCGGCGCCAGCAAAGCATTCATCATTACCGATATGCCCTTCGGCAGCTATCAAGTTTCACCCGAACAAGCTTTTGAGAATGCTTCTAAAATTCTTGCAGCGGGTGCACACATGGTTAAAATTGAAGGGGGTCAAATCATGGCGGATACAATCCAATTTTTGACTCAACGCGGTATTCCGGTTTGCGCCCATATTGGGCTGACACCGCAATCAATTCATCAACTGGGCGGATACAAATTACAAGGTAATTCGGAGAAATCAGCCAAACAGTTGCTCAATGACGCAAAACTACTGGAAAAATCGGGAGCAAGCCTGTTGGTCATGGAAGTCGTGCCGGCGAAACTGGCGAAAAAAATCACCCAAGCATTATCCATTCCGACAATCGGCATCGGCGCAGGCGGCGATTGCTCCGGCCAGGTTTTGGTGCTGCATGATATGCTGGGTCTGGTTCAAGGTAAAAAACCCCGCTTCGTGAAAGACTTCATGGCCAATGCAAAAAGCATCCAGGAGGCGATTGCAGATTATGTCACTGCTGTCAAAACCGGCCAGTTTCCAGGTAAAGAACATGAATTTTAGTTGCTAATCTGCGTGTGAACATAATTAATGACATTACCGCGCTACGCAACAGTCTCAAAAGTGAACAACCGATTGCTTTTGTTCCGACCATGGGGAACTTGCACGCCGGTCACCTCGCGCTGATCAAGCAGGCTAAACAGTTATCCGATTGCGTTGTCGTCAGTATCTTTGTCAACCGGCTGCAATTCTTGCCACATGAAGATTTCGACCGGTATCCGCGGACTTTTGACAATGATTGCAGATTGCTTTCCGAACTAAATGTCAAGACTGTTTTTGCACCCGATGAAAAAATTCTTTTCCCTACACCACAAGAATTCTTGCTAGCATTACCCCCTGTAGCAGATACTTTGGAAGGTGCATTTCGTCCGGGATTTTTTCGCGGCGTTGCAACGATAGTACTGAAATTATTCAATATTATCCAACCGGATCTGGCTGTATTTGGCAAAAAGGATTATCAGCAATTGCATATCGTGCGTGAAATGGTAAGACAATTGAATTTACCCGTTGAAATTGTTGCAGGTGAAACTATCCGGGCAGCGGATGGGTTAGCACTCAGTTCACGCAATCAATATTTGAACACAGCGCAACGTGTGGAGGCTTGCACTCTTTATCAAACACTCCTTCAAATCAAACAAGAAATTATTTCCGGGTGTAAAGATTTTCTGATATTGCAAGAAAATGCCACCAACAATCTTGCTCAACGCGGCTGGAAAGTTGATTACATCAGCATTCATCAGCGCAGCTCCCTGCGACCCGCACAGGTTGATGATGAAGATTTGGTAATCTTGGGCGCTGCTTGGTTGGATAAAACACGATTGATCGATAATCTGGAAATATAAGATCCGCTATTTTTACATTAAAATTGCATTGTTATTGCTTTCTAACACCAGACAGATAAAGAACAAAAAATTATGCAATCACTGAACACTTTCTGGTTATCTTGTCTTGATCATTTCAAAAAAGAACTCAATGCACAGCAATTTAATACCTGGATCAAACCATTACAAATTGATTCTGCATTAAATAGCGACAATGAAGTCGTACTGATCGCTCCCAATCGATTTGTTTCGCAATGGGTGAAAGACAACTTCATCATGCACATAGAGGTGATGGCACAAGCGTACTTCGCCAAAAAAATCCAATTCCATCTGAAACTAGCCGATCAAACCGAAGCAAAAAAAAGCCAGCCGGATCCAGTACCCGTGCAAGTACAGGATGAACCCAAACCGGAGCCTAAGACTGCTTACCCGCCTGGCAAAAAAAATCCCAGTGGCCTGAATCCCAATTTCACGTTTGAGAATTTCGTAACCGGAAAAGCCAATCAACTGGCACGAGCCGGTGCTATACAAGTTGCGGAATCACCCGGTATTGCCTATAACCCGCTTTTTATCTATGGCGGTGTGGGTTTGGGAAAAACCCATTTGATCCAAGCGATTGGCAATTACGTGCATGAAAATGACAAGAGCGCTAAAATCCGCTATGTACACGCTGAGAAATATGTGTCCGACGTCGTCAGTGCCTATCAACATAAGGCATTTGATAAGTTTAAACTGTATTACCATTCGCTGGATCTCTTACTGGTCGACGATGTGCAATTTTTTGGCGGGAAAAACCGTACCCAAGAAGAGTTTTTTTACGCATTCAACGCACTCATCGAAACGCACAAACAAGTCATCATCACCTGTGATTCCTATCCCAAAGAAATTTCCGGATTGGAAGAACGGCTGGTATCCCGCTTTGGATGGGGATTAACTGTTGCCGTAGAACCTCCTGAACTGGAAATGCGTGTCGCGATTCTGTTAAAAAAAGCTGAGCTGGAAAAAATCCGCTTAGATGAAAATGTGGCCTTTTTTATTGCCAAACATATCCGTTCAAACGTACGGGAACTGGAAGGTGCTTTAAAACGTATATTGGCTTTCTCACGCTTTGTTGGCCTGGAAATAACGCTGGATCTGGCAAAAGAGGCATTAAAGGATTTGCTGGCTGTACAAAGCCGCCAAATATCCATTGAAAACATCCAGAAAACTGTTGCCGATTATTACAAAATCAAAGTATCCGAGATGTATTCAAAGAAACGCACACGTATCATCGCGCGCCCCCGTCAAATGGCGATGGCAATCGCTAAGGAACTGACTTCATTGAGTTTACCGGATATCGGCGAAGCCTTTGGTGGAAGAGATCATACGACGGTATTACACGGCTACCGGAAAATTAATGAATTAAGGATTTCCGATCCGGTTGTGAGCCGGGATTTTAACGCGCTGATACTCATTTTAAGAGGTTGATAACTGTCTAACAGTTTGTGCATAACTACACATTTTAAAGAATTGCTATTTTTATCCACAAACCATCCAAACACTATACAGTTTTCATACAAACGAAAAAATTATGCTATCTTGTTGATATTCATTTGATGTTAGAAACGATACCGAAGTATTGAAGACATTATCTAATTACTATTATTCTTTTATATAAATGCTTTTAATAAAAACTAACAGAGACACATTACTAAAACCGCTGCAAACCGTCACCGGAATTGTAGAGCGACGTCAGACATTACCCATCCTATCAAATGTCCTGATTCAGCAAAACGAAGAAAAGACCTCCTTTTTGACCACTGATCTCGAAATACAAATCAAAACGGTAACAACAAAGGATCTTGCAGCCAAGCTGGATTTTGCTTTGACGGTTTCTGCTAAAAAATTTCAGGATATTCTGCGTTCGCTTTCAGCCGACGCAGAAATTACATTAACCCGGAAAGACGACCACCTGCAGGTTAAATCCGGGAAAAGTGCATTTAACCTGCAAATACTCCCGGCAGAAGATTTTCCCGAAGTTGTTGAAGCGTCAGAATCCGATGCTACTATCACGCTGAAACAAAATGAATTAAAAAATCTTTTGCATCAAGTGCAGTTTGCAGTAGCACAACAAGATATCCGCTACTATCTGAACGGACTTTTATTATTGACTGAAGATAAGCAGTTAATCAGTGTCGGTACCGATGGACATCGTTTGGCCTATATCGCAGCTGCTTTGGATATGGCACAGAAAAAGCAGGAAGTCATTTTGCCGCGCAAAGCGGTTTTTGAACTGTCCAAATTGCTTGAAGATAATGAAGATCCGGTAAAAATAGAATATTTTCAGAATAAAGTCAGGTTTTCCTTCTCTGATATCATTCTCACATCGAAAATCATTGACGGTAAATTTCCCGATTACAACCGGGTTATTCCATTAAATAACACCAAGTTGTTTGAAATAGATCGTTTAACCTTTCTGCAAGCACTGCAACGAGTATCAATACTTTCCAATCAAAGTGAGAAATTCCGTGGCGTGCGCTTGATCGTCAGTAAAGATACGCTACGTATTATCTGTAAAAACAACGAACAGGAAGAAGCGGAAGAAGAGCTTGAAATTAATTACAACGAAGAATTAGTGGATATCAGCCTTAATATCACCTATCTTTTGGATTTATTGAACAATGTGAATAGCGAAACGGTACAATGTGCCTTTGAAAATTCCAATAGCAGTGTTCTGATAACAATCCCTGGAAATAAAGAGTTCAAATACATCGTCATGCCGATGAGAATTTAACAGCATTTCTCAGCAGGGATGATCCAAATCCTCAAAAGTTGAAACATTCTTCTTAAATTTCATAACCATAAAGCGCCTAACTGATGAGTGATCCAAACACCAATGTACCCAATGAAAGTCAAAAAGACTACGATTCTGAAAGCATAAAAATATTAAAAGGCCTGGATGCTGTGCGCAAACGGCCCGGCATGTACATCGGCGATACCAGCGATGGCACCGGTTTACACCACATGGTTTTTGAAGTGGTCGATAATGCGATTGATGAAGCATTGGCAGGCCATTGCGATGATATTACCGTAACGCTTCACCCGGATAACTCGGTCAGTGTATTGGATAATGGACGCGGTATCCCAACCGGCATCAAACATGACGATGACCTGAAACGTTCCGCCGCAGAAATTGTGATGACCGAATTACATGCCGGCGGTAAATTCGACGACAACTCCTATAAAGTTTCCGGCGGCTTGCACGGCGTGGGCGTATCGGTGGTCAATGCCTTATCCGAATGGTTAAAGCTGACCATCCGCCGTGATGGAAAAATAAACCAAATGGAGTTTCGCATGGGGGTTCCGGTCAAGCCGCTGGAAATCACCGGAGAAAGCGAACGTCATGGCACCGAAGTGCATTTCCTGGCGAGCAAGGAAATTTTTGGCAATATCGAATACCACTACGATATTTTTGCCAAACGCTTGCGCGAACTTTCTTTTCTCAACAACGGCGTAAAAATCCACTTAATCGATCAACGTACCGGCAAGGATGAAAGATTCGCTTTTACCGGCGGAATCAAAAACTTTGTTGAATACATCAATCGCAGCAAATCGGTACTGCACCCTAATATTTTTTATGCGACCGGTACGAAAGACAACATTGCGGTCGAAGTTTCGATGCAGTGGAATGACAGTTACAGCGAACAGGTTTTGTGTTTCACCAACAATATTCCGCAAAAAGATGGTGGCTCCCATCTGACGGGCTTACGTGCTGCCATGACACGTACGCTTAACAACTACATGGAAAAAAATGAGCTGACTAAAAAGGCCAAGATTGAAACGGCTGGTGATGACATGCGTGAAGGCTTGTCGTGTGTCCTGTCGGTAAAACTATTTGAACCGAAGTTCTCTTCGCAAACCAAAGAAAAACTGGTGTCCTCGGAAGTGCGGCCGGTGGTGGAAGAAGTTGTGGCGCAAAAACTTTCCGAGTTTTTACTGGAAAATCCGGCTGACGCTAAAACCATTTGCAATAAAGTCATCGAAGCCGCCAGAGCGCGTGAAGCGGCGCGTAAAGCCCGCGAACTAACGCGCAGAAAAGGTGTGCTCGACGGCATGGGATTACCCGGAAAACTGGCTGATTGTCAGGAAAAAGACCCGGCGTTATGCGAACTTTACCTGGTCGAGGGTGATTCTGCAGGCGGTTCCGCCAAACAAGGACG
>ERZ1292630.3327-Hain-H41-02um-R3-3327-length-14216-cov-4_pt1 | contig 14216 bp, 16 predicted proteins | sample MGYA00564408_ERZ1292630 | MGnify/ENA primary metagenome ERZ1292630 (study PRJEB36523, sample SAMEA6512641) | groundwater metagenome | collected 2019-01-08 | study: AquaDiva: Metagenomics assemblies of 32 groundwater samples | reverse complement strand
GGACTTCGCTCCCAAAATATAAACAAAGCCCTGAGGTTTTGTTTTGAGCTTAATGTTTGGCTTCATCTCAAATTGAAAATTTGATTTTAAGACCGATTGCATATTCATGAAATCCCCTATCTTAGCTCAGTGTATTAAGCTACAATAATGCCTTATCTATGACATACAAATCAACTACCCAGTCTGCAAATAGCTCGAAACCACAACTAAAGCTTGGGTTATTTAATGTAGAAAATCTGTTTTTAATTTTTGATCAGGAAATCCCGGCTCACTATCAAAAATTAAATGAAGCTCAATGGCAAAAGTTATCAAATTCCGTATATGAACCCAAGCCTCTACATAAATGCCTACAGATCGGCAAAATTATCAATGAGAACAGTCCCGATATCATGATGTTATGTGAAGTTGGGGGCACTGAGTCACTCAGCACTTTCAATAAATTATTTTTGCAGGACCAATACCACGTGGCCCTACTGGAGGGTAATTCAGATCGCAATATTGACGTTGGTTTTTTAATCAAAAAAAGCGTCCCCTTCTTTTTTGATATCGCCTCTAATAAAAATCGACCGTTAAATTTTTTGTACCCACATGAAATTACATCTAAAAAAACCAACTATCCGATACGATCAAGTACTCAATATTTTTCACGCGACTGCGCTGAGCTCAGATTATTTACTAAATCTAAAGAAAAACCTATTCTCATCCTTTTACTCACGCACCTTAAATCAAGATTAGATCCCGAGCGAATAGACCCAGGTGGCACCGAAAGGCGCACCGCCGAACTTATAACTTGTTTAAATATCTACAATGAGTTGAAAGCCCAGTATCCCAACACTCCTATCATACTCTCAGGTGACATGAATGGTTTCGCCGGAAAACCAAATACTAACACTGAATTTTTACCGATTTATAAAGAGACCGATCTTGAAGACGTTCTTGAAATTGCAGGCATAGACCTAGACAAGCGTTCAACTTTTTACCAGATAAAAAATGGGGGGAAGGCTGAAGGTAAGCAAATTGACTATTGTTTTATTTCTTCAATGCTAACAGATAAATTAGTTAAATCCTCGGCCCGCGTTTATCGTTATAAAGATGAGTTCGGTTCTGAGATCAGAGATCCAAGAACATTAGATGATAAACAAAAACTAGCCTCCGATCACTACCCACTTTTTTTTAACCTTGAAAATATAGATTATTGATGAGAGCCTGAAGCCAGATGAGTTTTAAAAAAACACAAAATTTGGCACAAAATTCTGACATAAAAATTACCAGCGCCTGTGTCTATGTAGAATCTGAATCTGATCCTTCGGTGCAAAATTATTTTTTTGCCTATAAAATTATAATTAAAAATCTAGGCTCTGAAATGGCTCAGCTGATGAGTCGGCACTGGATTATTACGGATGCCTTAGGGCATGTCGAAGAAGTGCGCGGCCCTGGCGTCGTGGGCCTTCAACCAAAAATTACTGCTGGCCAATCATTTGAATATGACAGCGCATGCCCCTTAAGAACAAGCTCTGGAACTATGAAGGGTACTTTTCAGTTCACCGACGAAAATGGGGAAAGTTTTGATGTCGAAATTCCCGAATTTCATCTTATTGCCCCATTAGCGATGCACTAATATCTTAATCAAGGAAATCTTAGAAACTTTTCCCAAGCATCTGAAGTTTTTTTATAGACATAGCGCTCGTGCAATCGTCCAGACTTACCGAACCAAAACTCTATTTCACTAGGATTAATAGTATAACCACCCCAGTGCGGAGGACAGGGAACAGGAGCACCCTTATATTTTTGATCGATAATTTCAAATTTTTGTTTAAAAATTTCAAATGAATCCATTTTTTCAGATTGATCAGAAGTCCAAGCCCCTAATTGACTCAGCCTAGGACGAGTTAGAAAATAGGCTTCAGATTCTATGCGCGAAAGCTTTGTAACAATGCCTTCAATGCGAATTTGCTGATCTAAGTGTGGCCAAAAAAAGTTTGCTGCAACTTTATTGTTTTTTTCGATATCTTGAGCTTTACGCCCATCATAATTGGTATAAAAAGAAAAACCCCCGTTGATCATGCCTTTGTAAAAGACAATTCTTACCGAGGGTTGATTTTCTTTATTAACTGTAGCCAGTGCCATAGCGTTTGCGTCCGGCACTCCTTTTATTTGAGCTTCTTTATATAATTCTAAGAAATTCTTAAGAGGGTCTAACTTAAAATCAAAGCTCATTTTTTTGACCTAAATTACTATTACTTACCTTTTTTAGCAGGCGCAGCTGCTTTAGCTACGATTTCAAGTAATTCAACTTCAAAAACTAAAGCTGAATTCGGTGGAATTCCTGGACGACCAGCAGGGCCATAAGCTAATTCAGGCGGAATAAATAGTTTGTACTTAGAGCCGACTTTCATCATTTGAAGAGCTTCTGTCCAGCCTGGGATTACACCAGCAACCGGAAATTCAGCTGGTTGACCACGATCAACTGAAGAGTCGAACTTAGTTCCATCAAGCAATGTACCTGTGTAGTGACACTTAACAGTGTCTTCTTTTTTAGGAGTTGCGCCAGTGCCCTCAGTCATAACTGAGTATTGTAATCCTGAGGCTGTAACTTTAACACCTTCAGCTGTTTTATTTTTTTCTAAGAATTCAGCTGATTTCTTTTTGTTGTTTTCGCCTTCTTCTTGCTGTTTCTTCGCTGACATTTCCTGAAGTTTCATCATGGCTTTTTGAATTTCTTCGTCCTTCATCTCAGACTTACCCATTGTCGCATCAACTAAAGATGCTGTTAATGTCTTAGCATCGATATCGATATTCTGTGCCTTCAGATTTTTACCGATTTGCTGACCGATGGCATATGAAGCCTGACCTTTATCTGATTTAAGGTCTGGTTTGTTACAAGCCGTTAATGTCAACATAAGGCCTGCAGCTGCGATTATTAGTAATTTACTCATTTGATGTTCCTTTCATTGAACTATAAATGTTGTCTTCAATACCAAAGCATGATCGAATTCCTTAGGATTTCAAACACATAACATGCCGCACATATTAATTTATTTTTTAGCACTCTTAAGTCTTTCCACTTCCCCTAACTGGGCAAAACTTAATCATATGCCTGTGGAGGTTCTTGGTTTTTACAGACTGGGAATTGCAGCTTTGCTTCTGGCACTATGGATTTTAGCTAAAAAACAGCTATGGAAAACTCAAAACAACCCTCCCATTAACTGGTTTAGCAAAGCCACAATGTGGGCCATAGTTTCGGGTTTTTTATTTTTCTTACACCTTTGGACCTACAAATATGCGGCAAAAAATACGTCAATATCAAATACAATGATTATTTTTTCATCAAACCCCATATGGGCTTCTATTGGTGCCATTACTTTTTTCGGCGAGAAAATCAGTAAACAGCTGGTTTTTTCTTATTTTTTAGCTCTGCTTGGAGTTTATATTTTGGTAGCTCACGAGTTCAATTTAGCTTCAGGTATTAACTACGGAGACTGGTCTGCTGTGATCTCGGCGCTATTTTATGCTGCTTATATGCTGACCGGAAAAAAAGCGCGCCATCACTTTGATAATGTCAATTATGCACTAATTCAATACGCCACCTGCGCCGTTTTCTTTGGGTTTTGTATTTTAGGCACAGAGGCCAGCATTACCGGCTATGATTTAACGTCTTGGTTGGCCGTTGGAGGTTTAGTTTTACTGCCAACTTTCTTGGGCCACTTCAGTTTTACTTATTTAGTTAAGCATATGAATTTAAGCATCATGATCTGTGGCAAACTAATTGAGCCTATGCTCGCATCCATAATAGCTTATTTTGTCTTCCGAGAAAAAATCAGTCCATACGCGTGGGTGGCCTTTGCACTAACGGGAGCTTCAGTACTGGTATTATTTGCTCCGGTTGTTTTTAAAAAAGACAAAGCCTAAGCTTACTCTGCAAATTCAGAATATTCTGTAGCTTCAATCCCTTGCAAAGACCCTTTATATTCATAAACTGTGTCAGTAACACCAAAGGCTTCGCCGTCGTTGTCAGCGTAGAGCTCCCAATTGGCATCTTCCCATGATGGATAAAAATCAAACCCACCTAAATCCAAATCTTTTTTTGTTAAACTAGAGTTCGTACCCGCTGTTAATATAATATCTAGATCTTTATCCCGTAAGCCCGAAGTGGCTTTGGGTATAAAAACTGTTAATTTTGCTTCCTCTCCTGGATTCGCTGGTGGAAACACACCCAATACTTTCCCGCCAACTTGCACGCGAACTGCTGGAAAGGCCTTATTTGGATCCGATAACGGTATTTTTCTGACGATCTCTAATTCATAACCCATACTTTTTTTAATGAGGCTATTATTAGCCTTTGGTTGACCAATAACAGACAGACTTTCAGTCATAATCTCGTCCAAAGTATCAATCCAACTGAAGTTATAGATTTTTCCGTTTACACCCTTAACAACTAATGATGGTTTTTTTATTTTATTTGCCAGGCCAGAAGAATAACACCCAAGAAGCCCCAAAAATTTTAAGTTAGGATTAATAACATGAAAAATCGGCGTCATGTTAAATCCTGCACGGTCCACAATCATCGGAGTAGGCGGACTTGACGAATCAATTGCATTAGCCGATTGACCACTATGGGCCATAATAAATACTGCCGCGTTTTCTGGTGATCTTAAAATTTGCCAAATATCATATTGATTGGCCAGATGCTTAACCTGAAGATCATATTTGGTATTGTCAAATTTTTGCTTAAAAATATTTTCTATTTTAGAGCCCATGTTCTTATAATATGACTGAGCATAAAAAGGAACCCCCTCTGGGTTCCAAAAATCAATTGTTGTTACTAAAACTAACTTTTCTTTTGCCGAAGCTAGAAATGGAGTGTTTAGTAACAAACAAAGGCTAAGAATAAGCAACTTTTGAAAATTAATCATCGGCCCGATTCAGGTACTACAGCTAAATTAATAGAACCTTGGCGAATTTTATTTAAAACTGTTAAAGTTGTTTGAGAAAGTCTTCCGACATTATCATTCATATAGTCCGCCATTAATTTAACTTGCTCTTCGAAACTTAAATCAGGATTTGCCATTAAAGCCTCATCTAGCTTTGCTTTTCCTGACTGCAAAATAGTATTCGTTTTGGCAAGTTCAGTTTCATCATTAAAAGCTATCATTTCTTGTTCTGTGATTCCAAATTTTGTAGCTTGCTCTACTGTAAGTGGGGCCATTTGATGTGAGCCACCCTCGCCTTCTAAAGCCACAAAGCCAGCAAGTATGAGCGCCACCGCCAGTATTTTTACTGTTCCGTATATGATTGCATTTGTTATTCTGCATGGAGTACTGTGCCCGCCACAACCCAAAAATTTTGTTATTTCATCTGTATAGTTCCATACAGCTGCTCCGCTCCCTGATAAACTAATTGCACCAACCACAAAAAGTGCAGAAATAGCCAGCGAGGTACCGCCTGAGGCCGCCATCGCCTGAGCTTTTCTTGGATACAATGATCCTGATACGACCAAACTTAATACTAATATATACTTCATAAAATGTTTCATGGGTTCCTCCTAATGGCTTCCATACCTTGAGGTGTGCAACGCAAATGCCAAAAAAAAACCTACATAAACTATCTGAGGCCCACTGGCTGTCTCATTATGAGACAATAACAATTTTTGCTTTACAGATTAAATTAAGTTAGCCTAACTGCCCGACTCTGTAGCAAATAATTCATACCAATTAAAATTTAAACATTCTGATGGACAGTGCTTTCATACTAAATTACAAGAATACAGGCTGTCTTGCCAGAAAATGAGGTCTTTTTTATGAAATATCTAATTGGATTGACGATACTTTTGGGTGCGAATTTTGCCTCTGCGGGCACCAAAGAAGATGCTTTTTTTGATCAGTATTACTCTCAAGGTGGCGTAGTTCAAAACTACGATATCAGCTCTCTCCAGCTTTCAAATTCCAACCTTCAACGAATCGACCTACGCGGAAGCACAGCCATTCAGGTACAACTTGACGGCGCCGCCATGGCTGAATCTGATGTGAGCCGTGTTAATTTCACTCAAGCTAACCTACGTGGAATTGACTTAAACTACAGTGTGGCTAATGAGACCAATTTTTCACGCGCTGATTTATCGACAAATCAAAATGGCGAATCTTATTTAAAACAGCTGATGGCTATTAATAGCGATTTTTCTAATGCTAATTTAAGCGAGGCTAATCTTGAGGGTGCTAATCTAACTTACTCTGTTTTTGTAAAAACCAACCTCAGAGGCGCTCAACTCATCAATGTGGTTTTAGATGAGGCCAATTTGCAGGGTGCGGATTTACGTGGATTAAATATAAACAAAATCACCGATTTTTCAGGAGCCAATCTTGAAAATACTAAGCTTCAGGGCGCAAAATTTAATAATTTCACTTTTATGCCATTTTCAGGCCCTGACAAATCCCCGTCTGAAAGGCGCCGAATCAATACGGCACTTGGAATGGTCTATCAAAAATAAAAAAGTGACATCAGGTAACTGATTTTAAATCACTTGTCTCTTCAGGGGCTCCCTGTTCAATCCAATTAAGTATCATGTTTTTCTGTTCAGGCGTAAGTGGCTTTCCGCCTTTAGCGGGCATCGCCCCAGTTTCAATTTGAAATTTAATTTCATTGCGTTTTTCAAATACGTTTCTATAGTTTTCTAAATTAACATCACCTGAGTTGCCGGCAATTGCCGTATGGCACTTAAAACAATTCGTTTTAATCACCTTCTCATTAACCATCGCATAAGAATACTTTACAGGATCAACAGGAGGATTCGTAGGTGGAGGAGTTGGTGTTGGGGTTGGGGTTGGTGGCGTGGTGCCTGGAGGAGAATCAGCACCATTTTCTAATGCGCCGGCCTCTACCCAATCAATTATCATTTTAATTTGCTGATCATTAAGAGGCGTCCGAGAAGCCGGAGGCATTGCTTTTGTAGCCACTAAAGTCTTAATTGAATCTTTACTTGCAAAAACTTTGGCGTAACTCTCTAAATTGAGCCCGCCCTTGTTCCCGGCTGCATCTGAATGACAACTCAAGCACGCCGGCTCAATTACAGCAGCACTTACGTCCTTATAGGTTAACTTAGCTGGAGGGGTCACTTTTTGAGGCTTTAAAACCGAATCCTCAATTTTATCGTGGCTGTAATTACAGGCACTGAGTAATAGAATAAAAAAAATATTTAAAAATTTACTCAAGTTAGCCTCATTTAATAGTCCTCGCGCATTTAGATCGCACCTGCGCTTTTCTTATGCAAATTTAGCACCAATCACAAAACATCACCACAATAAAAACTTAAAAATGATTCTCTTGAAAGTCCCGCAAAGCAGCTAGAATCCTCTGAGTTATTGAATTCACTCCAGAATCCGGATTTGACATAGAAGACTACTTTTCGTCAAATGAGCTGTGAGTACAAATAAAATTCTAATTATACTGCTGTTTTTTTTACTCCAATACCCTTTAACTCTATTTTTTACTAACGATGAAGATATGCTGTATCTGCCTGAAGAAGAGAAACTTTTAGGTATAGATGGCACTGAAGAAATTAGAAAAGGTAGGCCTGTCACTCTAGATGAACTCTATGGAATTATCGCTACGCCAAATTCCCGTTCTGAGATTACTAAATTAAAATATGGAAAAACAATATTTAAGACTGTCACAACGATTGATCAGCATGGGCTTCGGATTAGCACGGCTTCACACCGGCCTGGAAAATCTAAACATTTGCTCTTAATTGACAGCTCCATGGTGTTTGGCGAAGGTCTAAATGACGATCAGACTCTATCTCACATCATTAATTTAAAAAGCAATAAATACGAAGCTTACCCGATTGCTTTCTATGGTTATGGGCCACAACAGGCCTGGGTACGATTTAAACAAGAAAAACTTTCAAGTCAAGTTCTGGAAAACAAAGGGCAGGCCATTTTTTTTACAAGTGAATGGGATATTTGGCGGTTTTTCGGTAGCCTTAATACTCTCTACCACACCGGAGAATTTCCTTTTATTGATGAAGTCTCAAAAGGAAATTTTGTACATCGAGGTAATTTTAAAAATTCCGGCCTCTGGTGGCAGAAGCTCCTAATTAATTATTGCATACCTTTTTTATTTTGTGCGAACTTCACCAGTAAAATCGAGCGGAGATATTTAGATGACAATCAGTATTCAATTATTGGCCGATTCTTTGAAGACGTTGAACGCTTATATCGAAAAGAATTTAATGTTGAAAGCTTTAAAATAATTTTTACCGGAAATTCCGATGAGGCCCAAAGATTAGCCCAACATACAAATATTGATGTCATACCCTATCTCGTGACTAATGAGGACTCTTATGTTGATGGACATCTAAAACCCGAGCCCGTTATTAAACTTGCAGACTTTTTATTTAATACAAAACTCATTGATTAGAAGGATCTATCCTACTACTCACAGCATTTCTTTCGACAAAATTAAAAAATCTAAAGGAAATAATTCCTAAAAATGAAATCCAAAAAAGACAGGCATACATATTTAATATCTGAAACTGGTCCCACGAATTCCACATATAAAACCCTAATCCATTTTTACTCATTGTCATTTCGCTACCAACCATCAGTACAAGACCATAACCAAAACCCATTTTAATGCCGTTAATAATTTCAGGTAAAGCACCCTTAAAAAAAATGTGCCAAAAAATTTTAAGTCTTGAAATTCGGTATACTCGTACAATTTCAAAATATTCAGACTCGTAAATACGCCGCAAACCAAGCTCAAAAGACAGATACATCAAAAAAAATGATCCCAATGCAATCATCGCTATTTTAGAAGAGTCTCCTGTCCCCAATAAAATCAAAAAGAACGGAAATAAGGCAAGCTTTGGAATAGGGTAAATTAAACTGACCCAAGGAGACAGGGCAGCACGAAATAGTTTATTTAATGTGGAGGCTAGAGCCAGAATAAACGCCAATGGAAAGGCTATCAATTGCCCCAGTAACAGCCGCTGTAGACTACTGATTATATGTTCGCGAAAATCACCTTGTTCTACCAGCAGGATCCAGGCTCTTTGCAGGATAAGCGTTGGTGGCGGGAAGTAAGTAGAATCAACCAACTGAAATAAACTGAATATTTGCCAGATGATAAGACCACACAACAGTGAAGCAAAAGAAACAAATTTCATGTTTCGAGCTCGGTCTGTTTAAGACACTGAATAACCTGTTGGTAAATACCATTGTATTGGCGGTCTGAACGCATTTCGGACAATATCTTAGGTTTAACTATATTAACATTAATTTGGTGCGAAAGTTTACTCGTTTTAGTACTCAAAATAAAAATCCGATCGGATAATAAAATGGCCTCATCTATATCATGAGTGACTAAAATTAAACTCCGATCGGCACTACGACAGGCCTTGTGTGTAAACTGCTGTAGTTCTTCTCGCTGAAAACCGTCTAGCGAACCAAATGGTTCATCCATTAATATAAGTTCTCGGTTATTTGAAAGTGCTCTTAGCAAATTTATTTTTTGCGCCATGCCACCAGAAATTTCTCGAGCAAAATGATTTTTAAAATTTTCTAGACCCATATTTTTTAATAACTCATTAATACGGTTTTTTTCATCCTCTCCATCTATACATATACTTAGATTTTCATGTACTGAAAGCCAGGGAAAAAGAGGTGATTTCTGAAAGGCAAAACCTATTGAAGATTTATTATTGTTTTTAAAATTAAAATTTATGCGCCCCATTTGCGGCTTTAGAAGCCCGGCTAAAGTTCTCAGCAGAACTGTCTTGCCGCTACCTGACTTACCTACAACAGACACGACCTCACCTTTTTGAATACGAAAACTAACCCCATCAAGCACCCGATGTTCGCCAAATAGGACTGTAAGATCTTCGACTTCAAGCAGTGGCAATGGGTGCATTACTTAATTTTTCCGATACTGTGCAAAGATTCTTCTACAAATGTGTGATCAACTATTTGTTCAATAGAAGGAATTTTTTTAACATAATTTTTTTCTTGGTACCAAGCTAAGTCATTTTTTAGGCTCTCTACATTTAGGTAACCATTAGAACTCAAGCCTACAGGTTTATTTTTTTTCCAAAGATCAAACGGCTCAAGCTTGAAATATGCATCGAGCAGAGTAATTAGTACTTCTCGATCCTTTGAGCCTTTTTCAATAAATGCATTATTATAATCTCGAACACCCTTCAGATAGGCCGTCATAAACGCAATGGCTTCTTTTTTTTGTTTAGCAAATTGAGATGAGTAAAAAAGTGCTGCACTTTGCTGCTCAGGATATACTTCAGATGCAGCTGCAACTTTCTTGGCAAATCCACGATTTTCTGCTTGAGAAATATAGGGTTCTAATTGAATACATGCATCAATTTCTTTTTTTTCCAGCGCAACATTCATTTCAGTGTAACTGAGTTTGATATATTCCACATCAGCTGCACTTAAATTAGATTTTTTTAAAAATTTCTCGAATAAAATTTGCTGTGAAACGCCTCCCAAAGAGGTAAAGCCAACTTTAAATCCTTTAAGATCTTTTAAGCTCTTATATCGCCCACTTTTAATATGATCCGTACGCACAATGAGTGCCATATACCCATCTCCATTCGGAGTATGACCTTTATCAGCTACCAGTTTAATACCGGTACCTTCAGAGATTGCAGTTATCAAGCCTGCACTGATATTACCAGCTCCCACTTGTAGCTCATCTTTACCAAGCAACACCGTCATAGCCGCACCTGATGAATCAAATGTTAAAAGCTCAACGTCTAGTCCGGCATCTTTAAAATAACCTTTTTTCTGCGCAATAAATATTCCAGCAGTACTCATCACTGGTGAAACGCCTACCTTAATAAGCTTGTGAGCTTCAGCAAAGAAGGAAGTCATCATAATAAGAGTCACAATAAATCCTGAAATAAACGTCATAAAAGAACCCTTCTAAAATTGCATATAAATAAACTTGGTGTTATTTACAAAATGGCCATACAAAACTATAATCAGTGCCAACAAAACTAGGCAAGCATAAAGTCTTCGAAAAGACCAATTTGTTAAGTTAATCTTTTTGACCTCGTATAACCACTGCATCAATTCAAGGCCTGCTAAAGCACAAAGCGCAACCTTCAAATGATAGGTCAGCATCAAGCTTTCATTTATAAACTTAAGATCGGAAAATTCCCAATTTCCTATTATCAAATTCTGGAGTAAAATAATACTCTGATCAAAAGAGGTCGCTCTAAAAAATAAAGTTGGAGGAACCACAATTAAAAAAAATGTGGCTAAAACAGCTAGAAAATGTAAAATTTTTGGATGTTTTGAAGCTCCGCTAAAATGATAAAATCTCTGACGTAACTCCTTAGTTTTTAGATCAATTATAACAAAACTTCCATGCCATATTCCATAAATTAGAAAATTAAGTGTTCCTCCGTGCCAGATAGCAAGCACAAGAAATGTTAAAAGAATCAACCCGTGAACCCCGAAACGTGAAAATGATGTCGACACAAGTGGATAGAAAATATATTGTCGAATCCAAATTCCCAAAGACATATGCCAACGCCGCCAATACTCAGTTATAGAATTGGCAAAAAAGGGACGCTTAAAATTAGGTGACAGCTGAAAACCCAGAACCTGGGCCGAACCTAAAGCGATATCAGTATAGCCTGAAAAATCACAATAAATTTGATACCTGGCAAAAAATAGCCCCAAGGCTACAGCCAGACCCTTGTGTCCATCCGGTTGATCAAAAATCAAACTAACAATTGGACTGAGGTGATCTGCAATAACAAGTTTTTTAAATAATCCAAAAATGATTAGCAAGCATCCCAAGACAAATACTTTTTTCTCAAACTGTACATAGCGCTGCAGTTGCGGCAAAAAACTTTGTGCTGGTTCAATTGGCCCTGCTAAAAGATGTGGAAAAAAACTTAAAAAAAGTGCATACCGGAAAAAATGTTTTTCAGGCGGCAAGCGATTTCTATAAATGTCAAAAAGATACCCTACTGTTTGAAATGTATAAAATGAAATCCCGAGTGGAACCAGAATATCAAAAGGCCCAAACCAATCTGTGGATTTCGCAATTGGATTCCAATATTTCGTCGTCCCTAAAATAATAAATTCAACACCAAGAGCACCTGTTAAAATGGCCGTGCGCATCCGGTGTGAATTAGATGAAGCGATTATTAAAGCTGAAAAATAACTGACGAACGTTGTTATTAAAATAAAAATAATGTAACGCGGTTCAAATGAGATATAAAAGAAATAACTTGCGGCCAACAATAGATATGTACGAAATCGTGCAGGTAGCTGATAGTATAGCAAAGCCGTTAGCATTAGAAATAAATAGTATTGTATAGAAGTAAATGACATTATTTAGACATTCTCTTAATAAATTCCTCTTTTAACATAATATAAGTATTGAGACGCGTAATTTCATCAGCACTGAAAGAAAATTTAAATTCGTTTCGTAAAGCAATAAAAAGCTCAACATGACGAATTGAATCCCAATTGGCCGGATTACCATAACATGCCGAATTCAAATCAAACTCAGATGAAAGATTCAGTGTTTTACGAATGAGTCGATCAAAATTCTCCAGTTTTGGCTTCAAACATTCTCCTTAATTGCGAGACAAAATTCTCGTAGTGAATGTCTGCTGACTTTGCCGCGTGAATTTATAGGCAAATCATTTAATATAAACCAACGAGTGGGTATTTGAAATGATTCCAAATGTTGACGACACCAGTTTTCAAGCTGGTGTGTTTCGATTTGAATTTTATTTTTTAAAACTACAGCCGCGGCTACGCTTTCTCCTGTTATTGAGTGCGGCAATGAAAATACGCATGCCGATACGATAGCTGAATGCTGTAACAGATACTTTTCAACAACATCCGGATGCACCTTTAGCCCTCCGTTATTAATAATATCGTCAGCGCGCCCAAACAGTTTGAGCCCTTTTCGAGGATCCAAAGAACCTAAATCTGATGTGTCCTGCCAAGATTCGTTATTTTCTGTTTTCAGAAGCCGCGCCCAAACTCGGCCCTGCCCGTTAGTGTCTTCATCCGTTAGTTTAAACTCCACATCCCAACCTGACCCGACATAAGCCTCGTCCGCTGTGGATCTAATTTCATAGCCCGATATCCAACTTGCAAGTTCGGTAGTTCCATAAACATTAAATATTTTTGCTGAGGGTGCCCACTTTATAATTTTATCATATAAATCGCCCGTAAAAGGCGCTGAAGCACAATGAATACGTTTTAACGAGCCTAAGCTTGGCCCAGTCTGGCCCTCTAAAATTCGCCACACACTTGGAACTGAACTTAGAAATGTGATTTTATATTGATCGACAAGAGCTGCTAATAAAAAAATACCCTTAAAATCAAATGCTGGAGCTATGAATAGATGTTTTCCTGTAAGAAGTGGAAATAAACTATTACCAATAAGTCCATGACCGAAATGAGTCGGTAAAATGCAGAGGGACCTCATAAACTCATCATTCGGGAAAATTTTTTCAAATGTAGAAATTTTGTTTTCAAGCGCTGCAAGATTATGAATAATGGTTTTAGGAGAAGCTGTAGACCCTGAAGAGTAAAGTACTAAATGGGCTCCATTGTATTCCACTTTAGAATCAAAACTAAGAGGAACAAGTGGTCCATGAGCCTCTTGAATTTCAAAATTAGCTTGAGGTTGCGTAGCTAAATTTAATCGATTACGAGTATCAAGTGGAACAGCTCCGGCGCCAGCACTCCAAAGTGCTAAAAGATCGATAAAAAATTCAATCGAGTTACCATAATGCAATAAAACTCGATCATTCGGTTTTAAACCTTGTTTCTTAAATTGTATTACTCTCATTTCAATATTCGAACAAAGTTCGGAAGAACTCTGCGTGCGCCCATTGGAAACTTCTGTGATTGAACCTAGACGAGTGAGTCTTTTTAGTAATTTCATGAACTGTTATAGTACAACAATTAGACTGAAGTGTATATATCCCTTTACATTCAATTTTTCTTAAGGCTCATATTATTTTGACATTAAATAATTAATAACGTCTTTTGTGCAACCCTCAAATTCAATTAGCGGATTTCTTTTATCAAAAGAATAGGTGTACATTGGGTCATAATACCAGGTTAGTATTTTTTCAATCCAGATTTTATTTGAGACCAGCAGCCCCTGTTCTTGAAACTGCTTTTTAGAAAAACTCAGATCTTGCTGTAATTCACTGGTTCTTTTACCAC
>ERZ1292630.2170-Hain-H41-02um-R3-2170-length-18441-cov-7_pt3 | contig 14238 bp, 12 predicted proteins | sample MGYA00564408_ERZ1292630 | MGnify/ENA primary metagenome ERZ1292630 (study PRJEB36523, sample SAMEA6512641) | groundwater metagenome | collected 2019-01-08 | study: AquaDiva: Metagenomics assemblies of 32 groundwater samples | reverse complement strand
GGGGGGGTGGTGGAGAGGCAAGGAGAATCAGGCGCACGAGCTTCCCCAGAGGTCGTGCTTGGTAACAAACGCCGAGGATGAGCCGGCTGCGATCAGGTCGGTGTGGGCGGGAGAACGAAAGGGACAGACCTGACTGACTGAAGCCGACGAAAGCGGAAACAACAGAGGCGCATTAGAGCCGTCTTTCCATCCCCTGTTTGCTGCCCTGTCGGTTCCTTCGGGGTGCATCGCCGAAGCATTCAACCCCCATTTAATCCGGAATGATAACTGATGACATTTACGCGCGGACGTCAAAATGGGAGGGGAAGAGAGGAGGAATCATCCCACCGGGCAGTGCCTACCATCCCCCGTGTGCCCCCCAATGCCCGTGCCATCTCTTGGTGCCATGCCTTTTTTTCGGGGGTCGAAAGCGGCCTAGAGTTTTTTGCTTTTCTTCCCGGCTTTGAAGGAACGGTCGAACTTCCCGTTCGATGCCGTGGCGAGCGACTTCATAGTGCGATCCAAATCCGCGACTTGATGCGACGCGGCTTCGGACCGCCGCTTGTTCTTCTCCTCCAGCTTCTTGATCTTCGCGACCCGGGTCGTCTTTTCGCGCTTGTCATCCAGGAATGGGTCCCCGCCCTCCTCGCCCGGCACATAGCTGGCTTTGATTTCGCGGATCCAGTCCTTCTTCCCTCTGTCCTCTCGCGCTCGCTTGCCCCATTTGTCCACGAACTCGCCCGTCGCCTCATCAAACTTCGTATTCGTTTTGGTGCGGTCCTTGATCCCTTTCTTGAGGGCAAATTTCTGCCACGCCGTGAGAATCTTTTCTTTCGGCGGCGGCTTCTCTCGGGGAAGCCGTTCGAGCGGCTGAGGCAGCAACGTCACTTCGGCTGTCGCCTCATTCTCGCGGCGTTTACGTTCCTGCGGCAAGGCGAGCAGCTCGGCGAAGAGAGTCTGCACGGCCTTGGTCGCGTTGACTAGCAGCTCTGTCTCGCTACGTCGCTCACCACTCACCACGTTGGTGGTGGTAATCGTTAGGTTGCCGGCGTCCACGAGGTACGTTGCCATGCGGCAGGATTTCTGAAAAAAAATATATTCCCGTTTGGTGAAGCGGGACGACGCGAAGGGGGGATAACACACCCGCGGATCGAGAGCGTTATTCTTTCTTGCTGGCAAGGAGGGTCTTTCCACAAGCGTCGAGGGGCTCCACAAGTGTCATTAGGGACCTTCACAGCGAAGGCTGCTAGCTTGGGGGGAGATGAAGAGAAGATGCGATGTCCGGACGCGTGACAACTTTCGCACAGTGCCAATTGAAAAAAAACTCATCGTCGCCGAAAGAGCGAGTTGAGAGTGGTGGGGAGGCGGTGCCTCGATGATTTAACAGAGACAGTTTTGCTTTCCTTTATACTTTCGACGCCCTCAGCCGCCAAAAAAACCATCCGAAAATCGCAAACCTTACGAAGGAGGGGGCGCGGCAGCACCGGCGGCGCCTGATGCTGACTGCGGAGACTTCGCCCGTAAGCTATCAACAGGCACCACCGTGCCTCGTTCGCCGGTATCCTGGTTGTCCGTCTTTCCAGCGCCCTCGCGGAGGTCTTTGATCTTCACACAACCACGGCTCCATTCATCAGGCGCCACTAGGACGGCACGTCGCGCGCCAACGCGGTCGGCATGACTAAACGCCTGTGCGAGCTTCTTTTTGTCAAGGATGATGTCCGCCGAGCGTCCGGCGTCGCGCAGAATGCGGAGCACCTGAAAGCCCACATCTTTCATGGACTCGTCGAACGGGATGACCACGTCGTCCACGGAGTGGCTGAACTCAGGCAGCAGCTTCTTATCCTCGAGGAGCTCCATAATGACGCAGTCGCCAAAACCAAACCCGCAACATGGCACCGGCTGCGGTGCTCCATATGTCGTGAGGAGCCCATCGTAGCGCCCTCCGCCGCAGATGGCGCGGAGTTTCCCTTCGCGATCGAAGCCTTCAAACACGATACCGGTGTAGTAGGCTAAGCCACGGACGACCGAGGCGTCGAATTGCACCCAGTCGCCGAATCCGTACGCGCGCATCGCCGAAAAAAATGCTCGCAGTTCGCCAACCGCTTCGTGACCTGCGCCGAGGCTGCGCTCCACTTCCTCCAGGGACTTGACGGCAAGCGTTTGGGTGACCACATCGACGACATCCGATTTGAGCCCCAGCGCGGCCAGCTGCTCGACGACCTCCTCGCGACTGATCTTCTCCATCTTGTCCACGATGACGCAAACAGGCGCGAAGAGGAACGGGGGAACGCCCGCGCGCTCCACAACCGCTTGCAGAATCTTTCGCGAGTTGACCTTGATGCCCACGTCCTTGGAGGTCAATCCAAGCCGTTGCATGGTCGTACACAAGGCGCCGACAAGCTCCGCCTCCGCGACGCTGCTCTTCACGCCCACGATGTCCATGTTCCATTGATAGTGCTCTCGCCGACGACCTCGCGTGATGGCCTCGTAGCGCCAGCACTGCGGAATGCTGTACCACTTCGCAGGGAGAAGGAGCTGCTTGCCCTTGGCGAGAATGAGGCGCGCAAGCGTAGGGGTCATTTCAGGCCGCAGAGCAACTCTGTGCCCACCCTTCGTGACAAAGTTGAACATTTGCTCGGTGATCTCTTCTCCCGCTTTCCGAACGTAGAGCTCTTCGGACTCCAGCACGGCGGCGTCGTACTCCTCGAAACCGTAGAGCTTCGCTACGTCGTGGAACGTGTCAAATAGATAGTTCCGGCGGCGCATTTCCGCGGGAGGGAAGTCACGGCAGCCCTGCACAGGCTCGGTGTCGATCATGTCCGACCCTTTTTTCTTCGACTTCTTCGACAAGGCGCCTTCAACGGCCGCCGCCGGAGACGATGATGCGGGAACCACAACGGGCCCAGCGTGGCCAGCCTTCAAGTGGATGTTGATGGTCGCCATGCCGACGGGGGTTATGGTGTCGCTGCTGCTTGGAAAGACAGAGGCGGGCAACGACGATGACGAATGCGGTGGCGAGGATGTCGACGTCGTATTGCACAAGGTGAATCGGATTAGCGCACGGCGGAACGACGGGCTTGGGACCGAAGCGGCAGCAAAGCGGCGAAGCGTGGTGGAAGAAAGGTCGCTGATAGACCCCCTTGATTGTTTTATCTAGCGACCGGGGCCGGCTGTTCGCGAAGTCAAGAAAAGTGCTAGACCAAAGCTAGAGAAAGCGCTGTGATCCTCATTATCGATGTGCGTGAGTGACCGATTGTCCAATCGCAAGCTCTCAACCCTGTGCCACAATTAAATGTTTTTGAAACACCACCCGGGTCATTTTGGCGAGGATCCCCCCTGCGGTTCGTACACAGTCCGACGAGGGCAGTACGGAATGACGCATTGCAATGAGCGACAAAATGGTGCGCAGTGGGTGTTCCGCTAAGAAGCCGCTGCTTCCATCACAGGCTTAGGTGCCCTAGGGGACGGCGGAGGTTGCTGCCCGTCCTCTCTGTTTCGCTGATTGACCGCGTCGAACGTGGAGCCCAGCTCGTAGCGACCAGGACCCACGAGCGTTTCGTCCGGATGGGGCGGCCGCGCATGCTGACGGAACTTGAGCGACGCGCCAGTCCCATCACGGTGCCACACGTGCTCGTACTTCGGATGGTACGCGCCCGGGCCGGGTGCGGGACCACGACGAATGCTGCGCCGCTTGCCCAGTAACACAGCCTGCGGAGCGTGCACACCTGTGGAGTTAAACGCGTTGATCACCGGATCGGAGGCAAATGCCGGCAGTTTCGCGTTGCCACGCTGCCTTCCCGGCGCCCTGCCTACTTTGGAGGACCCGCTCGCCGCGCCAACGCCACTCCGCTCCATCAGCTCTTTTGGCGGGGAGGATGACAACCGCAGTGTGTCTTTGGGGACAAGATCGGGAAGCCATCGAGGACACCGTGCCGTCTCGGCCGCCATGTTGGGGATGGGGGCAAACGTCTCGGGTGGTGTCGGTGCGACGCGGGGCAGCTGCCGAGTCGTTGACTGTACCTCGACGACCAAGCGAGATCGTAGCCGCTGCAAGTCGTTTACCGTGAGACCCTTGACGTCGCGGAGGGCCCAGCGCACGGTGTCAGGCTTGGCCAGCGAACCGTCGGGGAGGCGCTGCTCCTTCGCCCGCTTTGCGATCAGTTGGAAGCACAAATTCCGTGACGCGAGCTCTTGCTTCCAGTAGTCCCCCATTTTTTTTTTGAACAATGTGCGTCTCTTTCTGCGTCTCTTCACCCCCTCTCTTTCTTTGTTTTCTGTCTGTAGCGACATTACCAACCTCCACATTGCAAACAAACAACACACACTGTCGAATCGAAACGACACGGACAAGATCGACCCGTCCATCCGTACTTCCGTCTCAACTCTCACCGGTTGAGAATAGAAACGGAGCGGTTCGAACAACCAGTTCGCAAACGACCTCCCGGATATCGAACAGACACGCGTCGGGGTGCAATTCGGCAACCCGGAGGCACGGATTGCCAGCGTACACGCCGAATGGGGCGATAGTGGCGCCTGGGGGCACGACACTGCCCGCGCGGAACCACACGGCATCCCCAATGACGCTGCGTGAGCCCACGACGCATCCTTCCTCGAGCACGACGCAAGACCCAACGTGGAGCGCCTCCACGACAGAGTCTTTTCCGACGGCCACGTAGTCGCCGTACTGCACCTTCAACGGTTCGACCGTCGTCGTGGTCGAGCCGCCCGCTTGCCCGACCGGACGCGCCACCACCGCCATCGGTGGCTTGATGACGGCACTTTCGCCAATGAAGACGAACGTCCCGAAGGATACCTGCGCGATGTCCCCTCGGACGATCGCGCGCGGACCGATGACACACGCGGAAACGACCTTTGTGTTGCCCTGCACGATGGACGTTTTGGAAAAGGCTGCCTGACTGGACGCAAAGACGCGGCACTCCGCGGCGGCAAGCGGGGCCCAGAGGAACGGCTGGAGAGAGGGGTTCCTGCTGCTCGGTGTCGCCGCGGCTGGCCGCGCCAAGGGCGAAACCTGGACGAACCTGGAGGCAACGGCGCGAGAGGGAGCCCTCACGGGTTGACCATCGGCATCGCACACAATGGCGGTGGCTGCCTCCGTCATCCAGGGAGCCTGCCGAGGAGCGCTGGACACTTCAGCGGCCATCACTCCCTCCAAGGAGACCTGTTTGAAAGGTTTGGATCAAGAAGAAGCACAAACGGAAATTCCACAGGAAATGGAGACGAGAGTAACACGAGTACAAATAATAAATCGATGCTCCTTTTCGGCGACTCTCGAACCTTCAGGGCAGAGGCAACGTGCGCCGGCAAATTGGGCACGCCACTCGCGACTCCATCGCCTGCAAGAGGCAATCACGATGAAAGTAGTGGTTGCAAGGGGTTTTCCACACAATATCGTCGTCCCGTTCTTCTGTCGCCCCCTCCCTTTCGTCGTGATGGGGTCTGGCCTGAGCCGCCGCTGGTTCACCTCGCTCGTCGGCGGCGGCGCCTGCGTCATCGCTCCTTCGCCGGACCGAAAGGTGAGGAGGAGCAGCAGTCGTCGCCGCCGTCTGCGCCAACGGATTGAGACAGACCGCGCAATCTCCAGAGAGAAGCATCGCGGACCGGTGAACATGTTGGTCGACGGCGTAGCTGTAGGCCGTCGGTCGCCAGCAAGGTGGCACGATGGCCTGCGGCCCATGGCGCCACTGCACTTCGAGCAAGAGGCCTTGCGCGGCCACGACGGCACACGCGACGAACGCAGCAAGGGGGTCATTGAGGGTGGGCCCGCTCAAAACGCGAGCGCTGAGCAAACAGCGGCCCACCACGTGACACCAGACGAAGCAGCGCACACCCTCGCCCGCGTCGACGGTACCTCTGGGCCACCGCGGCCCGCCAAATGCATTCATGACGATCTGAGAGACAAATGGCACCATGAGCACCATGTACACCGTCCGCAATGCGCTGCGTTCCAGAAAGCCGGCCAACATGCTCAGGAGGAAGGCCGTAGCGAGGAACCGGAAAAGAGTGTACCGTTTGAGGCAAAAGGCATCCAGACGTCGGTGCCCGGGAGGCGCCGCGTCGTCGGCCAGGGCAGCCTGAGCACGGCGGACCGCGTTGATGAGGTTCGTGTCGACACCGTTGGCTACGACCATCATGACCAGGTTGGCAATGGCCAGTGGCTTCGTGAACAACGGATGGGTCGCCAAGGCCGAAATCGTGAACACGAGGAAAGAAAAATTTCCAAGCGCGACGTTCAACAGTGTGAAAAACGACAGACGTTGCTGTCGGGAAGCGGAGTCGGTGTGACTCAAGAGCAGCGAGGCGCTGCCTGACGCTACGAGCAGCGCCACCGCGAGTATGGTCATGACGAGCGAGTAGTCGTCTTCTGGGACGGTGTCGTCCCAGCCGCGCTTCGACGCCTGCAGCACGTAGATGCGCCCGGATAAGTAAAAGGGCCGGTCACGCTCCGACGACCCAATGTTGGATACGGACGACGCATTTGAATTGGCAGAGGTTGCGTTACGTGGCTCCTCGCACAGGACCACGAGGATCCCTTCGAGCATGAGGCTGCCCACCTCGCCACTGTCGGCGCGGTCGAGGTGTTGCCACACGGGCTCAGCGGCGTTCCATCCAGAGTGAGCGGCAATAAGTCCAAAGGCCTCGCAGCCGCCGTCGCCAAAGAGTGTGACGGTCGCTTGCGATGGAACATCCATCAGGACGCTGACATTGGAATCTATGCCGGTCTCGTTGCTCAGTGGTGCGACCATATGTTGGGCGGCAGCAGCCGAAGCGACGGTCGATAAGGGATGGAGGCTACTTGCGTGCACTGCCGACAGCACACTATCGTTGACGGGGCGCATGACGGTGGTGGTCGTGATCGGTGACCCATGGAGCAGCCGCGATTGGAGCATGTCCTCGATCGTGCGCACCTGCAACTTGTCCACGCGCGCCTTCAAGTCAAAGTTTTTCGACACGCCTTTGACTGCAACCCACTGGACGGTGTGCGAGCCGTTCCGATTCATCACACCGCCGTCGACCGCCGGAGCGGGCACCCCCTCGAGGGTGATCACTCGATCCAGTGCCGCGGCGACACGGTCTGTCCCCTGAATAACATCGAGCCAACCACGTACCGCGCCACCTGGCGGCGTACCCAAAGACATGTTGACGTAAGCCGAAAACACGAGCCGACCCCGCCCCGTCCGAGCAAACAGCGATGCGTTGAGCAGATCGTCGGCGGACGGCGATCGCGCTTGCCGCAAGAGCGCAGGAAAGGGCCGCGTCACGTTCGCACTCGCGCGCGGTCCATTCATTCGACTGCGACGGCACCATCGTGAAGGTGCGACCTCGCTAAAATTACGGCCCATGACGCGGCACAACGCTTGAAGGACCGCCGCGCGGGCGGACTCCACGGCCAGCATCCCCTTGCCATCCCTGGCTGTAGTCGCCTCAGTGGCTTCAGTCGTCTCGTCCTCGGTGTCAACGTGGTGCCCGGCGGCGGGTTGCCACTCGCGCCAGACGCCTTCGTATCGCCCGGATAACAGTTCCAGGTGGCGGCCAGCCACTCTGCCTGCAGTCAGCAGCAGCAGCAAGCACCCAACAACCGTGGTCGCAATGGTTGCAGCGCGGTTGTGGCGAACCGACATCGAGGGATGAACCATGTAGATACTTTTGGAAAATAATGTAAGGGAACAACAGGTTCTCCAGAAACAGGGACGACCTCGGAAGGAAGAGACAGGGGAATGTCGAGGGGACGCGTTGTCACCAAGGGTCGGATCGCCGCGTTTCCTTGTCCATCGCGATTTCTGGCTCTCTGAGCACCCAATGTCCGCGGTATTTCTCGTGAAGGTTGACTTTGCCAGCGAGACGTTCACCGGCGCGCTCCATGCCCGGTAATTCAGTCGGACTGAGCTCGCCGAAGTAGGCACCGGTGAGGTTATCCGGCCGGATCATCGCTAAACGTTCCACGACTGGCATTTTCGACCACGCCGTCCGTTCCTCTTCTTTCGGCGCGGAAACAAGCGGCGCACCTACTGTCCGAGTGTGCTTTCCGCGCCGGTTTGCGAGCGATTTGCGGTGATGTTGCTTATTGTCTTTGCCCCTACCCTTTCCAATTTCCGTAGAATGGTGGTGGTGACTGCCCCGTTGTCGTGCTCCGTTGATCGTTACGTCGCTTCGGTCGACCATGTCCGTCGGTGGGCGCCGTTGCTGAAGAGCCTTCCGGCCGAGAGACAGCTCCAGCGAGCGGGCCATTGGATCTTGCGACAATCCAAAATATCGCAACATGCGCAAAAGAGATTCGGTGTATAGCGACGAAGTTTCGAATGTCGACGACATAGTGAACGCAGGGCGGAATGCTTCGAGTTCACGACAAAACCGCTGAGTGACGTCATCGCGCTGGTCCACCGCATCGCTAGGTAGCTCACGGTGAGCCTTTTGCAGTTGCAGCAAGGACGTTACGCCTTGCACAAAAAGGGTCGGTCGGTGCAGCGCGTCGGTGCTCCACCGTAGCACGGAGAGCCGGAGCATGTCCACGTCCACCGCCTCGAAGAAGTGCTCTAGTTCCAGGGTTGAACGGGAATCACAGCAACAGAAAAGTGAAGGACCCCGACACCCGCCACATAAAAAAAAGACCGTCGTGCTCCGCCCTCCGACGCGCTCTACCAAAAACGTACCGTCAACGGAACGAGCAATCCTACTGGGAACAACATGGTAAATAATGGGAGTGAAAGGGAAACACTTTGGATGACACCTACCGGGTCTACTGATGCGACAGGCTCACAATGATCCCCGATCGATATACCACTGTGGCCGCGACATCGCCTAACACGAGCTGGCCCTCGCCGTGCCGCGCGTTGCACGCCATGGGACCGATCCACGTGCCCACAGACGCGAGTGCACTACAATGGGTGCCGTGGCCGTGCATCATATCCTTCTCAAACACCCCTTCGTATGTGTCGCCGTTGGCCAACGATAGCAGCCCCACGCCGGACCGCAGGCCGTGAAGAAATTCGCCCTCGTAGACGTCGCCATTCTTGTAGACCTTTTTTCCTTCCCCGTGGGGCAAGGTACCATAGACGCCGCCTCGGTAGATCCACGCGTCGGTGCACACCGCGGCGCTCGTGTCGATACAGATTCCGTCTCGGAACAGCCCTTCGATGGTCACCTTGTTGCCGCCGGGGTCGGCAGATGAGATCGACACATCTGGTATCACTAACTTACCCTTGCCATGCCGAACATCATCCAAGAACTCACCGTCGTAGACGTCGCCGTCCACGGCTTCGTGACCAAAACCGGTGCGGCGGCCCTGCACGAACTGGCCCGTGTAGCTGCTGCCGGCGGTGTCGTACCACAGCTGTCCATGGCCATGCGGCAAATTATCGAGCCACTCACCAACATAGCGCCACCCTCGCCCCGCGGTGTTGCCGACGACGGCGGCGAACGTCATTTTGCCGTGGCCTTCCCGACGGTCCGCATTCCAACCGCCCTCGTAGACGTCGCCGTTGGCGTAGCGAGCGGTGCCTTGGCCGTGGCGCTTCCCGAGGGCGATCCCGCCGCTGTATTTGTCGCCGTTGGTGTAGATGACGTCCCCGGAGCCAGCCTGCCAGGAATCGACCTTGCTGGACGCGATCGCGTTCTCACCTTCGACCGCGGTGCGCGTGCTGGTGGCCGCCGCGACTTCCTGATTTGCCTGCTCCGCCGTCGTGGTGGTCGTGGTGGTTGACAACGAGGGAGCGGCGCTCGCGACGATGGACCCTAACGAGCCGTAGTTGATGCGACAATCCCCGGACGTTGGAGCCGCATGCTGCAGATCTCCGTTCTTGTCAAATTCGACCGCATAGGACGTGGCTGGCGGAGGAGGCGCTGCATGCTGACCGGCGGTTGCGGTGGATCCCCCCTTCCCGACGAGGCCCTGCTTGCTCTGGCCAATGGCGAGGCCGGAGGTAATGCGCCCCCGCACCTTCACGCCATCTAAAAACGTTCCCTCAAAGCAATCGCCTGTCGACAAGGTCGTCAGTGCTCCTTTGCCGTGAAGCGCGTTGCGGTGAAACTCGCCTACGTAGACGTCGCCGTTGCGGAACGTTAACGTCCCTGCCCCATGCATGTCGCCGGCGACAAACGTTCCCTCGTAGACGGAGCCATTGGGCAGGTCCAGGATGCCGCGGCCGTGTCGGACGTCGTTTTGAAACCCTCCAACGTACCGTTCGCCGCTGGGAAGCTGCTCGATGCCCGAGCCGTGTTTCTGACCCTTGACGTACCGGCCCTCGTGGGAGTAGCCTTGCGGCGTGGCGTAATGGCCGCAGCCATCCCGCAGGTCGTCTTTCCATTCGCCTTCGTAGACGGCGCCGTCGGCGTAGCTTTGGGTCCCGCCGCCGCATCGTTTGTTGAGCAACCACTGACCGCTGTACTTGTCACCGTTCGTGTACCACATGGCCCCGTCGCCGTCCTGTTGAAGGCCGGCGAGGCCGACGAAGGTCCGCAGCGTCCCGTGGTACTTGTGCCCATCGGCTGTCAAGATCGTCTCTTGCGTGGAGAACCCCTGCGTAAGGTCTGACATGGTTAATTGGGATAGGTCGCTCACGACAAAGAGAGAAGGATGCGAGAAAGAGGTACGGCGGCGAGCGGTACTGAATGTGTCACACTCAAACTATAGGATGATCATGCCACTTCTCGAGACCACGAGACGAGCACCGACGAAAATTGATAGGGGGGAACACAGAAAGTTGAACATCTGTGCTTTGATGGAGGGAGAGAGAAAGAGAGAGACAGACAGATCGAGAAAAGAAGGAACGAGAGACACGCTCTTGTAGCCGGCGGGGTTGCCGCACGACGACGGAGAAATTGGGTAGGTACAATGAGATGACAATAATGAAATCGTGGCAATCGCGTGCGGAAGGGACAACGCACAATAAATTCTCTCTCTCGCTCTCTCTCTCTCGCGGTCTTCTCTCTCTCTCGTCATCCGCATGGTTTTTCCTCGTGCGCGAAGGTCATCCTCTCCACCCACAGAAGAACAAGAGAGAAAAGGGGGGAGCAAAACCGGAAACTGTGAAGGAGAAGGAAGGAAGGGGGGAAAACGCGCGCGCGGTGGCACCACGAAGAGCCCGGGATGACCGTCGTCGTGACATGAGCCGCCTGGACCACCTCCACGCTCACTCCTGGCGGGGCCTTGTTCGTCACATCATCACATGTCGTGGTGGTGCTTGTCGCAAACGTCGTTCACAAGGTGTTCGCAGCGGTGCGTGTCCCACCCGGTGCCGCAGCACTCCCGAGGGAGCGAGCCGTGGGTCCCATCGCGCTTCATCCAGCAGCAGTGATCGGTTTTCGTGTGGCGAACCGACACGCAGTTGTGGCTACGACGCATCTCACTCCCCTTGGTGCACTCGTCGTGACTCTTCGCTTCGGCGCCCGTGGAAAAGGGTGACAGCATGGCGCAAACCGCCAGGGCAATAACAAGCGCCGATCGCATTGTTTGAGAAAACTGCGGCCGAATGAGAAAAATCGAACTCAAATCTAGAAGGTGAGGAGTATCAAAGCAAAATGTAGTTGGTTAATGTAATCAAGTGCCTGCAAGCGAAAGGACGGCGGGGCGATCTTTTTCACGTCAGCAACAAAAGTTTTTGCATCGGCACGAAGGCTGTTTCCTTCGTTCACAGCTTCGACGGTGCCGCGACAGATTCGCGCGGCGGCACCGCAACTTGCAACTTGAGGGAAATGTCAATAGCTGGCGGCCCGTGCGTGATTTTCCCAATCGAAAGAATGTCGACGCCTGGCAAGGCGTAGCGCGCCACCGTGCTCTCATCAATCCCACCGCTAACCTCCACGATACATTCTGGGAATGCCGCTTTGATCTTCGGCGCGGACACCGACACGCGATCAGGCGTGAAGTTGTCCAGCATGACGACATCGGCACCCGCTCCGCAGGCCTCGATGGCGTCGGCTTCCGATCGACACTCGACCTCCACCTTGGTCGAAAAGCCACAAAGGGATCGGGCGCGTTGGACGGCGTGTGTGATGGACCCCGCGGCGTCGATGTGGTTGTCTTTGAGCATCACCATGCTGGAGAGGTTGTAACGATGGGGGTCGGCGCCGCCCACCATGGCGCCGTACTTTTCGACGAGTCGGTAGTGGCCAGGGGTCGTCTTGCGCGTCGCGGCAACGCGACCCTTCCAGGACGCCGGCACCCGATTCACGCACAATCGTGCGTAACTCGCGCAGGCGCTGGCGCGCGTAAGTGCCTCCAAGGCGGTTCGCTCTCCTTGTAGAATGCGGTGAATGGGTCCCGAGACCACCCCGATGGCGACACGCTTCACGCCCTCGTTTTCGAGCCGCATCGCCGTTCCTTCTTTTACGAACCACTCTACGGTGCAACCAAGCAGCCGAAACACCTCCTCGGCGAAGGGGAAGCCCGCGAGCACTCCTGACTTGGATTTCCAGTAAAAGACGGCTTTCCCTACGCTGTCGCCGACAATAGCTGCCCCCACATCGAACGAGGAAATATCCGTGGATAACCACTCTTCCACGGCCCGGCGTAGCACCATGGGTGAAATCGTGAGGCGCAGCCCACCTATGGGGGTTGTCATGATCGATTCTTTTTTCCCGACCGGCGCCAAGAAAAACTGCGGAATCAGTGGGGATATCAGTAAAAGAAGGGAGGAAGAAGCGCAAAGCGAAGAAGATACAAGTAACCGTCCGTGTCACCGTCGTCGGGGGGTGTGAAACTCGTCGGCCACCAATGACGTCCGCGCCTTCTCTCGCCTACTCAGGGGTATAGCCAAACCGCTTATCCTCCAGGATCTTTGGCTTCTTCTTCCAGCGTTCTTGTCGGAGGACGTTTTTGCTTCGCTGCTCTTGGTCGTCGATGACGTCATCGTGAACATAGTCGGCGGGCAAGTATCCCTCATCCTTCCACTTGTCGACCTTTGCCTTTACCACCTGCTCTGCCGTCATTTTGATCGCATCGCGCTTGTCGACTTCCTTTGGCGGTGAAAAATTGAAGTACAGTTGACGAGGGTTAAACGCCAACGGCGATTTCATGCGCTCGAACCACTGGACGTGGTACAACATGGCGTCGTTTTCTCGGAACATCGCCCACATCGTCTTCTCTCGGTCGCTTGCGACGACCGCGCCATCGGCCGTCATCTCGGCTTGGCGTCGCATGCCTCGGTACTTTTTCGCAATTCGCTTCACCTTGTCCACAGTGAGCTTTTGCAAGAAATTCTTCGCGGCTGCGTATTGCGGCGCTGAGACGATCGCATTCAACGCCCATACCAACGCGGGGTCAGACAGCCGCTCCGTGTCGGCCTGCACGTCGATCATTTCGTCAAGCAAGGCCACGACGCCCACCTCGTCGCTAAGCTTCCCCGCGCATGTCAGCAGTTGGCTCCATTGCACTGTACAAAAGGACGGCGTGAGGTTCCATTTGGTCTTCGCAGCACAGTAAGAAAAAAGGGTTTTCCACCCGGGATGGAGGCCAACCGCCGCACAGCACAGGATGCCTTTGGCGAGTGGTTCGGACGGTTTGCGGGTACCAGTCACGTACCGGCTCTGACAGTCCTCTGCCAACCACAAGTCCACGATTCGCTCGGTCGCAGACTCCTTGACGGCGCAAAGCTCGGCGCACTTTGCCAGCCAGGCATGCTTCGAGTTGACATCTCCCACACGCGGAGACACCGCGACGTACTCGTTGACGGCATCTGCTGCGTTTGTACTCGGAATCACCCGGTTCCACATCAGCTTTGATAAAAAAGGCTCCAACGCGACTCGAAAAACAGGATGCAGCTGCTCATCGGTAACGCGGATGCTCACGCCTTTGTACCGCTTTACGTGGATGCCGCGGTATGGCATCGAGTGCGTGCGGTTGTGGCGCCGGGGCAAGGGCATCACCTGCGACGCGGAGTAATGCCAGCCGAAGGGTGAGAACTGGTAGCTCGGATCGACATCGGGATTGGTCATTTGGAAGCCCTTTCTGGCGATGGAGCGGCGCAGCATCTCGGGAGGATGTGCCGTGGATCACACCAATAATCGAATATAACGAGTAGAGGAAGGGGATCGACTGGCGGGACCATTGTCCACATGTCAAATTGTTGCTAGGTCAATTCCTTGCTTCAACTCCACTCCAACCTCCCGCGCCATCCCTCACGTTGATTGTGATGTGGGAAGACGAGAAATTGAATACGAAGGGGGGAACAGGGGAGTGCCTCCCCTTTCTCTCCGCGCACGGACGACTTCTCCTTGTTCCCGACACAAACTCCTCAAGCCCAG
>ERZ1292630.2959-Hain-H41-02um-R3-2959-length-15337-cov-7_pt2 | contig 14246 bp, 5 predicted proteins | sample MGYA00564408_ERZ1292630 | MGnify/ENA primary metagenome ERZ1292630 (study PRJEB36523, sample SAMEA6512641) | groundwater metagenome | collected 2019-01-08 | study: AquaDiva: Metagenomics assemblies of 32 groundwater samples | reverse complement strand
GGTGCGGGGATGCCCCTCCCTTCCACGCCCCCCTCCTTCCTTCCTCCCTAACTCAATCCTCCCTTTGCCTTCGCCGTCGCGCGTCAGGGTTTGTGCTCCGCATGCTCCTGTCCCGCCCCCTCCCCACTACCCCGATGCACGATGCTTGCTCGGTCACCGACCGCCTCCCCCTCCCCTTAATACGTGCATCAGGGCCTCCCCTCCCACTCCCAAGCCTCCCTTTGCGCGCGCGCCGGCACGTCTTCGGTCGGGGTAGGCATGCACCACCGGGAAACCGCTTTTTGTGCTTCTCTGCTCTGCCCCTCCCCCGGTTTTCCCCCAGCTCCCAATTCTCCCCTCTCGACACTTCCGCTTGCTATTTAACACGCCCCTTCACTCCGCCCCTTCTACTCACCCCCGCCCATGGACCGACAGAGGTGGTGGGTTCTTCGTTTTTGCCTTGCGACAAATCGTGCGCAATGGGCGTCGCGCGTGCGAGGACGCGGAACTCAGAATCCTTCGGCCCATTCGGTCTGTCTCCCCTCGCCCTACCGTTTGCGTTTTCGCTTTCCTTCCCTCCTTCGGCTCCGCCCTCCTCTCTTCGGCGAATGAAATGTTTTTCTACTCCCAATTTCCTTTTCCACTCCGGACGAAGAAGATGCAAAGAAGCGTTAAACACGACGCCGGGGGGATAGGCTGCGACTCGAGAAAATTTCCTTTGTTTATTTGCGTAGTTGCTGTTCCCATTGTTCATTCATTCGCTCGCAGCAGCTTGCTCAACTTACCTACCCACCAGGCAAACCTGCCCACCCTCCGCCCCTAATAGTCGGACGCGTTTCATTTTCCCGCCGCTCCCCTCTCTCGCATATATTTCGGCGTTCCGCGCCATCTTTTCATCGTTCGGTCCTTTGCTGTCCCCTTTCGCGCCTTCCACCGCACGCGGCCGACCGTTCCGTTCCAATTGCCAACACCGACTTTGACTAAACCGCGTGATAAAAAGGGGACAAAAGCAAACGACGACGACGGACCGGTGTCTCGGGCCTTCTTATGATGCAATTCTTCCATCCCCAGGGCGCTACCCTTCAACCGCCGCCGCAGCAGCAGTATGTCAGGGTCATGCTGGATCCGATGCAGCAACAGCCGCAGCCGCCGCAGCAGGTGGTGGGTGGTACGTACTTCCTGCACCCTACGAGCCACCCCAACCAGCCACAGACCGCGCCGCAACAGTACCATCTCGCCGCCATGCCCTACCCTCAACACGTCCAGTCCTTCCAGCCGATGGCGTGCTATCCCTCCGCCGCCGCCGCGCAGGGCGGAGGGCAGATGACCGCCGTTCCGGTGATGATGATGCCCCAACCCATGCACCATGCCATCCTGACGACGCCGCCGCCGCCTCACGCGGTGGGGGATCACCAATCTCAACTTGTGCGCCCCCCTCCACAGCCGCCGAGGCCGCCGCCCTTGCTCCACAATTCATCATCCTCCGCGCGCCTGGGCGCCGCTCCGGCGACCGGCTTCCACCACCCCGCTACCTCAGCAGACGTCCGCCAGACCGTGAGGCACCAGCCGCAGCAGGAAGGCCGCTTCGCAGGTGGCAACGGGACAATGGGACCAGCCTCCCTGGTCCAAATACCACCCGCCCATCCCCAGCAGGCAGCAACAGGCGGGAAAGCGCCAGCAAGCGGCGCCAACCCGACCGCGTTTCACGTGGAAGGGACGTCGAACGGCGCGGCGCGGCGAGCCACAAGCGGGGATGGCCAACAACCGTCCGAAAGGAGCAAAAGTGGCGGGCCAGCGACCTCAACTAGCGACGAGGAAAGCAACCTCGTCGAGGTCTACGCCCCGCAGTTCACGGCCTTGTACAAGATCCCCGCGGAGGACGTGTACCACCTCCCGGCCGCGCATCACAATGTGACGCGATTGACGCTGTGCTCACACTTCACCACGGAGTCGCCGTGCGCCCTGGGCAACCGATGCAAGTTTGTCCACGCGGACTTGGGCCGCGCCACGGTGATCCCCAGCATCCACGTCAACTACGCCTACCGCTCGCTGGACGAGGTGAAATATCAGCGCTTTCCGCCAGGATACGTGCTGCGTGTGTCGCAACCAAACGGCAAGCCGCCCGTGATGTGCATTGCCAGCGACTACGTGCTGCGCACGAAGGCGGCCTTCACCACGCACCAGCAGCGAATTTTGTCGCACTGCGCTCACTATTACTTCAGCCGGACGTGCCACCTTGGGAGCCAGTGCCACTTCGTCCACGCTGTGTTCATCGACCCCTCCGCTAGCTCACCCTACCAACGGGCGCCGGTGCCCAACAAGCTGCCTCAAATCTTGGCGGCCGTGGCGTCCGCGGCGCACCCTTCCTCTGCGGTGCCGACAGTCCCCGCGCACGCTGCGTCATCGGCACAGGGCGCGCCGGTGTGGGAGGGAGGCTACCCGTCGGTCGTCGTGGGGCCGGCCGTAACTCCACATGAACGAATGCAGCAACACGTCGGGTCAGCCGCGGGCGGTGAACGCTGGGGCAGCGCGGCAGGTCCCAACGACCGCGGCTCCGCCGACGACTTTGCCCATCTCTCGGGCATCACTAACGATGGGTCCCCCAATGCGCAGCAAGGCGGGCTGTCCTATGGAGCATTTCAGCTTTCAACGGAATCAGGGTCCAACGTCGTCGCCAGGGTCGTTCGCGACGTTCTCGGCGGCACGTCCGCAACCACCAATCGGTTTCCCACCGTTGTGAGAGGGGTCGCTCCTCAGGTCGTCCGTGGCAATACCGAGGGCTTTCTCACGCAAGAAGGCGACCTTCCCGCGGCACCAACAACGCGACGCGATGAGCGCGAGATGGCCCCCCTCCGCGTCGTCAGCCCCGCCAGTGCTTTCGGTGCGCTTGCGGCCGCACCGTCTCATTTGTATTCACTCGACACCCGAGAGCGTTCCGCCGGGAGGGCGCACCCGCCGCAGCTGCGTAGTCCCCAACCGCAAGGGAGGGTCGTCGGTGGCGAAGGCGACGCGTCCGGTCGCGAGACGCCGTCGTTGCGCGTGATGCTGGAGTCTGCTGGCCACCTCGAGCCCGTTAAAGTCGCCCCGCAGCCAACGAGTCCCGCCGATGACGATGCCGCGTCCCGGTCGCTGCTGTGCCGGGGGGCGCCGCCGAGCAACCAGTTCATGTCCATTATGGTTGCGAACAGCAGCAACGCGGCCTCGGCGTCATCGCAAGCGGCCGTGGCAGCTGCCATAGGACGCTTTCCCATTAAGGATGAGGCAGCGCGGCAAGCCACGTCGTCTGGTACGTATCGCCACAATCCTTACAGCTTTACGGATTCCAGAACGAGCAACTAGTAATGAGCAGCAAGGCTAGCCGCCTAGCAAAGCACTGCCGGCATGATATGTGAGGAGTGGAGTCCGACTTCGAATCTTTGGGGCGGCCCAGGGCGCCCCACCCGTCCCTATAGTTTAGTAGTCGTGTCCCCCAACCCGACGGAAGAGGCCCCCCCATTCCCTCCGCCCCGATGTATTGGCCCCCTCCCGTCGATACCACACAACGCCCTCTCTTTCCACACGACGATATCAATTGTCTACGGACGACTCACCCGACAGACAGTACGACGGCGTGATACCAATTGATCCCCCCATCCTTATCTCTCTGATTTTTCCTTTTCTCTCTTTCGGTCAACCAAAAGTCTTTTTTTTTTGCAAAGGGTGAATGCCACAGCGGCCGGGGCCCTCTGGACCTGCGGCGTCTTCTGTGTCTCCTTCGACAGAGCTTCACCCATTACCGTCACAATTTGTCTGTGCCACCACCACCCCTCTCTCTCTCTCTCTCTCTCTCTCCCCCCTTCGGTAACAAATGCACCCCGCCCTCCCGGAGTTTTGAGGAATTTGACGCAACAGTCGCCCAGACTTCCCCTCCTTCCCCCACGCCCGACCAAATCTCCCCGTTCTCCCTTCCCATTGCGCACACGTTCACAAGAAGCGCGTCCTGCCCACCAGGTGGGAGCACATCGTGTCTCAAAAGGGGGCAAGACGTTCCGTAGGCACTGAGCTGCGCATGATAAGTCATTTTTCGGCTGTTGCTTTGCGCTCGTAGCATCCCCACCTTAATTTGTTGAAAAATTGACGAAAAAAGCACGTCGTTGAAAGGCGCTAGTGATACCACCCTCCGACAAACCTCTTCGTGATGATTCCCATATGACCAAGTTGGATTTCCTGTCTGATGATTCTTCTGATCGAACACGTCGTAATTTACGAGGCTGAACATGCCAATCGTCTTGCACGCTACCCCGCCACAAATCGTTAATTCACGAGGGCACACCAAGCCGCCATCGTCTGACACCAAAAAAGCACGTCGTTGAAAGGCGCTACCACACTCGGCAAACCTCTTTGTGATGATTCCCATATGACCAAGTTGGATTTCCTGTCTGATGATCCTTCTGATCGAGCACGTCGTAATATTCGAAACTGACCCACCATCCACCTGTGACCGTGTATTTGAGGTAGGAGCATGCGCGCACCGTTTTTCGTCGTGTATTAGTAGCCTCGTGTGACACCGAGGGCTCAATGCTTTTGCCGACCGTTCTTCTCTCTATGGGAAAAGCTCCACCCTACCCCGTCTATTGCAAACAACCCCGCCCGTAGCGTAGAAGGGGACTTCATCAACATCAGCCAGAAATATGTCCAGCGCGCCGTACCAGCCGAATCGAACGGCACCGACCGCGCCGGGTTTCGGCTTGTTGTCGGCCCGCGGCGGCGGCCCGCCGTCGTCACCTCCGGCGACCGGGGCCACCGCTGGGCTGTACGGCACGGACCCCTCTCCAATATTTCGCGAAAAGTCCCGCTCACCGCCTGGCTACTCGAACGCTGCGCAGCGAGCGACGGACATGAGCTTCGCGGCCGGCGGCAACGCCTACGACAACGTCCTCGAGGCCCAAGGACTCAGCTCCTCCGCCGTGCAAGCGGGGCTGTTGAAGAGCAAAGTCACCTCGCTCCAATCCGAGATCGCGCGGCTGCGTGCCGAGGTGAAGGACACCAATGAGCGCATGAGTCAGAGCTCGGCGAAGCTAAACGAGCAGAAAATGCAGATGAGTGCGCTGACGAATAAGTACGCCGACGCAATGGCCAGGCTTTCGGACACCGAGGCCTCCGAGCGGCGGCTGGAGGACGCGTTGATGGCCGAGCAGCGACAGCACCAGGCCAGCCGCGAGACGTTTGACCGGGCGTTGGAGCAGCACCGCCGCGACGACAGCACCAAATCGGAGGACATGTCGCAACTTCAATCACAAATTCAACAGTTGCAGCAGCAGCTGAGCGCGAAGGAGCTCAGTCGCAATTCGCTGGACTCGGTGGCGAAGGAGATCGCCGCCTGCGAGGAGCGCCGCGTTCGGCAATGCGACAGCCTCGTCACGATGTTCAACGAGTCGCTCGACCGGCTGATCAGCGCGTCCGATCAGGATGAAGCGAGCGTGTTCGTCGCGCGGTCGGCGTGCCAGTCGGCAGTGACCGAGCTTGAGGGCAAGCTGCTTTCGGTTGAGGGGCAGCTCGAGGCGTTGCAATCCGCCTTCCGCATGGTCGCGACGCAGTTGGAGGACGACGCCAACGCCATGACGACGTCTCTGATGGCGGAGAACAAGGACCTGTGGACGCACATTAGTCGCACCCAGTTCGAGCTCGACAAGGCGAAGGCGGAGTCGCAGCAGTACCGCAGGCGGCTGGAGGACGCATCCACCGGCGCCGCCTTCAGAGATCAACTCGCGCTGGTGACGCAGCAAAAACAGGCCGCGGACGAGAACTTGAAGCGGTGCCAGGCGGTCGTGGAACAGCAACGCGACAGCGGGAGCAAACTGGAAGCCGAAATGTCGAAGCTCAAAGAGGACTTCCAAGTGCTTCGCTCGAATGAAGCCAGGCACGAGGATGAGAAGCGCTCGCTGACGGAGGCGCGCTCGTCGCTCGAGCGTCAGCTCACGGACGCCCTGCAAAAGGCGAAGATGGCTCAGCAGGTCGCCGAGGACGCGCAGCGCAGCAACACCCACTTACAGCAGTACATCGGGTCGCTCAAAGACCAGCAAACGCACTTAGAGGAGACTGTCGTCATGGAGCTGCGCTCGAGTCTGCGAGTGATCGGCAGCGAGCGAGACGACGCGCGCACGGAGGCGGAACGGGCTCGCCACGAGCTGCGCGAGGCCGAACTGCTACGCGCGAGTTTGCAGCGCGACTTGGAAGAAAGCCGTTCGTTGCACGACACATACAAGCGCTCGCTGGAGGACACGCAGGCGAGCTTCCGACGCACGCTTCAGGAGGAGCTCTCCAGCCACAAGGCGCTGTACGAGCGAGAAATTGAGGAGCTGCGCCTCACCATTCAAACCAAAACGGCCGATTTGGTCTCTCTGTCGCGCGAGTGCGAAGAGGCGCGGTCTGACAGTCAAAACGCTTCGGCGCAGGTCAAGCAGTTCGACGAGCTGCTGGCCCAGTCGCGAGCGGACGGAGCGAAGGCCTCGCGGGCCACTGCAGCTCTAGAGGAAAAGGTGCGGCAGCTTTCGTCGAGCGTCGAGACCGCGCAAAGCGGGCGCCAAGTGGCGGAGCAGCGCTGCTACGACCTCGAACATCAAACAGAACGGCTTCGGACGCTGCTTCAGGAAACAGAATCGACGCTCGAGACGACGAAGATGTCGCAGGAACAACGTTCGGCCGCGCTCGAAGCACACTACAAGGAAACGATAAAAACCCGCGACGCCCTCCAAGACGAGGTTCGTGTGCTGCGTCAACGATCCGTCGACGAGGCGCTGCTACGTTCGCTCAAAGACAAGGCTGACCGCGACCGCGATCAAATGGCCGCAGAGAACCAGCGCCTCCACCTGCAGTTCGAGGAGAGCCAGCGGTTGGCCGGCACTCTGCAACGCGACGTGGCCCACCTTCGACAACTGGGCCGTTCGTCGCACGACCTTGCGCTGCAAATCGACGAATTGCAGCATCGCCTCCAAGAAATTCCACAACTGAAGCAACAAATTGACGAAGCGCAGCAGGAAGCCGCGCGTGCGAGCGAGGACTCGCGTCAGCTTAGACACGAACGAGATGAATTGTCCCGGCAGCTCGAGGCTGTGTTGGAGCACACACGGGAAAGTGCCAGGAAGGATGGCGACCTTGACCGGCTGTTCCGAGAGGCGGAGCACCAAGTGCGCAAACTGGATCAGCAAATAGAGGACGTCTCGGGTAGCGTTGGCAGGGTATCCCGCAATCCCAGCGTGCCGGTAACCTCGATCGGCGGGCGTCCCGGGGGAACAAGTCGCGCCAAATGATTTTTTTTTTGTATTTCCATTCCTTCGATCTTCACTGTGTGCGTGGCGGGGTTCGTGTCGCTGCTCATATGGGACGCGACTCACTTGCCCGAGATTCCAAATTAGTTTGAATTTATGGTTTGCAAAAAAAACCCAAAATTAGAGCCCTCTCAATTTCGGGTCTATTCTGCGCTATTTATTTTCTTTCCCGGTCCACCAGATCGCTCCGTATTCTTACGAAATCATTCTCACACAAGCACGGTCTGTGAATGTCGGTATTCGGTATTGATTTAGGGTCGCAGTACTCCGTCGTTTCCGTCACGCGCCACGGCGGCGTCGATGTCATACTCAACGAAGTCAGCAAGCGCGAGACGGCCGTCTACACCAGCTTCGTGGGCGACGAGCGCTTCATCGGAGAGGGCGCCCTCGACCGAGCGGTTCGGAACATGGCGAACACGGTCGCCAACGTCAAGCGGTTCATTGGCATGCGCTACGACGACCCGCAGCTCGAAGTGGAGCGGCAGTTCGCGTGCTGTGACATTGTTAGCGACGAGCACGGCCGCGTCATGTTTGAGGTCGACTACATGAACGACGTCAAACGCTTCTACCCGGAACAGGTCCTTGCCATGTTCCTCGGCAAGCTGCGAAGCTACGTGCAGCGCGAGGCGGTCAAGGCCAATGACGAAGCCAAGGACTGCGTCGTGACCGTTCCAGCGTGGTTCACCGTCGCCCAGCGTCAGCTCGTGATGCAGGCCGCCGACATCGCAGGGCTCAATTGCATGAGTCTGATCAATGACAGCACCGCCAGCAGCCTCGACTACGGCATCTTCCGGGGCTCGGACTTGCCCGCGACGCAGGACACAGCCTGCGCCGTGGCGCTCGTCGACATCGGCTACGCAGCGACCACCGTTTCAGTCGCCCATTTTTGGAAGGGCCACATGAAGGTGCTGTCCCGCGTCTGGGATAAGAACTTGGGCACGCGCGATGTGGATCTCGCCTTGGCCAAAAAGGCCGCGGGCGACATTCAGGCCAAGTACCACATCAACGTGCTGGAAAATAAAAAGGCGCGGCTCCGAATTCTGCTCGGGTGCGATAAGGTGAAAATCATGCTCTCTGCCAACATGACGGCGCCGCTGAACATCGAGAACCTAATGGACCACGACATTAACATCCTCCTGCAACGTGCCGACTTGGAGGCGCTCATCGGCGGCCTCGGCGACCGCCTGACCGCCTTGTGCGCGAAGGCCGTGGAGCTCTCGGGCGTGCCGGCGGACAAGATCACGGCGGTCGAGATGATCGGGGGAGGTTGCCGCATTCCGTTGTTCAAGGCGGCCGTCGCGAATGGGTTCGGCGGCAGCTCGACGGTGCTTTCTTTCACCCTGAGTGCGACCGAGTCGATCGCCAAAGGCGCGGCCATCACCGCGGCCGTGTTTTCACCGCTCTTCCAAGTGCGCGAATTCGTCGTCAACGAGGCACCGCTGCAGCCTTTGTTGCTAGGATACCACAGCGAGAAGGCAACCTCGCTGTCGAGCGTCTCGTTCCTCCCGCAAGTGAACAAGGTGATTCCCGTGCTGAAGGAAGCTGACCGATACCCCAAGACGCTGGAGTTGACGTTTGAGGACCGCAAAGGGGCGTTCGAGTTGTTTACCTTTTACGACGAAACGCTGCCCGCCACGATCGCGCTCGCCGGCGGACCGCACGCGTCTTTGGTCACCGGAAAGTGGACCATCGGCGCGGCGTCGAAGCCGACCACCGGGACGGTCACCGCAAGGCTCAAGTTTCACGCCAGCGGCCTACTATCGCTGGAATCGGCCACGGCCACCGAAGAATACGAAGTGGAGGAAAAGGTGCCCGTGCCCGCCGCCGCCACCCCGCCGCCCGCGCCGTCGGCTGACGCAGCAGCCGCGCCACCGCCGCCGCCGGCTGCCGGCGAAGATGCATCCGCGACTCCAGCGGCCCCGGCCGAACCGCCAAAGCCGGCGGAGCCCCAGTTCACGATCGTGCGCAAGAAGAAGACGAGAAAAACGGAATTGGCGGTGACCGCCGCGAGCGATCTTCTCGGTCTGCCCGGCGCTAGCGTCAGTCAGTTCCAAACGCTGGAGCGCGAAATGCGCACGCGTGACCTTGTCATTCAGAAGACTAAGGAGGCACGCAACGAGCTCGAGGGCTACATCTACGACATGCGGTCGCAAGTGTCAGACCGCGGGCAGCTCGTGCCCTTCGTCACGGCCGAGGCCGCCAACAAGTTTGTGGAGCTCGCAGGGACGTTCGAGAGCTGGCTGTACGGCGATGAGGGACAAGAGGCCAAACTCGCCGACTACGCGTCGCGCCTCGACCAACTGACGGCCATCGGCCAGCCCGCGCAACATCGCTTCCGCATGCACGACGAGCTATCCTTTGCCGAGAAGCACTTCGCGGGCAAAGTGGACGCCCTGCGGCAGCAACTCAACGCCAAGCGGGGCAAGGAGGCGCACATCACCGACGACGACATCCAGGGGGGCCTCAACAAGTGCAACGAGACGCATGAGTGGGGAAGCCAGTCCTTCGCGCAGTACCACGCCGCGCCTCGCTACCTGGACGCCAACGTGACGCCTGCGCAGTTGGACGCGAAGATCAAGGAGCTCGAGACCGCCGTGAAAGCTGTTGTGAACAAGAAGCCCCCACCGCCTCCGAAGCCCGCGGCCGCCGAGGCACCCAAGGCGGACGCCGCTCCGAAGGACGATGCGGCTCATCCGCCGCCTCCACCGGCCGCCGAACCCAAAGGCCCTGACGCGCCCGTGGATCTCGACTGACATCCCGGCTGTCTATAGAAGAGATGGTGCCAGACGGGGGGCGATATTTTATCTTTTGCGTAGATGGCCGGGTGGTCTGGACTGCCGCTCGACCAACCTACGCCCCTATTCACCTTCCCCACTTTTCCACCTCCCTTCCCTTTCCCCCCCTTCCTTCCCCCTTTACACACCCCTTGCTCGTCGCCTCAAGTGGGGTAACCTTCGCGACTAATATGGACGTCACAACAACTGCGGCCGCTTGTGGCGATTTCCCGGGGCCCTCTTCGCCACCAGTGCACGCATCGCTGTCTCGACCACAGAGTTGGCGCTCACGATGGGGGTGGCACGATCAAAGGGGCCCTCCTTGGCGTTCGTTCTCCGCGTTATTTGACTGTTCTTAATTTCGCTATTTTGTGGGCCCGTGGTCTCGAAGAGACGAAAGAGGAGGATCCCCTTTGCACAACGCACGAGGCGCACCTGAAGGAGTATGCGATCGTGAGAGCGTGTGTGAGACTCGGAGAGGGAGAGAAAAGAGAAAGAGAGAGCGAGCGCGCGCGGTCGACATTCCCGTCCACCCGCCCTTTCCCACTCTTCCCTCCGCATCTCTCTGTCTGTCTGTCTCTCCCTACCATCCGCTCTTTATGACTTCGCTCTCTCGTCGCCCCCACGGCGACGCGACGTATTCTGCCACCTCACAAGCCGCGCATGGGGCGTGGACATTTCGCATCGCTGTGGCTGGGCATCGCGACCGCATGCTTGCTTGTTTATGACACTAACACTGCGTGGGGATTCCTATCAGGGCATTCCTCATTTTATTTCCAACGTCTCTTAGGCTCCAATGCTCGCGCGGTCGTCCCTTCTGCGCGTGACGGTGCCGATCAAGCCCATCGTCGCACCCCACCTCAGCACCCCCATCACGAAGCTGCCGCCGCTTCCGCCGCTCCGCGAAACGATTGACGTCGACCCCAAGGATGCGGTCAAATTTTTCACGGACATGACCCGCATTCGCCGACTGGAAGTCGTCTCCGATCAGGCCTACAAAGACAAGAAGATCCGCGGCTTCTGTCACCTGTACCTCGGCCAGGAGGCCATCTGCGTCGGCATGCAGCATGCGATGACGAACGAGGATTGCATCGTGACCGGCTACCGCGACCACGGCTGGCACTTGGTCCGCGGCGGCACCCCGTTTGAGGTGTTCGCGGAAATGTTTGGCAAGCAAGGGGGCTGTAGCAAGGGCAAGGGGGGCTCCATGCACTTCTACAAGGTGAAGAACAATTACTATGGAGGCAATGGCATCGTCGGCGCGCAGGTCCCGCTGGGCGCTGGACTCGCGTGGAGCTTTGCCTTGCGCAATGGAGTGCAGTCGCCGAAGCATGTCGCCGTCACGCTATACGGTGATGGCGCCGCCAACCAAGGCCAGGTGTTCGAAGCCTACAACATCGCCGCCCTCCACAAGCTGCCTTGCATCTTCATCTGCGAAAACAACCACTTCGGCATGGGCACGTCGGAGTCGCGCGCGGCCGCGAACCCTTCGTTTCACCAGCGGTGCGAGTACATCCCTGGCGTCAAGGTGGACGGCATGAACGTCTTCCAAGTCGCAGAGATCACCCGCTATGCGAAGGAGTGGTGCCTGCAGGGCAACGGGCCGATTATCATTGAGTACGACACGTACCGCTACGTGGGACATTCGATGAGCGACCCCGACGTCACGTACCGCACGAAGGCGGACATCAAGGCCATCCGCGACTCGCGCGACCCCATCTTGCACATCAAGACGACCATCTTGAACAACAAGTGGGCAAGTGAGGATGAACTGGCCGCCATCGAAGCCGAGATTAAGTCTGACATTGCCAAGCAGGTCGCGGACGCCACCGCCGCGGAGCCCTCGCGCATGTCCGAACAAGTGACGGACATCCTAGTTGACCAGAGGACGTACTATCCGACCGGCGTCCGCCATTGCCAGGGCACCAAAATGGTCACCTTCTGATGCGCGCGGGAAAAGAGAGTGCGCAGCCGCGGCGTTCGTCGTCAAACGACGCGATTTTTGTCCACCCGGTGTGTGTGTGTGCTATTTCGGTTTCGATAGTGCCTTGGAGTGTTTTGTCGGAGCTCCCACCCCCCTTCCATGGTACCCCTTTTCTTCTTGTCCTTTGCGTCGACACCAGGAACGATTCCTTGAGTTGTGTTCTCCGTCCATACAATCTCTGTTTTAGCCGCCACAAGCCGAGATAGGCGAGGAAACGGGTTCGACCTAATTGTGTCGTGTGCGAGCGAGACGCGTCTCCAATCCCACAAATATGCTTCCCAGACGTCACTGCGCGATGTGGCTTGCACGAGGAGCGGCGTCGATGCACGGCTCATCGGATGGTCGGTGCTGGCCGGTGCTCGGCAGCCGCCGCCCCCTCCGGTTGCACGGAGTCGATGTGCCGGCCGCCCTGACACACCAAGTGGTGATCAGTGCCAAGCATCGCGCTGTGTCATCCGCGACGGGACCGGCGCCGTCCGCTCCTTCCGTCCGATCATCATCCGGCAGCGGTGGCGTGAAGCCTTTGTCCACCCAGCCGCGCCGCGACGGAGAAGCCCGATACGAGCTGCAGCAGCCTAGCATCAACCGGCCGCAGGAAAGGCCAACGGCAGGTGGGGGGCTGGGTGCGTTCATCCCTGCCATACAGGAGGCCCCGCACGGCATGGTCCGCGAAGCCCAGGGCTTCTGGGGAAAAACGAGACTGCAGCCGTTGAACCCACAGATTTCGAAGCCGCAAGGCCTGATCCCGCTGCCGAAGAAGGACCCCACGCGACAATTCCAACTGAAGCCCAACGACCGCCACAAACTGAGCGAGGACCAAATCGAATCGCTGCTCGACCACTACGCATCGAAGCAGTGGTACGGCTTCTTCTGGAACCGAGTCAAGTGGATTCCGGTGCTCAAGATGCGGAGCATGATGAAGTGGGCGCGCGTGGGCATCGTGCTGGCCATGTTCGGCATGTTCATGATCACTTGCTTCGTGTATCGACAGGAAGCGGACCTGTTCAACCAAATGGAAGCCGACGAGCAACGCGACTATCGTAAAGTCATCTGGGGCGCGCGCATGAGCGACGTCGTTAACATCGCGACCGAAACGTTGGACAAGATTGACCCGCTGCGCGTGCTTCCCGAGAAGCAACAGATGACCATCATCGTGAACGCTTTGCGCGACGCCGGGATGGTGGATAAGGATTGGGAGGTGGAACGGCGCACCATGCCGTCGCTGCTGCGGCATCCAGATTGGAAGCATATTGGCTACTGGGCGATTATGTATGCCGGCCGCCTGCTGCTGGGCGGCGGAAGCCTCTTTTGGTGGGGACCCGAGGGGGCTGATGGGGTTGACTTTAACGGCGCGGGGGGACCCAACGTGCCCTCGAGGATGTCAGACGAGGAGGCCACCCGGAGAGAGCACATCGACCGTGCAAAAGGGATCGTGCCCACGGGCAAGCGTTGACTCTTGCTTGATTCTGCGCCGCGCGACCCCCACCCACACACATCAACGTGATCCACAGACTCGAACCTAACGGTACACAAGCATCGTTCCACTAATTGTAACAAAAATTTGTGAAGCTCCTCGCAGCACAGATTTTTGAAATACATACTACTACGAGTTCTAACTTACCTAACTCGGCGAACACACATGTCCGGTGCGCCACCTGCCACTCGACCTCCTGTCACGCGGCCTCCTCCTGTCACCGGAGGACCACCTGGCGATGGCATCCGAACCGGACCACCGGCTGCACCGCAATCGCGACCGGCAGCATCGTCGGAGGCGGCCCCGAGCTCGTCGGTGAACAGCGGGAACCGGGTGACGCCTACGTCGCGGCCTTCGTCCGACTCCGCACCGGCGCCACAGGTTGCCGCGGACGCGACCCAGCCGTCCTCCACGTTGCCGCACGCCGCGCCACCGCCTCCGCGACCGGAAGCCGACCCGCAGCGGCCACCTCCATCCGCAGAGGCGCCTCAGCAAACGCCGCCTCCCAGCGGCCCGCCGCAACACGCAGCTCCACCCGCGACGTCACAACAGCAGCCACCGCCCGCGCCTCACCAGCAAGCGCCGCCTCCCAGCGGCCCGCCGCAACACGCAGCTCCCGCGACGTCACAACAGCAGCCACCGCCCGCGCCTCCGCAACACGCAGCTCCACCCACGACGTCACAACAGCAGCCACCGCCCGCGCCTCACCAGCAAGCGCCGCCTCCCAG
>ERZ1292630.3314-Hain-H41-02um-R3-3314-length-14253-cov-4_pt1 | contig 14253 bp, 15 predicted proteins | sample MGYA00564408_ERZ1292630 | MGnify/ENA primary metagenome ERZ1292630 (study PRJEB36523, sample SAMEA6512641) | groundwater metagenome | collected 2019-01-08 | study: AquaDiva: Metagenomics assemblies of 32 groundwater samples | reverse complement strand
GTAAATTAACCGATGCTGACGGAGAACAACAGGAAACACAGCACTGGATTGAAAGTGCTCTTGATTGTGGTTATATCTCAGATGAACAGGGAAAAGATTGGTCGTTACGCTATTCTTCGGTAGGCAAAATGTTAAATTCTATGATTAATAAATCAGAATTTTTTTGTTCTTCCACCGATAACTGATTACTGATAACCGATTACTAAAGGAGCGTAGATATGCCTAAGAAAGTTTTGATTATGGGCGCGGCCGGCAAGGATTTTCACGTTTTTAATACCTGCTATCGCGATAATCCTGATTTTGAAGTGATGGCTTTCACCGCGGCGCAGATACCTCATATTGACAACCGGTTTTATCCCGCGGTTCTCGCGGGACGGCTTTATCCGGACGGCATTCAGATTAAATCCGAACGGTTTCTATCCAGTCTGATTAAAGAAAACCGGATTGACGAGGCGATTTTTGCCTACAGCGATGTTTCGTATGACTATCTGGAAACCCGCCGGCAGAAGGTTCAGGAATGCGGAGCCGAATTCAAATTACCGGACCCGCAACAAACGATGCTTAAATCAACCAAACCGGTGATTGCTATCTGCGCGGTCCGGACCGGTTCCGGTAAAAGCCAGACGACCCGCCGGATCGCCGCTATTTTAAGGGAAAAAAAGAAAAAAGTCGCGGTGGTCCGCCACCCGATGCCTTACGGCGACCTGGCTGAACAAATCATTGAACGATTTGAAACTATGGAAGATCTGGATAAATATAAATGCACTATTGAGGAAAGAGAGGAATTTGAACCGCATCTCAGAAAAGGTTTTGTTGTTTTTGCCGGCGTTGATTACGAAAAAATCCTCCGTGAGGCGGAAAAAGAAGCGGATATTATCCTCTGGGACGGCGGCAATAACGATACGCCGTTTTTTAAACCGAATTTGCATATTACCGTCGCCGACCCGTTAAGACACGGGCACGAACTGAGTTATTATCCCGGCCGGTTAAATTTTGAAATGGCCGATGTGATTATTATTAATAAAATGGATTCCGCCAAACCGAACAATGTTGATTCCATCATCCGGAACGCCCAAAAATATAACCCCCGGGCGGTAATTATCAAAGCCAATTCGCCGGTGACGGCGGATAAACCGGAATTGATTAAAGGCAAAAAGGTTTTAGTGATTGAAGACGGCCCAACGGTAACGCATGGCGATATGAAATTCGGAGCCGGTTATTTAGCCGCTCAAAAATATCAGGCCGGGCAGATCATTGACCCCAGACCCTTTGCCATCGGCGAAATCGCCGAGGCCTACCAGAAATACCCCCAAACCGAATTCGTCCTGCCGGCCCTGGGCTACGGAAATAAACAGATTAAAGAACTGGAAACCGTGATTGAACGGAGCGACTGCGAACTGGTCATTATCGGAACACCGGTTGACCTGGGACGGATTCTTAAGATTAATAAACCATCGGTCCGCGTTACTTATGAATTGGAAGAAATCTCGCAACCGGATTTAAAAACCATCCTGGACCGGTTTGCGTAAACTCCGTTACATCATATTGAATTCAGGAAATTACCGCAATCAATTGAGCGTATCCCAAAAGGGTAGATTCGCGGTTCTTGACCATCCAAAGAGGGTAGTTTCGGGTCTCCTGACCCGAAACAAGCTGAATAGAATGAATAGAAACAGGTCAGGAGACCTGCTTCTACCCTCAGGTGGTTAGATTTAAACAATATTTATTGACTAAACATATCGGGAGTGTTAAATTAATTTGTGTTAATTCGTCCCGCCTTGGCGGAATTAGTGTAAATTCGTGCATCAAAGGAGGAATACTTATTATGGGTAAAATATATCAGGGGAATCTCAGCGGAGCGAAATTAAAGGTGGCGATTGTGGTCAGCCGGTTCAATGAATTGATTACCAAAAAATTATTGGAAGGCGCACAGGACCGGTTAACCAGGATGGGAGTTAAAGCCAATAATATTGACGTAGCCTGGGTGCCGGGTTCATTTGAAATCCCCGTAACCGCCCAACGGTTAGTTAAACAAAAAAAATATGACGCGATTATTTGCCTGGGAGCTATTATTAAAGGCGAAACGTCGCATTTTGATTATATTGCCAGCGAAGTCGCCAAAGGCGTAGCCCAGGTCGCGTTAACCGGCGGTCTCCCGGTAGAATTCGGGGTGATTACCAGTGAAACAGTTGAGCAAGCCATTGAACGAGCCGGCGTTAAAAAAGGCAACAAAGGCGCCCAGGCGGCCGAGTCGGCCATTGAAATGGCTAACCTCTTCAAAGAGTTATAAACAACAGATTTAACTGATTTACCAGAAGTATCTAAAAACTCTAATGACGATGAGAAAAAACTCATTAATTCATCCCAATCCATTTATATAATTTATTAATCCAGCGGTTAGTTCTTGTGCAGGCTGATCAGATAAGAAATAATTTTTAATCTGCTTAATCTGTTTAATCTTTTTAATTTCTTTAATCTGTTTAATCTGTTGTTAAAATTCTATGCGAAAAAGGACGCTCGCCCGCGAGATTGCCCTTCAGGCTCTTTATCAATTGGAAATCAAAAGCAAAATAGCGCCTGTTGCGCCGGAAGACCTGGAATCATTTTTTCACACCCAGACTAAGAATCAGCCGGTCATTGAGTTTGCCCGTTTATTATTGCAAGGTGTTTCTCAGAACCAAAATAAAATAGACTCTCTTATCCAGGAAACCGCCCACAACTGGGAATTTTCCCGCCTGGCGATTCTTGATAAAAATATTCTCCGCCTGGCCATCTATGAACTTCTTTTTTGTGACGATATCCCGCCGGCCGTTTCTATTAACGAAGCCGTTGACCTCGCCAAAAAATACGGCTCGGCCGAATCCGGGGCATTCGTAAACGGAATTCTGGATAAAATAGCCCCGAACAAGCCCGAAACCCCGAAAACCGGAAAATAAAAAACATATGATCTTCGGCAAGGTTTTAGATAAGCTGAAACAAAGTCTGAGCAAAACCCGTAATCTTTTAAACACCAATATCACAGAATTATTGCGCGGGCGGACGATTGATGAAAATTTATTAAATCAACTGGAAGAAACTATGATTGCTTCTGATCTGGGCGTGGAAACCAGCTTGAAAATTATTGAAGATTTAAAAACAGTTTATCGGGAAGGGAAATTGACCGACCCCGGCAAAATTATTGGTCATCTTAAAACAGAACTGAAAACCAGTCTGCAGGAAACGAAAGGGCGAAGCCGAACCGCTTTAAATCTCGCCTCTGCTCCGCCCACCGTCATCCTGGTAACCGGAGTCAACGGCACCGGCAAAACTACTTCCATCGCCAAACTGGCTTATTTATTACAACAGGACGGAAAAAAAATACTGCTGGCGGCGAGCGATACTTTCCGGGCGGCCGCGATTGAACAACTATCCATCTGGGGTGAACGGGTAGGAGTAGAAATTGTCCGTCATCAATCCGGGGCCGACCCCGGTGCGGTGGCTTTTGATGCGGCTGAAGCCGCCCTGGCCCGGCAGATGGATTTTTTAATTGTTGATACAGCCGGACGGCTCCATACTAAAACTAATTTGATGAAAGAACTCACCAAAATAAAAAACATCCTGGCTAAAAAAATTCCGGGCGCCCCGCATGAAACGCTCCTGGTCCTGGATGCCACCACCGGCCAAAACGCCATTGCCCAGGCAAAGGTGTTTAACGAAGCCGTCCCGCTGACCGGTTTATTCCTGGCTAAACTGGACGGTACCGCCAAAGGCGGGATTGTTGTAGCCATTAAGAATCAACTTAATATCCCGGTTAAATTTATCGGACTGGGCGAAAAACAGGATGATATTGAACCGTTTGATGCGGATAAATTCGTGGAAGCGTTATTTGCAGAATAAGATTTTATTGTTTTCCTTATGGGGAATAAAATTTTACAGGGAAGTATCAATACCCTAACACCCAGATTGAATTCACGGATCAAACTAATTGAAATTCAAGCACTGGAACAGAGAGTCGTCTTTTTATATGTTGTTTTGTTTTAATTAAATGGTTAATTGCTTTTAAAACTTTAGCATCATAATAACGTTCCCCGCAGGTTTGGCAAACATAAGCAGGAATTCCTTCAATAACCGCAATTATTTTTCCGGTAGCATAATATTTAGTTACTTTTTTAGAAAGTACCGTTCCACCGCAAAATTCACAATTATCATGTTTTTGAATCATTTTATTCATCTAATTCTATCCGTTATTTCGGGTCGGGAGACCCGAAATTACCCCCTTGATAGGGTAGGTTCTAAATATAATTTTTCGCCTTGGCAAAAAATTATTTTCCGCTGACGCCCGCTGAAACAATAAATGTCATCACTTCGGCGCTGTCTTTATTAAGTAAGATAACCTGACTCCGGTGAACGATCATTAAATTACCGGAAAAGTTATAAGACTGCGGTAAATAGACCGCGACCTGTTCTTTCAACCCTCCGCCGAAGGACGGATCAGTCCCTTTGGCTGACAAAAAATCCAGGCTTTCCCTGGTCATAAAACCTAAAACTTTCGTCTCACTCTCAGGCCATAATTTCACCAGGACTGGCTTATCAAATATTTTTTTATCGCCGACAAAGGCGCCGATTAAATCGCGCAGGGAAGTATACAACAATTTAACTAACGGCAATTTCCTGAAAATATTATTAACGATATTCAGCATCCAGCGAGTAAAAATATTGGAGGCCAGAAAACCGATCAGGGTGATGAGGGCCAGCACCACTACGACGCCAACACCCGGCAAAGGCGTCGGTTCGCCTTTAATGGGAATAGTAATCGGCGGAAAAGGAGACAACCGGTCAATTTTCGCCAGAATTATCCAGATAACATAAATAGTAACCACCACCGGCGCAACGAATAATAAACCCTTGACAAAATAGCCGAGCAATTTTTTCATACCAAAGGCCTCCTACAATTTTGTTTTAAAATTTCATAATTTAAGATATAATAGCATTATTAATGAATTTTTCCATGAAAATGGAGAGTAAATTTTACATGCAAAAATTTATAAATAAGGCAATATTTTTAGACCGGGACGGGACATTAATTGCCGGGGCTTCTTTGAAAAAAAGAAAAGCGCCCGGCTACGTTTCTTCCATCCGCGAGATAAAAATCCTGCCGGGCGCCTTGCAGGCATTGAAATTATTTCAACAAACTGGTTATTTATTAGTAGTGGTTACCAATCAATCGGCCGTGGCCCGCGGTTTTTTTACGGAAAAATATTTACAGCGGATTAATCGTCACCTCCAAAAACAATTCGCCCGCCATGGAATAATCCTGAAAAAAATTTATTATTGCCCCCATTATCCCCCGCCGGTGGCGGGACAAGCGGAAGGCATCGTTAAACGTTACCGCCGAAAATGCCGGTGCCGTAAGCCGGAACCCGGTCTTTTATTGAAAGCGAAAAAAGAATTCGGCCTTAATTTAAAAAAATCGGTAATGGTCGGTGATTCATTACGTGATATCGGAGCGGGCCGGCGGGCTGGAACAAAAACCGTTTTGGTTTTAACCGGACAAGGACGAAAAACACTAAAAAATCTTTCCCGAAAAGAACGCGAAAAAATAGATTTGATCGCTCCAACTTTATTAAAAACCACCCGCTGGATTAAGAAATTATCAACGAAGTAATCTTCCTGATCGATTATTCAATAAGAGAGATGAACCCATCAGAATGGCACATAGTTAAGGGGTAACCATCCCCTTATTGTCATTCTGAGCGGAGCGAAAAATCTCATTGCGAGCACAAAAAGAGACCCTTCACTTCGTTCAGGGTAACACCTTAGGGCTTAACTATGTGCCATTCTGAACCAATCACTAATACTTCATCTCAAACCCGTAAAACTCGCCGGTTGCTTCGCTCCGTTGCAGTTCCACTTTTTCCACGCTGGCCTCGGGCGGTCCCTGGTGGCACCATTTAATCATTGATTCCACTTCATCCGGCGGGCCTTCCAATACGGCTTCTACTTTTCCATCCGGCCGGTTCTTTACCCAGCCGACCAATCCGCGTTTCTGGGCTTCTTCCTCAGTGGTCGCCCGGAAAAATACCCCCTGCACCAGACCGGAAATAATTACTTGAACCCTGATATGTTTCATTGTAAATTTTTAGAAAAATGTTTTTACCCGTAGGACTTTAATCTTTACATCCACCGGTTTACCAACAGGCTGATTTTCTATTTCCGCATAGGCGTACCGGCCTTCTCTTAAAGGACCGGGATTGATTAGTTTGGTTTTGCCCAACGAATCAACTCCGCGGCCTTCGTGGACATGACCGCTGAAACAAATTAACGGTTGTTTTTTAAGGATAAAATCCCTGATGGCCAAGCTGCCGGTATGCGCTCCGTTGAGGATTTTATCAACGAGTGTTCCCCAGGGCGGTTGATGGCTTACCATAATAAGTGGTATCGCCGGGTCTAATCCGGCCACGGCTTCATCTAACCAGGCACCTAATTCATCTTCGGTTGCTTCGTTGGGCGTATGCCCCGGGCAGGGAAGCGAACCACCGATGCCTAAGAAGGCGATTTCATTTTTAATAAGACACTGACAATGAAGGTTTATTCCCTCAGCCGTCAGATATGCTGAAACATCCGGATGATCGCAGTTTCCCGGCACGGCCAGGATATTTTTATTATATTTTCTAATTTCATTAATAACCAGGGCCGCTTCTGTTTTATGCCCGAAATGCGTCAGGTCGCCGGAAATAATTACCACTCCGGCTTTTGACAAATCAGCGGAAATATTTTCTAATTTTTTAGTATCGTCGTGGATATCGGTTAAACCAATAATAATCATACTTTTAATTAATACGCCCGACAGGATTCGAACCTGTGACCTGCGGTTTAGGAAACCGCCGCTCTATCCAGTCTGAGCTACGGGCGCATATCGTTATAACCCCTTTAATAGCATAGTATTAAATGGACTCATTAAATGGCAACTAAACTAAGGATTCTTTCTTGTGCCTTCTGTGTGCTAACTTGCACCGAGTTTTTGCCTTTTAAGTAGCTATCCAGGCATTTAACTGCCGATTGTTTATGGCCTGGCGACAAATGGGCATACCTTATAGTCATCTCAATTGACTTATGTCCCATAAGCTCCTGAACCGTCCTTATATCTACTCCTGACATTACCAAATAAGAAGTAAAAGTATGCCTTAAATCGTGGAATCTAAAGTTAGTAATTCCGGCTCGTTTCAAAGCCGAGCTAAATCCCTTCTTAATATCTCCGTAGTGATTACCATTATTATCACAAAAAACATACGGACTATAAGCATATTTCTTAACAGATTCCAACGCTTCCGTCAATGTTTCATTCATTGGTAAATAACGAATCTCATTATTCTTAGTTTCTATGATTGAAATTAACTTCAAATCAAAGTCAACATTTGCCCATTTGAGATTAAGTATCTCTAATTTCCGCATACCGGTATTTAATGCAGTAATAACAATAGGGCGCAGATGCTCTCTACAACACGCTCTAAGCATTTGCTGTTCTTTAGACGTGAGATAGCGAACTATGGTATTATTCTCTTTAAATAATTTCACCTCTCTGACCGGATTTACAGAAGCATAACCCCATTGAACCGCCTTAGTGAACATATTCTTTAAGCAGGCTATTTCTCTATTAACTGTTGCTTTTTGAACTGAGTTTATCCTTTGAGCCATATATTGCTCACCCGGTATAAACCAACAATCTCATCAAATATCTCTTTCTTGGGGAACCATCCGGCGTTCTTTGAAGCAGAAAGATACTGTTCAATGAATCTCTCCAGAGTTTTGCGGGCGTCTTTATTCTTGGCCGATTCTTCAATCAGGAAATCCAGGCTATCGGCAATATGCTTATCAGGGGTATCCTTAATGCTGAAACCCGGCGGTGCGGTCAATATGCAGGGCGCATCCGGTCAGCAGGGCGTTAATAAAACTGTCTACGGTCTGCACCTGGAACAAATCATAATCACGGATTATGAAGTCCATTATATTAATTGCCTTCTGCTATATTTCCTTGGCGCCGATGCCGAAAGATTTGCAAAGATCATCGCGTTTTTTATCATCATCGCCGAACTCGTCAAAAGCCAGACGTTTCAGGTCGTCCAGGATACGCTCCTTCATCTCTACGGTTGCCTTATTGGTGAAAGTGATGGCAAGGATTGATTTTAGGGGAATTTCATCAGGGTTCAGGCCGGGATTAATGAGCAGATTCAGGTATCGCTTGGCAAATTCGTAGGTTTTACCGGCGCCGGCAGACGCCTCCACCACCAGAACCTCAGCCGGCTGGAAAGGGGATTCCCTTTTAGAATTCATAAGCACTATGATACCATAAATCCGCTTACCAGTAAATTATTTTTAACTTGAATAATTCATATCTCTATTTCTGTCTTTCGAAGACGTAGCGAGTCCCACTAATAGGGGTTGGTTTAATAAGTGGCTACGCAGTTTACTTGCAATCAAGGATTGATTCTTGTATAGTTCCGTTAACGGGAAAATAAAGTTTGCCCGCCTTTGGCGGGGGTAGCGTCACCGATGCAGATTCGCGCGGAAAGCGGGCAAAGTAAAAAAATTGATGGCGTAACTATATTTAATTTACTAAGTTATTAATGTGGGGCTGTCCCCAAGAGATTCAAAGGACTAAGTAAAGAAGATTTGGAGGTTTTACATGTGGTATTTAATCGTTTTTGGCATTGGAATTATTTTAGGCATATTAATTATCTTAATTATTAATCGGATGAATCGTAAAGATTCAGAAGAGATTGCTAAAGAATTGATTTTACAAACGGAGTCGCAAAAGATACAAGATTTGGAAACCTTAATTAATAGAATTAAAGATTCATTCGGATCACTTTCATTAGATGCATTGTCAAAAAACACAACTGAATTTCTTAAGCTCGCAAAAGAGACTTTTTCCAAACAAACAGAACTTGGCGGGAAAGAACTTGAGAATAAAAAAGGATTGATAGATCAAACATTAGAAGCGATAAAGGGGGACTTGAAAAATATTCAAACTTTGGTAAATACTCTTGAGAAAGACAGGGAGCAAAAATTTGGTGAACTTACTAATCAACTAAAAGTAACTGCCGAGCAAACTGGGAAGCTCCAAGAAACCACTAATAACCTTCGAGCTGCTTTGGCAAACACAAAAGTACGTGGTGCATGGGGTGAAAGGATGGCTCAGGATGTGTTAAATTTAGCCGGTTTTGCCGAAGGGATTAACTATCTAAAAAATAAGGCATTGGAAGAATCAAGCACTCGTCCAGACTTCACATTCTTTTTGCCACAAAACTTAAAGGTAAATATGGATGCTAAATTCCCGCTAAATAACTACCTAAAATATCTTGAAGCAAGCACTGAAATTGAAAAAGAAGCATATAAGAAAGAATTTCTTAAAGATACTAGAAAAAGAATTAAGGAGGTTACAACAAGGAATTATATTAACCCTGCTGAGAATACTGTGGATTATGTAATAGTATTTATACCAAATGAGCAAGTTTATGCTTTCATACATGAAAATGATAGATCCATATTAGATGAGGCATTAAAAAGCAAAGTGATTCCGTGTTCGCCAGTTACACTATATGCAATACTTGCTATTATAAGACAGGCGGTAGATAATTTTAATCTAGAAAAAACGGCATCTCAAATGCTTTCATTATTCGGGACATTCCATAAGCACTGGACTGCTTTTATAGATTCAATGCAAGCCGTGGGAGATAAAATTGATAAAGCTAAAGATGAATATAATAAGTTGGTTACAACGCGCCGAAATCAATTAGAACGTCCGCTTCAACAAATTGAAGACCTGAGAAACCAAAAAGAAATTTCTGCTGAACAATTATTAGATGCGGAAATAATTCCTGTAAAGCAACCAGAAGACACAAATAAAACCGAATAAACGAATGCAAGCAGTTTACTCTATGGACATGATACTTCCACAGATAAAAACTTTAGAATTAGGAGATGGTGGTAATGTAAAATAATTATGAATAAATTACAGATAAATTTCGAAAATTGCTATGGCATAAAAAAACTCCAAAAAGAGTTTGATTTTTCCAATTCAAGAACATTTGCGATTTATGCTCCAAATGGAGTTATGAAAACATCTTTTGCAAAAGCTTTCATCGATCTGAGGAGTGGAACAGATTCTAAAGATTTAATATTTCCAGACAGAATAACGCTCCGTGAAATAAAAAGAGAAGATGGTAGTGATGTAACCAAGGAAGAGGTTTTTGTTGTAGAGCCTTACAACGAAAATTTTAACTCGGACAGGATGTCAACTTTGTTAGCTAATAAAACCTTGAAAAGCAAATATGACGAAATCCATTTAAAAATCGATAAGGAGAAAGAAACACTGCTGAAAGAGTTAAAAACCCTGTCGGGCTTACGAGATGATATTGAAAATGAAATTTCTAAAGCTTTCACAAATGACGAAGGAAAGTTATTCATTTCTTTAGAAAGAGTGGAAAAAGAGGTTATCGACAGTTCCAAGCCAGAATTCTCTGACATATCCTATAAGGAAATATCCAACGAAAAGGTTATAAAATTCCTAGAAACGAAAGACTTCAAGGAGAAAATTGTAGACTACATAAAAAAGTATGATGAACTTATTGAAAAATCAAAATACTTCAGAAAAGGCGTTTTTAATCACAATAACGCTTCAGCCATTGCTAAAAGCTTAGTGGACAATGGTTTCTTTAAGGCGAGACACTCTGTTTCCTTGAACGCAAAGGAAAGCAAGGGTGAAATGATTCATACGAAAGAAGAGCTTGAAAATGTAATTGAAGCGGAAAAAAATGCAATCCTAACCAATCCTGATTTGGTAAAAGCTTTTGCAGCAATAGACGACAAATTAAAAGCAAATAAGGAATTGCGGGATTTCAGGAATTACTTACTAGAACACGTTAAAATAATTACTGAATTGAAGAGTTTGGCTAGTCTGAAACAAAAAATATGGATATCATATTTAAAAGAGCGTAAAGATTTATATACAAATATGTTAAAGGAATACCGGCAAGGAAAAGACGCGCTGAATAAAATAATCGAACAGGCTAAGACAGAGGAAACTCAGTGGAGAGAAGTAATTAGTATTTTTAATAAAAGGTTTTCTGTTCCGTTTGTACTTACAATTAAAAATCAAGATGATGTTATCTTGGAAGATGAAATTCCCAGCATTTCCTTTGTATTCAAAGATTCAAGCGAAGAAAAATCGGTGGAAAGATTGGATCTTCTCCAAGCTTTAAGTAGCGGCGAGAAAAAAGCACTGTATATTTTAAATATAATTTTTGAAGTTGAGGCCAGGAAAAAAGATATGCAAGAGACTTTATTTATAGTGGATGACATAGCAGATTCATTTGATTATAAAAATAAGTATGCAATTATCCAATACCTTAAAGAGATTTCGGAGGAGTCTCTTTTTTATCAGATAATATTAACGCATAATTTCGATTTTTTTAGAACAATCCATAGCAGAGAGGTGGTTGATTATCCACGCTGTCTTTTTTCGTATAAAACTGAAAACGAAGTAAAGCTAGAGCCGGCACGTGGCGTAAAAAATCCTTTTATAAATGATTGGAAACTAAATCTCTCTGATTCAAAAAAACTAGTCGCATCAATTCCGTTCGTAAGGAATATTGTTGAATATACAAAGGGTGAGCGAGATGCAGATTACAAAAAGCTTACTTCTTTACTTCACTGGAAAAATGATAGTGAAAGTTTTTTAATGAGTGATTTAGAATTGATCTTTAAAAATTCATTTACTGATGCTGTCTTTCCAGAAACCCATCCGGCAGATAAAATTATCGACAAAATTTTTCGAGAAGCAGAGAACTGTCTAAGTGCATCTGAAGGTGTCAATTTTGAAAACAAGATAGTACTTTCAATCGCAATTAGACTCAAAGCTGAAAAGTTCATGATTGATAAAATAAATGATCAATCTTTTGTTTCAGCTATTGTTACTAAGCAAACTACTGAATTATTCAAAAAGTATAAAGAGAAATGTCCTTTGGAAACGGAAAATATTCAGTTATTAGCAGATGTGAATTTAATGACCCCTGAAAATATTCATCTCAACTCTTTTATGTATGAGCCAATTTTAGATATGTCAGACCAGCATCTAAGAGATTTATATAAAAAAGTTAAAAGCTTATCATGACCCAACAGAAACACCAACGCAATTCGGTCGAGGGACATGATACTCTCGTAGAGAATCAAAGGCGAAATAGAAATATGAAATACTATAAATTCCCCAAACCGCCCTGGGAATACTATCTCAAGAAAAAGGTGCGGAGAAATCTCCTTGCTGCAGCGATTAATTCGTATATTAGAAATCTGAAATAGACCAAGTTTGAATTACGCTATGCCATTACGCGATTCGCAAATCTTTAGTCTAGAAGATTTGAGGTTTATGATTACAAAAATAATTGAGGGGTTAGGTAAGGTGTCCCATGAATTCCCGGAATCTAATAAATAGCCAAGTGTAAGGTGTTGTCTGTGTCCTAAGAGAAAAAATAACTATGAAAAATATCAGTGAAAAGAAAAATATTATCGAAAACATTCAGAAAGAAATAGAGCAATCAAGGGAAGATCGTATATGGATCGGTTATATAAATGCTCTTAAAATAATATCAGAGGTCGTTTTTACTAAAAGTTCAAGCTTCATTCTTGAGATGATTCAGAACGCCGAAGATTCTGGACTTGGACTAAATACTGAAGGTGAGTTTGAAATAAATATTAATGAAAAAAGGGTGAAAATAATACATAATGGAAAACCATTTGACGAAAAAGATGTCAATGCCCTTTGTCGCATTGGGTCATCTAAAAAACCTGAACAAGGGACTTTGGGATATTTAGGAATTGGATTCAAATCCGTGTTAAAAGTCACTGATTGTCCAGAGATATATTCTAATGGTTTTCAATTCAAATTTGATAGGAGCTATTGGCGTGACGACTATATAAACACTCCGTGGCAGGTAATACCAATTTGGATTGAAAAGCCATCCGAAGACATAGATCCCGATAAAACAACCTTTATTATTCCGCTTAGGGAACCCTCCTATAATCAAATTATTCTTAAAGAATTAGAGAAGGTTAAGACAGAACTATTTTTATTCTTACGTTGGTTGAAAAGAATTAAGGTTGTTGATGAAGTTGCGGAAAGAAGTTGGGTATTGGAAAATGCGGGAGAAAATGAAGATGGGATTGCAATTCTTAAGCAAGACGGACAAGAACAGAAATTTAAGTTTTTCCATCGCACAATAGAGACAATTCCTGATTGGGTGAAGCAAGATAGATTAACGCAGCTATTCAGAGCCAATGTTACCAAAAGAAAGATTGCCATAGCATTTGCTCTTAATAACAATAATGATTTGGCTTTCTCTGAAGATGGGGCAATGTGCGGATACGTTTGTTCTTTTGTAATGTTAGTTGAAGCAAAAAGTGGTGCTAAATTCACAATCCATGCAGATTTTCTTGTTCAACCCGGCAGAGAGACTGTTAATTATGAAGCAAAATGGAATCACTGGTTGGTTCAAGAGGTTACTATTCTTTGCAAGGAAGCAATAGATTGTTTTAAGAAGCATCCCAAATGGAAATATCAAATCCTGCCGGCTTTTGAGTTCACTAAACATGAAACTTCAGAATACGAGAACCTTTTTAAACCTGAACTTATTGACCCGATTGAGAAATTCTTAGAAGAGGATAATTGTATTCCTACTAAAGATGAAGGATGGGCTAAGCCAAGTGAAGTGGTTCGGATAGATGAGGAAATAGAGGCAATTAAGGGACTAATAGATTTAGGATTATTTAGAGAAGAAGAAATTGCTTCGGTATTTGGTGGTCAGCTTGGTCTAAAATTGGTGCATGCAGATGTAAAGGATGGCGGAATAAAATGTATTAAGAAAGTGAGTCGATTTGATTTTCTTAACAACGCTGATTTTATTAAAGAAAAGAGTTCTTCTTCCGAAGCGATTAGTTGGTTTCGTTCTTTATATAAGTGGCTCAATAATTATCCTGTCTATTATTCTCATACCTACAGAAGAAGACTGCATAAAGAAATTAAATTATATCACTATCTAAAATTACTTTTGACTGTGGATAAGCAACTTGAAAAAGGAGAAGATGTTTCATTCATAGATGTTTCTTCACCAACCCTTCTTTCGAAAGATAGTTATGATGAGTTAAAACAGCGGAAACCAATAATACACCCAAAAATAATAAGTGAAGTAACTAATGAGGAAGATAGAACAAAGCTAATTA
>ERZ1292630.3313-Hain-H41-02um-R3-3313-length-14253-cov-5_pt1 | contig 14253 bp, 16 predicted proteins | sample MGYA00564408_ERZ1292630 | MGnify/ENA primary metagenome ERZ1292630 (study PRJEB36523, sample SAMEA6512641) | groundwater metagenome | collected 2019-01-08 | study: AquaDiva: Metagenomics assemblies of 32 groundwater samples | reverse complement strand
ACGGGCGCCAGAGGGGCATGACGTCGGCAAAGCGATGGTCTCGCAACTCATGGACCCGGGCGTCTGGGCCAAGGCAGTCAGCGAGCCCGCCAGCCCCCATATAGCAGCGCCCAATATATGGGCGGCGATGGGCAGCAATTGGCTCAGCACGACCACCAGTTTCTGGCAGGAAAATCTGGCGCTGTGGCAGGGGTTTGCGACTGGACAGCGGCCTGACGCCGCACCTGAAAAGGACCGCCGCTTTGCTGCACAAGAATGGCAAACGCACCCGCTATTCGCCTTCATCCGCCAAAGTTATGCGCTGATTTCCGAGCGACTCATGGCCAGCGTCGACGCGGTCGATGGCATGGACCCGAAAGAAAAAGCGCAATTGCGCTTTGCCACCACAAGTTTGATTGATGCCATCGCCCCATCCAATTTTGCGCTGACCAACCCCTTGGTTCTCAAACGGACGATGGAAACGCGCGGCGAAAACCTCATCCGTGGCCTCGAACATATGCTCGGCGATTTGAAGCGCGGGCAGATGACGCATGTCGATGCCAGCCGCTTTGAACTGGGCGTCAACATCGCCGTCACGCCGGGCAAGGTTGTGCATGAAACCCCGCTCTATCAACTCATCCAATATACACCAACGACTGCCCAACTGTTTGAAACGCCGCTGGTCATCTTTCCGCCGTGGATCAACCGCTTTTATATCCTCGACCTCAATCCAGAGAAGAGCTTCATCGCATGGTGCGTGGAACAGGGGATCAGCACCTATATCGTCTCGTGGAAATCAGCGGATGAGAGCTTGGCCGCTGTCGCGTGGGACGATTATATCGCCGCACAGATCGACGCCATCGCCACCATCCGTTCGCTGCTGGATGTAGAGCACGTCCACGCCATTGGCTATTGCGTCGCTGGAACCACACTCGCCGCCACGCTGTCGCTGCTCGATGCGCTTGGGCAGGCGGACGTGGTCAAAAGCGCGACCTTTTTTACCGCGCAGGTCGATTTTTCGGAGGCTGGCGATTTATCGCTGATGGTCGATGACCAGCATCTGGCGATGATCGAACAGCTATCACAAGGCGGCTTTCTCGACGGGCGTTACATGGCCGCGACCTTTAATGCGCTGCGCTCGCGCGACCTCATCTGGAACTATGTCGTCAATAATTATCTGATGGGCGACGATTATCCGCCGTTCGACCTGCTCTATTGGAACGCCGACGCCACCAACCTGCCCGCCAAATGGCACCAAAGCTATTTGCGCGACCTATACCGCGACAATCGGCTGGTCATCCCGGGATCGCTTTGCGCCGAGGGCACGCCGATTGACCTGACCCGTATCACCACGCCAGCCTATATCCAGGCAGGGCGCGAGGACCATATCGCACCAGCGGGCAGCGTGTGGAAACTGATGCACCATTTGCAGGGGCCAAAGCGCTTCGTACTCGCGGGGTCCGGGCATATTGCGGGCGTCGTCAACCCGCCGTCAGCGAACAAATATCAACACTGGATCAATGATGCATCGTGCGAGACGCTCGACGCGTTCATCGCGGGCGCGACCGAGGTCAAGGGCAGCTGGTGGCCAGACTGGCTGGTCTGGTTGGAGGCTCAGGCACCAACCAAAGTCGCAGCCAAGGGTGCGCGCATCCCCGGCAAGGGTAAGAGCAAAGCGATTGAGGACGCGCCCGGCCGCTATGTAAAGATGCGGTGAAGCGTAGGGTCGGCGACCAACAGCTATGGTGGTTTCGGTGATTATGCACTTAGAGCGTTTTGAAGCGAGGTGGAATCACCGAGCGGCTCGCAAAACGCGGTAATACAAGAGCTTAGAGCAGGTGATTTGATCTTATCAAATCTCATCCTGCTCTAGGGTCCTGACCCTAATTCACTCCAGCCCATCCATGTAGCGCTTTCCTACAAGCTCCGGGCCATGGTAAAAGGGCCGCATGATGTTGCCTGTTGCCGAAGCCCAAGCCCGTATCTACGCGGCTTTTGCGACCCACTTATATCCTCTCCTCCTTGTGGGGAGAGGGATGTGCAGACTTGCAAACTTGTTTGCTAGTCGCAGCTGGGTGAGGGGGATATTCCTTTTCTTACTTCGCGTCTTCGCGTCTCTGCGCGAAATCTCTTTCTTCGTCATTGCGAGGAGGGCTTTGGCCTGACGCGGCAATCCAGATGCAGCCAAGACTGGATTGCCACGGGCCTTGCGGCCCTCGCAATGACGATGATGGATGGCGGAGTGTATTATGTGTATCATACGACTGTGTATCGTTGACACCACAGTTCGGCGATTCACCGCAAAGCCGCAGAAAAGCTGGATGACATAAGTGATTCACCCCCTGTTTCGTGTCAACCAAGCCTTGGCTACAACCCTCGCTCTTGGCGTTAGCTTCCTTACCGTATTGGCCAATATCCCGCGTGATTTTTCCTCGCATTTGAATATTTTTGCTGCACTGCAACATTTTCTCTTGCAATCCTAGTACGACTCACTTATTGTGCACTGCAACAAAGACGGCGATTATGCTGTCCTCTGATTGGAGTGCCCGAAAATGGCGACCCGTAACGAAGATGTTTCCGCCGAACTGGCCTATGCTGCTGCAACGACAGCAGCGCCAGTAAAGGCAAAGCCAGCCGCAGCCAAGTCGGTTGCCGCGAAATCAGTGGCCGTTGTTGCTGCACCTGCAAAAGTTGAAGCGGCTAAACCCGCCCCAGCCAAGCCAGCTGCGAAAACCGCAAAGCCGGTTAAGGCTGTGGCTGCCATCCCGGCAGCCCCCGCCAAAGCTGCCAAAGCAAAGCCTGCGGCTAAGATCACTAAACTGGCGAAGCCCGTCACCAAAACCGCGATTAAAACAAAAACTGTCAAACCAGTCGCCAAGCCAGCTGCCGTCAACGCCGCTGCCCCCACTCAATCTGTCCTCCAGAAAGGAACGACCATGATCACCGAAACCGCCAAGAAAATGACCGAAGAAGCCACCAAGGCCGCAGAGCAAGCCAAGGTCCAGACCGAAACCTTTGTTGCCGATTTGCAGACCCGTGCCAAGGCTGCGGCCGAAAAGGGCCAAGAGTTCGCCAAGGATGCCGTCGAGTTTTCGCGCGGCAACGTCGAAGCGATTGTCGAATCGGCCAAAATCGCTGCCAAGGGCGCCGAAGTTATCGGCACTGAATTGGCCGCGTTCGCCAAGCAATCGGTCGAAGATACCACCGTTGCCGCCAAGCGTTATGCCGCAGTCAAGACCCCTGCTGAGTTTCTGGCTTTGCAAACCGAATTGTCGCGTAGCGCGCTCGACAGCATGGTCAAGCAGGGCGCAAAGACCAGCGAACTGACCGTCAAGCTTGCTAACGACGCATTTGCGCCAATCAGCAACCGCATCGCGCTGGCTGTGAGCAAGCTCAAAGCCGCTGCATAACTGCTAGCGCCTGCGCTAGGGGAAAGCAGATAAAGTTCTGGCCCATCGCTGGCGGGGCATCTCCCTCCTCCCGCCCCGCCGCATGAGCCAAGCGCAAGCCCGTTCCTCTGATGAGGGGCGGGCTTTTGCTTTAGCGGTGGCTTGCTACCCCTTGGCGAGCGCGCGGCTTTCGCTTATCTTAGGGTCATAATGCACAAACCAACCCATCTTGACTGGCCCATTACGGCCAATGACGACGATCAGAACGGCCCAGATAATGGTTCGGGCGGCGACACCAATGTCGGCGTTGCGACGCGCACCCGCGTCCGCACCCAAAAACCGTCGCTCTACAAGGTGCTGCTGCTCAATGATGACTATACCCCGATGGAGTTCGTGGTCATGGTGCTCCAGCAATTTTTTCGTATGGACGTCGAACAAGCTACGCAGGTCATGCTCCACGTCCATCAGCGCGGGGTCGGGGTGTGCGGTATTTTCAGCCTAGAGGTCGCCGAGACAAAGGTGACGCAAGTGATGGATTGCGCGCGCCAGCACCAGCACCCGTTGCAATGCGCGCTTGAGAAGGCGTAAAGATCCCCCGCTAGCCGCCCTTCAGCGAAATATAAAGCTGCACGCCTACGACCACTATCCACAACGCCACCAATAATCCGGCAACGCTCAGCAACCGGCTGCGATTGGCTGCCGCGACCTGATAGATACCGTTGACAATATTGAGCAGGCCAAAGCCAATGATCAGCAGGAACAGGTTCATCACCGCGCGCGCCTGGTCAGCTGTGCCATTAAAGTGCGAACTGGTACCGCTAATCTGAATATCATATGCTGTCTCGGTCAACGCCGGCCACATCGCCGCGCTGATGAACCCTAACAGCCCGACGAGAAATAAGCCCAGCCCCAACAAGAGCCAGCCCAGACGCTTGACGGTGCTTGATGATTTCATCCTCTTGCCGCATTTGGGGCATTGGTTCACGTCGCCGTCAACTTTGTTGCCGCACAGCAGGTTATAGCAGATGCTGGTTACGCGTCCCGGCTCGGTCATGGCATTTTCCTTGAATGAAGGGCACCAAAGAAGGCGGATGCTATCCGCACCTGCTCCTTTGCACAAGGTGATGCCGCGCCCCTTTGCAGCACGCATTTCCCCCGCTATCAGTTTCTCATGGATCAGATCATCATTCGTGGCGGCAACCGCCTGTCGGGGCGTATTCCCATTTCGGGCGCAAAGAACAGCGCGCTAACGCTGCTCCCTTGTGCGCTGTTGACCGATGAGCCGCTGACGCTGCGCAACCTGCCGCGCCTCGCCGACATTGATGGCTTTGGCCATTTGCTCAACCAACTGGGCTGTTCGACGACGATTGAAGGATCGCGTCCCGAAGATTTTGGCCGGGTGATGACCGCGCGCGCGACCACCATCACCGCGACCGTCGCGCCATACGACATCGTTCGTAAAATGCGCGCCTCTATCCTTGTGCTCGGTCCATTGCTCGCCCGCACGGGTGAAGCAACCGTCAGCCTGCCCGGCGGCTGTGCAATCGGCAACCGTCCCATCGACCTCCACCTTAGGGCACTCGAAGCGTTCGGCGCAGAGATGGAAATGGCGTCGGGTTACGTCAAGGCAAAGGCACCGGGCGGGCGATTGCCCGGCGGAAAAATCCATTTCCCCGTCGTATCGGTCGGCGCAACCGAAAATGCGCTGATGGCCGCATCGCGGGCCAAGGGGACGTGCGTGATCGGCAATGCCGCGCGCGAGCCGGAGATTGTCGATCTGTGCAATTGCCTGGTCGCGATGGGGGCCAGGATTGACGGCATCGGCACAGAGACGCTGACCATCGAGGGGGTCGATAGGCTGCACGGCGCGACTTACCGCGTCATGCCCGACCGCATTGAAGCGGGCAGTTACGCCTGCGCCGTGATGGCGACGGGCGGCGAGGTTGACCTGGTCGGTGCCAATGCCGCAGATATGACGGCAACGATTGATGCGCTGGAACAAGCGGGGGCGAGTGTCACCCCCTATGCGGGCGGCATCAAGGTCGCGCATGAGGGGCGGCCACGCGGCATCACACTGTCCACCGCGCCCTACCCCGGCTTTGCCACCGACATGCAGGCGCAATTCATGGCGATGTTGGCGTTGGCCGATGGCACCAGCGTTCTGACCGAAACCATATTCGAGAATCGCTATATGCACGTCCCCGAATTGGCGCGGATGGGCGCGGACATCAGCGTCAAAGGGCGCAGCGCGGTAGTGCGCGGGGTTGATCATCTGGTCGGGGCCCCTGTCATGGCAACCGATTTGCGCGCGTCGATGAGCCTGATTATTGCTGGCCTCGCGGCCGCAGGGGAAACCCATGTCAGCCGCATCTATCACCTCGACCGGGGCTATGAGCGGTTGGAGGAGAAATTGGCGGCTGTCGGCGCGGATATTGAACGCGTCAGCCTTGGCTAGCAATACATCGCTAAAAACCCGTTCGTGCTGAGCCTGTCGAAGCATTGTTTTTTCTTTGGTGTCGCAAGCAAACAAGGACAGCCCCTCGACAAGCTCAGGGCGAACGGTTCCGTATGGCTTTGGTTGATTTCAATTCATCCCGCAATTCCCCCTCGCTTTGGCCTAGTGACCTTGCTAGACAATCGCTATGAAACGCCGCGCCCTCTTTGTTGCTCTGGCCATTGGCTTGGCCCTCGCGCTGCTATCAGGGCCAACGGGGCGCATCGCCATCCAGACGCATGATGTGACCGACCCCTCGCCGCACCGCGTTGAGGCGACGCTGGCGCTCGGCAAAGCGGCGCTGTCGCTGCTGATAACATGGACCAGCCACGTCCGTTAGCAGACGGCGGGCGACAACCCAAAGCTCCCCAAAGCAGACAAAATGGACCTGGGAACGGGACCTGGTTTTCCAACATAAAGCGGCTTTTTGCCCTTCCCCCTAGCTCCCGCCTTACTCCAGCGTCTTGATAATCGCGGAAAAGTCCAGCCCGCCGTTCCCTGCATCGGCAAACGCCTGATACAGCTGTGCCGCACGCGCACCCATCGGTGTGTCTGCGCCAGCACCGCGTGCCGCATCCATTGCAAGCAGCAAATCTTTGAGCATCAGCGCGCTGGCAAAACCGCCCGCATAATCATTGTCAGCCGGGCTTTGCGGGCCAACGCCGGGCAGCGGGCAATAACTGGTCATCGACCAGCATTGCCCCGATGCCTTGGATGAGATGTCATAGAAAGTCTGTGGATCGAGGCCGAGTTTTTTGGCCATCGCGAAGGCTTCCGCCGTCGCGATCATCGACGCACCCAGCAGCATATTGTTGCAAATCTTGGCCGCCTGCCCCGCGCCTGGCGCGCCCGCATGAATCACCGCCTTACCCATTACCGACAGGATCGGCTGTGCGCGCGCGAAGGCGGCCGTCTTGCCGCCGACCATGAAGGTCAGCGTCCCCGCATTGGCTGCTGCGATTCCGCCAGACACCGGGGCATCGACCATGGCATAGCCCGCTGCGCTGGCCGCCGCTTCCACGTTCCGCGCGGTCGCCACGTCGATGGTCGAGCAATCGAGCAACAGCGCGGTGGACGGCGCATGGCCGATCACGTCACCCCGATAGACGCTCGAAACGATCTTGCCATTGGGGAGCATGGTGACCACCGCATCGACAACACCATCCCCTCCGGCCACCGCTTCGCGTGCGCAAGTGAATGGCGCACACCCCGCCTCCGCCGCACGCGCCAGCGCCTCACCGTTCAGGTCGAACGCGCGGACATCATGGCCAGCCTTGGCCAAGTTCGCGGCCATCCCGCCGCCCATATTGCCGAGGCCGATAAAGGCGATTGTGGTCATATTTCAAATCCTTCGCACTCAGGTGCCAAATCCACCGTCATGCCCAAAGCCTGTGCTCCGGCGAAGGCCGGAGCGTTGGCGACAAAGCACATCGCATCACTCCACCGCTCCGGGTCAAGCCCGGAGCACAGAAGGCGTCACATCCCCCTACCCCATCGTCGGGATGACGAAGGCATTCGCTCCATCGCCAACCCCGCCATCCGGCCAGCGCGCGGTCACGGTCTTGACCTTGGTCCAGAACTTGACGCCCTCCATGCCGTGCTGGTTGGTGTCGCCAAAGGCGCTGCGTTTCCAGCCGCCAAATGTGTGATAGGCGACGGGCACCGGGATCGGCACGTTGATGCCGACCATCCCGACATTGACCCGCGCCGCAAACTCGCGCGCCGCATGGCCATTGCGGGTAAAGATGGCGACACCATTGCCATATTGATGCTGGCTGGGCAGCGCCAACGCCTCCTCGAAATTGGCAGCGCGGACAATTTGCAGCACGGGGCCGAATATCTCTTCCTTGTAGCTTTGCATGCTTGGTTTGACATGGTCGAACAGCGACGGCCCGATGAAAAAGCCGCCCTCATGCCCCTGCAGCGAAAATCCGCGACCATCGACGACCAGCTCGGCGCCCTCATCCACGCCGGTCTGGATCCAGCCCTCAACCCGCGCTTTGTGCGCCGCCGTGACGACGGGGCCATAATGGGCATCACCATCGGTCGAGACACCGACCCGCAAAGCCGCCATCGCCGGGATCATCCTTTCGCGCAGCGCCACGGCAGTCTTTTCACCGACAGGAACAACGACGGGCAGCGCCATGCAGCGCTCTCCAGCCGAACCGAATGCCGCGCCCGACAGGTCGTTCACCACTTGGTCAAGGTCGGCATCGGGCATGACGATGCCGTGGTTCTTGGCCCCGCCCATCGCCTGCACCCGCTTGCCATTGGCGACGCCGCGATTGTACACATAGTGCGCGATATCCGACGACCCGACAAAGCTGATCGCGCCAATCGCCGGATGGTCGAGGATCGCATCGACCATTTCCTTGTCGCCGTGGACAACCTGGCAGATGCCTTCGGGCAGCCCGGCTTCAAGGAATAGTTCGGCGAGGCGAACGGGGACGCTGGGGTCGCGTTCGGACGGTTTGATGATGAAGGCGTTACCGGTGGCAATCGCCACCCCGCTCATCCACAGCGGGATCATCGCCGGGAAATTAAACGGCGTAATCCCTGCGCCGATGCCAATCGGTTGGCGCATCGAATAGACGTCGATGCCCGGCCCCGCGCCATGGGTGTATTCGCCCTTGAGGATATGCGGAATGCCGCAACAAAACTCGATAACCTCCAGCCCGCGCTGAATGTCGCCCTTGCTGTCGGCAATCACCTTGCCATGTTCGGACGATAACATGTGCGCGAGCGCATCCATATTCGCCTCGACCAACCGTTTGAACTCAAACATCACCCGCGCGCGTCGCTGTGGGTTGGTCGCCGCCCACGCGGGCTGTGCGCCTAGCGCGGCCTGCACCGCAGCGTCCAGCACCATGGCATCGCCCAGCGGCACCTGCGCCTGCACCGTGCCGTTATTCGGGTCGAACACGTCACCCAGCCGTCCCGGAGAATGTACCGCCGGATTGGCAAGGTGGTGTTGGATGATGCGCATGGTCGAGTCCTTCCGATGATGCGTAACAAAATTACGCAAGTCGGCAGTATAGCACAAGCGCCCTCGCGCAAGGCCTACTAGAGTCGGTGGCTCTTAACTATTCGGCGAACACCCGTACCGTTGCCCGTGCACGCCGACGGCTGGTTTCCTCGTAGCGCATCACAATGCGTTCAATGTCACGCGAACCGCCATCCAAATCGACCGCACGTGAACAGCCACCGGCGTTGAGCCGCGCTGCCAATGCCACGTCCTGATGCCCACCGTTTCGGAAATGGACATCGACGTCGATGATGTGCACCGGGTGGCGATAGGCACAGACGCGAATGCGCTGATAATGGGCACTGCCGCCAAGCGTGATCGTGTCTGTTTCAGCGCGGTCGTTCACCTGTCGCTCGCCAACCAACCGCCATTCAGCCAACGCAGCCGTTGCCGTCAGCAGCATTGCGGCGGCGATGCCCGCGCTCAGCATTCCATCTCTTTTCATTGTAGTCACTCCATATTTTTCTTGCGATACTATCGGCGGGTTCGTTTGCGCACGCTATGCGCGCGGTCACATAAGCCGGATGGTAACAAGCACTTATCGCAAAATTGTGTCGTCGCGGCAGGCGTTACCGATACCAATTATTGGCTATTCCCACCTCGCGCGGTCGCGCGCATCATCATCGGTTGGCTCTATCCAGCGCGCGCCATCGACGCCGTCTTCGCGTTTCCAGAAAATCGCTTCGGTTTTCAGGCGGTCCATCAGATAATCGGCGGCCTCGAACGCCACGCGGCGGTGCGGCGAAGATGCCGCGACGAACACGATAGGTTCGCCTGGCTGCATCGTTCCAGCGCGGTGGATGACGCGGATCGCGCCGACGGCAAAACGCGCCGCCGCGTCATCGGCAATGGCGCGCATCGAGGCCAATGTGACCCCGCGATAGCTTTCAAGCGTCAGCGTAGCGACCTCGGCCCCGTCACCAGTTTGCCCGCGCGTCAGGCCAACAAAGCTAACCACTGCGCCGTCGCCCGCTGCGTTCATGCAAAAGGCGCTAAGCTCCGCGCCGGGGTCAAACGGTGCATCGGCGAGTGTCACGTCAACGCGCGCGCTCATCCGCCCGATACCGGGGGAAAGAAGGCGATGGCCTGCCCCGCCGCGACCATGAAAGTGTCTTTCACGATCACCTCGTCAACACAGGCGCGCACCCGTGCATTGGCCATGTCGGCGGCAAGCGATGGGTGAGCGGCGGCCAGCGCGGCGCGCAGGTCGGCCACGCTGCACGATGCCGCATCCAGCTCCAGCGTCAGGGCCGCGCCTGCGCGGTCGGCAAGACGTCCGCAAAGCTCGATTGTGTAAAGTGCCATTAGCGCCCTTTCGCGCCATCGCTTGCGCGATGCAAGCCTTGGGTTGTAAGGACCACCATGCCAGACATCCAATGTTTCACCACCGGCGGCACGATAGACAAGGTCTATTTCGATGCTTTGAGCGAGTTTGAGGTTGGGGAAACCGCGCTCCACCCGATTTTGCGCGAGGCCAATGTTACGCTCGACATCGCCATCACTTCGTTGATGCGCAAGGATAGTTTGGAGCTGACCGACGAGGATCGCAGCGCCATATGCGCGGCGGCCCAAAACAGCGATGCGCCGCGCATCCTCATCACCCACGGCACCGATACAATGGCAAAAACAGCGGCGGCACTGCAGGGGATTGCCGGTAAAACCATCGTGCTGACCGGCGCAATGCAGCCCGCGTCGCTCCGCAGCAGCGACTCGCTGTTCAACATCGGCTTTGCGTTGGCGGCGGTGCAATTGCTTGGCCCCGGCGTCTATGTGGCGATGAACGGGCGCGTGTTCGATGCCGCGCATGTGGCAAAGGACCGAGCGGCAGGCCGCTTCGTCGCAACTGAATAGATTCTATTGCGAGCCGTTGTAACCTTCTCGTGCAGCGACGCGAATGCGGCACTGTAACACTGAAACCTAAACGGAGTATCCCCCATGACAACCACTACTCGCCTCGCCGGCCTTGCCGCCGCCATGATCGCCACCGCCACGCTCGGTGCTCCCGTGCTAGCACAACATCATGCCCAGCCAACGGCTGCCACCGAACATTGCTTTGGTATTGCCCTTAAAGGACATAACGACTGTGCTGCTGGCCCCGGCACCAGCTGTGCTGGCACCTCGACCATCGATTATCAGGGCAATGCCTGGAAAGCCGTTCCCGTCGGCACCTGTGTTGCACAGGGTGGCACACTGACCGCCCATACTGGTAATGCAGCGCCCGTCGCGCACCGCATGTAGCCTGACCTCGCCGGACTGCACCCGCATGACCACATTGGCCGATCATGTTCGCGCGCTCCCCCCGCGCGCAGGCATTGGCCTTAAGCCCCAGCATTATGCCCTCATGCTGGACGGGTTGAGTGATGCAGTCCGGCCCTTTTGGGTCGAGATTCACCCGCAAAACTATTTCCGCGATGGCGGCGTTTCGCGCCACTGGCTCGAACGCGTTGCCGACGCGCTGCCTGTCAGTTTTCATTCGACCGGCCTGTCGCTGGGGTCGGCGGGCGGCCCCGACATGGCGCAGCTCGACTGGCTAGCGCGACTGATCGACGCGGTGCCCGCGAGCAGCGTCTCCGACCATATCAGTTGGAGCCGCACCGCACACGAATATTTCCCTGACCTGTTGCCCATCCCCTACATTCAGGCGAGCCTCGACCAAATGGCCGCATCGGTGGGTCAGGTGCAAGATCGGTTGAAACGGCGCATCTTGGTTGAAAATCCATCGCGGATGCTGGCCTATCAAGGTGATAGTTGGGAAGAGCCGGAGTTTATCGCGCGGCTGTGCGCGGCCACGGGGTGCGGCCTGTTGCTCGACATCAATAACATCGTCGTTTCCGCCACCAATATCGGCATTGATCCGCAGGCCTATCTGGACGCCATCGACCCCGTGCTGGTCGGCGAAATCCATTTGGCCGGCCATGCGGTGGAGCAGCATGACGTCGGCCCGCTCGCCATCGACGATCATGGCAGCGCGGTGGGCGAAATATGCTGGGCGCTTTATACCGATTATATCGGCCGCGCAGGGCCAATCCCGACGCTAATCGAACGCGACAATGACGTGCCCGCTTATGATGTGCTGGTCGCCGAAGCCCAGCGCGCCGACCATGTGCTGTGCGCCACAAAAGAGTGCGCCGACCATGTGTTGACCGCGACGGAACATTGCCTTGCCAGCGCTGCGTGAAGCCCAAACTTACGTCGCATGCGCGCTACGCGATGGGCCGATGGCGTTGCCGGGCGCGTTGTTTGCGGGGGATGCGCGCCGCATCCTGCTGGCGATGGCGGCGCACGCCAACACCATCTCGCACGGGCGGCTGGTCGCGCTGGAGGACAGCTTCACCGCCACCCGCCGTGCACTGGGCGAGGCCGCATTCAATCAATTGACCCGCGCTTATATCGAGGCCGGATTGGGGCTGGACGGGCAGCTCAATGACATTGGCCACGCCTTTCCCGATTGGCTGGAGGCGCAAGGCCAAGGCGCGGCGTTGGTTGCCATTGCGCGCTTCGACCTCGCCTTCCTGCGCGCGCACCATTGCCGCGACGCGGCCGCGCTGACATTGTCAGATTTGCCCGATGATGCTGATGCGCTGATGGCGCTGCCCCTCGCCCGGCATCCCGCCGCCAGCGCCCATGCCCTCACGCCAATATTGCTTGATGCCATCGAACAGCCCGATTGGTCGGGTAAGGCGGCCATCCTCATCACCCGCCCCGATGTGGCGGTGCGTCTATTCCCGCTGGGCGTTGCGGCGCATGATGCGTGGGGCGTGCTTGCGGAGCCTGTAACTTTTGCCGAACTGTGCGCGAACCTTGGGGTGACGCATGATGACGCCGCCATCATCCCCGCCATCATTGAACTGGTGCGGGCGGGGGCGTTACAACTAGGAACACAGCCATGATCGCCCCCGTAACAGCACATTGCCAACGCATGTTTACCCTGATGGGGCGCATCCCCGATGCCTTGTTGCTATTATTCACCCGCATCGCAGTCGGTCATATATTCTGGGCGAGCGGCCAGACCAAGGTCGAGGGTTGGGCGCTCAGCGACTCCGCCGTCGAGCTGTTCAGGAGCGAATATAGGCTCCCGCTCATCCCGCCCGAAATCGCCGCAACGATGGCCGCGACGATGGAGCATGTCCTGCCGTTGATGCTGCTGATCGGGCTTGGCACGCGCTTTGCCGCGCTGGGCCTGTTCGGCATGACGTTGGTGATCCAATTGTTCGTTTATCCAGAGGCATGGTGGGTCCATGCGATGTGGTTTTCCGCGCTGGCGTGGATCATTGCCAAAGGCGGTGGGGCACTATCGCTTGACCATCTGCTTGTGCGCCGCATGGGTTCCGCGCACCCGTGAAAGTCAGCGACACCATGCTGATCGCGCTGATGCGCCGCGCACAGGATGGTGACGCCACCGCCTATCGCACGCTGCTATCGTCAGCAGAAAGCTGGTTACGCGGTTTTTTCGCGCGGCGCATCGCGTCGGCCGAGGTCGATGATCTGGTGCAGGAAACGCTGATTTCACTGCACCGCAAGCGCGCCACCTATGACCCCACGCGGCCATTCCTGCCGTGGCTGGCGGCCATAGCACGCTATCGCTGGGTCGATAGATTGCGCCAGACCTATCGCGCCGCTGCCGACAGTCTCGACGGCGATTTGCCCGTCGATAGTCACGAAGATGTCGTCACCGCACAGGTTAGCATCGACCGACTGCTCGCGCAGATCAGCCCAGCACAGGCACAAGTCATCGCGATGGTCAAAATCGATGGACTGTCGATCATCGAGGCGGCGGCAAAATCTGGCCAGTCGGAATCGCTGGTCAAAGTCAATATCCATCGCGGGCTGAAAAAACTCGCGACTCTGGTTGAGAGTGAATGAGATGAGTATTTTCTCGATTGAGCAATTGGTCGATGACCTGACCCCGGTGCGCCGATTGAACGGGTGGCACGCGGCCTTGGCAGTGGCGGCAATGACCGCGCTGGCGATTGCGGTGACGGCGTGGCGCTATGGCTTGCGCGGTGACGTAATGATCGGTGCCCCTGTCCCGATGGTGCTGGTTCGCGCGTCGGTTCTGGCGCTGCTTGGCACAGCCTCGCTCACCGCCGTCATCGACAGCGCCCGCCCGCGCGTGGGCCGCCACAGCAATGGCTGGAGCTGGATGCTGGGACTTGCGCTCACCTTTCCCCTGTTGACGATTGCGTTATCCATCAGCACCGCCACCATGCCCCATGCGGAGATGACTGCGACTAGCGCCTATTGGTGCCTGGGCATCAGCCTGTCCGCTGCGTTGCTCATCGGCACGGCGATAACACTGTGGCTACGGCGCGGCGCGGTGACGGTGGCGGGCCACACCGCTTGGCTGGTTGGTCTTTGCGCCGGAG
>ERZ1292630.3309-Hain-H41-02um-R3-3309-length-14261-cov-8_pt1 | contig 14261 bp, 5 predicted proteins | sample MGYA00564408_ERZ1292630 | MGnify/ENA primary metagenome ERZ1292630 (study PRJEB36523, sample SAMEA6512641) | groundwater metagenome | collected 2019-01-08 | study: AquaDiva: Metagenomics assemblies of 32 groundwater samples | reverse complement strand
GCCCGTTGGACCCCACTATGATGTTGTCAGGTTTGAGATCTCGGTGCAAGAAGCAGCTCATCACGTGCAGGTGCCTCACGGCCTCTAGCAACTGGGTCATAATGCTAACGATTTCGCGCTGGCCGCCAAGTGATAATGACGCCGCCGCCTCGTCCTCCCCGGCTGACTGAGACTTCCAGTCGTCGATTACTTTGCTAAGGGTCCTCCCCTCGCAGTGGTCCATGACGATCCAGTGCTCTCCTGCCTCGCACTGGAAGTGACTGTGATACGTAACGATGTTGCGGTGCCGGATTTTCTCGAAGGCGACGTTAAACTCGTGCCGGGAAATGATGTGCTTGATCACAAGCCGGCGATGGGATTCGGTTGACGATGACTCGGTTGAAGCCTCTTTTGGGACGGTCCAAATCGCGCTTCTCAAGCGGCCATCGCAATCTCTCTTGGAGTTGACGCACGTCGGCTCGACGTCGGTTGTGGCCCCGATGCTGACGAGCAATGCTCGTGGCGGCGGAGGACAACCGTCCATACTGGCAGCGACGGCGAGTAGCGGAGGGGGAAGCACGTTGTCGGAGAGAGGGGGACCTTTGCGCGTCGCACCGCATCACAACACCACCATCCGTATCCTCCTCTCCGACTCTTCCTCGCGATCCCCCTTCCCGTTCACACGGCACACGTGACCGCGCCGCATCACATCATCGCCATGGAATCCTCCCCAGGCTCGTGATCCTGCTACACGTCGATCACACGACGCACGTACCCCTGTCGACGCCTTGGTCGATGGCACGCAGCCGAAGCAGTGAAGCATAGCAGGCGGCCGCGTCGTCGCTGGGGAGGAGTGCACGGTGAGATTCCTCCTGCTGATCGGCGTCATCCCGCCTCTTCGGCAGCCGGTAGCTGCGCAGGGGCAAGTAGTCCAACCAGGCCTCGGCCGCGTAGGGCTGCAGCGACGCGAATAGCAACGGCTGGGAGGGCGCTCGGTCGCCGAGGCCAGCGAGATGCGACAATTCGAACGGAGTACGCAAGGCGACGGGGCGGGCAGAGTGACGCTGATGCGACGAGGCATTCGTCACGGAAAACGGACGAGACGCGTCGATGCGGCGACTGCGCCGTGGGCGCGTCGAATCGGATATCGCTATCGGAACCCGGGAGCCGTCCTTCGACACGTCCACGACACCCGTCACCGGAAACTCCAGCGTCAACGCCATGAGGCGGTCGCGACGACCAGTGGCCACACTACGCGGTGGCGGCGGTGCCGCGGGAGGCGTCCTCGAGGGCCCCCTCCGCTCAGCTTCCCTGGGAGGAGGACCGTCCACCGCAGCTGCTCGTCGGCTAGTGGACGATTCATGAAAGCGAATGACGCGGACGTTTTGCACCCAGCGCAGCCCCGTCGCCGCCAAAATGCGCCCATGTCGACTTTCATCGTCACACACGACCGTTGTTGCATCCCGTTCTTGCGCGTCGTCTGTACGTTGAGACAATCTCATGGCGCCCGACATGATCGACGCGAACACCCCGACCGCGTGGCTACTTCGTTGAAGGGGGTAGGGCGCTACTGCGTGCTGCTGCTGCTCGTGGTGCTGCGCGTAACGCAAAATCGGCGTTCCTTGCTCCGAGACGTAAAAGCGACTGCCGGTGACCGACGCAGCCGCAAGAGATCCATTGACGTCGAGTTCCACCTCCGTGAACGACGCCTCCCGTTCAGACAGAAGAACATGGTGATGCCGTCCACGGTGGTCGGCAGCGACATCGACCGCCGCTACCTCCGCCGCTACCTCCGACGAGAAAAGCAGCGAGCAGCTGGCTAGGCGCCGCGACCTATCCGTTCCGCGGGCGTCGCCCTTGCGGTCGTAGGGCACCCGTAGCGCCACGTTGGAGCGAATCGTCGCGAAATGGTCGCCCAAAATGACGAAGGATGCGGGCAACGACGACGACGATGCGGTGGATTGTCGCTGTGGGCGTCTTCTCGTTCGAGAAATACCACTGCTCGCAGCCGTTGAAAAAATTGAGGAGTCGCCGTTGTCGGCAAAAGGGATGTCGACGGCACGCGGTCGGCCCCCTGCCTTGCGCTGCTTCCTCCGCGACTTGGGTTCGTCGTTGCCCACTTCTTTTTCCTCGACGTCGTGCCTCTCTCGCGGCTCCGCCATGATCTCTACTCCCACGGTGTCACCGATGGTTGCTGTCATCGTGGTGCGTGGCGGCGCCCCAATGCCGAAGGGCCACATCGCCCATGTGGACACGAATCCGGGATCGGTGGTACGAAGGGGTGGGGTGGCATGGCCTCCCTTCGAGGAAGGGGCGCGGATCGTGACGTTCGACATCCAACCCCCGTGGACGATGATGATCGGCTTCTTGGCCGTCGCCGTCGTCGCCCATGGCCGTCCAGCACTCGTTTTCCTTCTTGGAACAGCCACGTCTCCGGCCGCACCACCGTCGGCCGGCGCATCGCCTAGGTGGCTCAACAATCCGATGTCCTCAGCCGATGTCACTGACAAGCCGCTCATCCACAAGGAGCGTGCCTCGAACACAGCGCTCTCCCCCGACCGCCCCTCCTCAGGGGCTGCTGTGGCACGGGCTGAGGCGGCGGCGTCGCACCTGGCGCCGCCTCGCGGCCGGCGGCAGTGAAGCCGCCACAGCATCGAAAGTGTCTCACGAAGAAACCCGTCCACCGTCGGGCCGCTGCCGACGTAGAAGTGGGGGTTCACTCGGAACCCCGCCGTCGCCAACTCCACTGTCGGGGAGGACGCCGGCGGGGTGGTGGTGTCCCGTCCTTCCGCGGCGAGGGACTTCGTTGTTCCTCCCGGGGAGGCTGCAGCCGCCGCCGTCGCCGTTCGGGCAGCCATGATGACGAAAGTCGGATCCTGCAGAACATGCAGCCAGCGGCGGTTCGCAGCGGCCGGTGGTGGAGGAGTGCGTGGCGGTGGATGCGGGTGCTCGCCGCTCATCGCCTCTTCAACCACGGCGCCCCTCTCGTCGGCATGATCCTCTTGGGTCGTTTCACCCCGCCGGCGTGGCCGCCCTCGGTGGGTTCCTCGCCTCGCCGCTGCGTGTTCCATTCCTTCTGCGACAATGGCTTCCTGCGCCGCCGCGGCCGCGAAGATGCTGGACGCGACGATGGTCGCCGCGGCGTGAGGGGACGTTGGCACCACCGCCGTGCCGTCGTCTTCAAACAGCGGTGCTTCGAAGACGGCCACCGCGGTGTACTGTGCGGCAGTTGCACCGACGACGAGTCGTGCCGACGACGACAACGACGATGACGTCCGTTGCATCGGCCTGGATGAAGGGGGGGTAGACGCTAGCAGGCCCTTCCGCGCCATGATGGACAGCCACCGCAACGCAAGCAACGGCGACAGCAGCGCCTTGCTGAGTGCCGTCGCTTCCGCGGTGTGGGCGGCACATTCGCCGGTTTGAGACCAATCGCGGTCGCCGTGCTGCATCGTTTGTGGTTCCGCCGGCGCCACCGGAGAAGGGTTACCATCGTCGTCCCCCTCCCCCTCCTCCTTCCCGTCCCCCTGTGTCACCCTGGCATGGGCACGGCCCTTCCACCCTAAGAGCGCACGGCCCCCGGAGGTGGACTCCAGCCGCCGGTCACGACGCCTACGTGTCAGGCCGATGTCGGCCGCTTGACGGTCCAAAGGCGCAGTCGGTGCACCGCCGCGAGTTGGTGCAGTGCCCGCACGGCGTCCCGCGTCAGTGGCGCTTTCGAAATCGTAAAAGTAGAACGTGACGCGGGGCGAGTCGTGAATGTCGAACACCGCACTGCCCCCGTCAGCGGCCACCCTTTGTGCTCTCCCAAATGGGCGCCCCGAGGTGTTGGATAGCCGGGCGGCGGGGCCTTGCCGCCTCCGCCTCGGTCTGAACACGTGCACCTCGTCGCATTCGCCATGGTGGCGTTGAAACGACGCTAGGAATACTTGCACCCGCGCGAAGCTAGCGGGATTGCCGTCGATATCGGTAGGGCAGACGACAATCGCTGCGTGGCGCACGATGCAACGCAACTGAAAGGCGTCGTCCTGCACCGTCATCGACGTGCGCTGCAAACCACCGCCTCCATCGCGGCTGCGGATGGTATGATGCTTCCCAAGTTGAGGTCGTCGTGCATACCAGGCTGATACAACCGCGTCGGTGGAGGTCGATGACGTCTCGTCCGTCGTATCCTCAAGGGAGTGGATGCCACGGCCCGGGCTCAACGGGGGAGGGGAGGCGGCGGGGGGTAGCGTCCACGGCCCCGTGCGGAGCCGATAGGCATCCCTCGCGGCTTGATGCCACAGCCCCTCGTAGCGATCCAGCTGATGCACCACCGCATACCGGCGGCCGAGGCAATTCAGATGGCGGCCCAGCTTATCCCGCCGCACCTCCCCTCGATACCAGTGATGCATCGGCCCCGAGGCGTCGTCCAACATGGCGATGGGGTGGGGGAATCCCGCGAGCGGTAAGCCGGCCAGTTGCAGATACACGTGGATGCCTTGGTCAATGCCGATAATGCTGTGCACTTGGCTACCCGCGTGAAGCACCGCGTCGGCGAAGGCGGCCAAGTAGTCGTACACCGCCGTACTCGTACCGCCGTAGATGCCGCTGCACAGCACTGGGAGTGGCCGGCCGTGAAGCGTCATTTTGCTGAAAAAGTCCGTCGCGGCGGGGCTGCCTGTGTACGACGTCACCCACATGTTGTTGTGCGCCTGCCCCTTGAAGAGGTGCACCTCGGCGACGGAGAAGAGGCCCGTGACGTTGACTTCTTCCAGCTGAGCGAATAAATTGTCATAGAAGATGCTATCCCGCACATCGATGTGCACAAGGTACCGATACTTCATGTGAAAGAGCTCCATCCACAATAGGAACACCGCGATGCGTTCCGTCCCAGTCATGCCGCGTGGTAGGCCCTCGAAGCGCTGGCTGGCGTAGACCACCCGAGTCCACTCATTCTCATTCAGCAGAAGGACCCGCCCCTTGTCTGGGCGCCGGTGGGGCGATAGGGCTTGGCGTAGGGCCCTCACCGTGGCCGGCTCGCACCACAGGATGAGCTGATCGCACCTCCTCGAATACCGCAGAAACGACTCGGCGATGGCGACCACATCGGGGGGCTTGAAATTCCTCGCGTAGCCAAAGACGGCGTCGAATTGGGCACACACGGCGGGGCGGCGGTGGCCCTCGCCGCCCTCCGGTGCTGAAGGCACGGCCTCCTCCTTGGCGCCCGGCTCCTCCGCAACGGTCTCCCCGTAGAGGTCGCGTCCTGCCATGGCGTCCATCATGTCGTCCGTCAGCGACGGGAACATCGTCGCCAACGCGTGCCGTCGCCGCTGGTGGCCCGCTCCACCACTTCCTCCGCCTGAGGACTGATGCTGCGAAGGCCAATCGAAATGAAACAGGTCGCTCTTACCACGGGACGCAGCGACCCCAGCGGCGTCGTCCTTCAACGAGTGGTTGCCGAAGGCAATGCGGTGATCGACCTTTCGCGGCCACCGGAAGGACGAACCTAGGGCTTGTCGAATCGACACGACGGTAAGTGGCGGCTGCAAGGCGCTCGAAGAGGGGGGCAGTTGCGCCAAGGGTACGCCCGATCCTCCGGCCGGCGGAGAAGGGGCCCAGAGTACGCTCCAGGGCGGGCAGCTGGCGGCCTCCGCCGTGCACCAACTGACTCCCGGGCATTGCTGCAGCTGATCGGCGAAAGGAAGGGCCGACTGGTGCGTCCCAGCATGCGGACCGATCAGCGCCCCCGCCGGTAACGGGCGCGGCGAATCGGCGCCGTGTGGTGATTCCCACCCGCCGGCGGCTGCTGGCGCCATGGTGATGCGTAGACGATCGGCGAACGTCGCCTGGAGCCACTGTTGCAACGAGGCGGCGTCGGTAGCCCTCTGTTGCGTCGCCGATTCGCTGCAGGCGATCCCGTCGGTGTCGCGACGACTCAACGCCGATCCGCCCCCACCTACCGCTGACGTCCCATCGGAGAGGTGCAGCATGGGGTCCTCGACTGGGCAGCGAACAGCGAGCGGACGGTGGGGCACACTGAAACCCGTCGCGGTCATCACCACGGCGACCCGCCACAGCCCCGCGCCGCACGACAGGACGATCGCCACCACCGCCGCGACGCACGACAACCGGTGCCGGGAATGGCAGGAGGTGCGACCCAGGGGGGCCATGCCGCCTCCTGGCTCCGCAGGTCGGAGGTCACCCCCACTAACTAGCCTATTCTTCTTGATGCGACTAGGTGGTAGCGGTGACGACATTGTCGCGTGATGAATGCTGACAATTGTGAGTCGGTCCCACTTGGTGTGTCAGACTTTTGTGGTTGGCACCTGAGAGAAAAAAACGTTCTCTAGAGACCCCAGGAAGGGAGGTGGAAAAAAAGCGATCGGTGCACCGCCGCGCCGACGTATCGAATTAGTGAACTTGAGGCATCGGGAACGATCGGCCAAATTCGGCACATTTCGAGAAGTCCTGACCGTTGTGCGACTCGGTGCGGCCTCTCCAAGATGTCTGCGGCCACAATCCGTGGTGCTAGGAGTGCATCATGTGAGTAAACGACTACAAGTGTTCATCGTGATTTTGTCTTCGTCAGCACGTTGACGTACGATCGGAGGCTCTCCGCGCGTTTCAGAAAGGTTGGCGCAATCCCGAAATCTACGCCGGTTCGATACGGCCAGAGGGCCGTCTTTCGGCTATGAAGGGCGGCGACACCGTCGCGCAGTTCCTCGAACAGCTTGCCTCCCGCAACTACTCTCGAAACGGACTGATAAATCCTCAGTGGTCACGTACCCCCCGGGCAGCACCAACTCACGCAAACTTGTGCAGTTGGCGAGGAACCCGCGGCCCACGCGGTCGAGGTGGCCAAGGGGGGTCAGGTCCAACGCCGTCAACCCCGTGCAGCCGTTGAGGAAACTGTCGCCCACGCTGGTGAGACAGGCGAGGGGCGTCAAAGTCAACTCCGTCAACCTTGTGCAGTACGCGAGGAACCCGTGGCCGACGCTGGATAGGTGGGTGAACGGGGTCAAATCCAACACTGTCAGCCGCGTGCAACCGCGGAGGAAGCTGTCGCCGACGCTTGTCAGGCGGGCAGGGAGCGTCAGATGCAATTCCGTCAACCCCGTGCATTGGGCCAGGAACCCGTCGCCCACGCTGGTCAGGTGCGCGAGTGGGCGTAGGTCCAACACTGTCAACCCCGAGCAGCCGCGGAGGAACTCGTCGCCCACGCAGGATAAATGACTGAGGGAAGTCAAATTCAACGCCGTCAACCTCGAGCATTCAGCTAGGAACCCGTCGCCCACGGTGGTCAGGCGGGCAAGCGAAGTCAGATCCAACACCGTCAACCCTGAGCAACCGCGGAGAAACATGTCGGCCACGCTGCGAAGGTTTACGAGGGGGGTCAGAACCAACTTTGTCAACCCGGTGCACAGGGAAAGGAAACCGCCACCCACGCTGGTCACGAGCGCGAGGGGGGCTAGATCCAACTCCGTCAACCCCGTGCAGCCGTACAGGAAGCCGTCGTCCAAGCTGGCCATTTGGGCGAGGGGTGTCAGATCCAACACCGTCAAGTTCGAGCAGCCACGAAGGAACCAAGAACCCAAGCTGGTCAGGGGAGTCAGATGCAACTCCGCCAACCCCGTGCAGCCGCAGAGCAACTCGTGGCCCGCGCTGGCCAAGTCCTCCAGGGGGGTCAGATCCAACACCGTCAACCCGGTGCAACCGCGGAGGAACGCGCCGCCCACGCTGGTCAGGTGGGCGAGGGGGGTCAGATCCAACGCCGTCAATCCGGTGCAGCCGGCGAGGAAGCTCTGGCCCACGCTGGTCAGGTGGGCGAGGGGGGTCGGGTCCAACGCCGTCAACCCTGTGCAGCCGTCGAGGAACTCGTCGCCCACGAAGGTCAGGGGGGCAAGTTCCACCGCGAGGGGCCCGTCGCCAATGATGAGGTACACGCCAGGCGACAGTATCGAAGCGACGGTATTGGCATCGCGACTGCCAACATAGCGGAGGTCCGGTGAGTTTTGACCAAAGCCGTGTGGCAACGAATCAACACACTTGAGCAAGCCCGACACGTCGACGATGTGTGCGCCCCTGTCGCCTGCCTGTGTGAGGTAACTCAGCCAACCGTCGGGCATCTCAGCGCGGTCAATCCCGTGAGCAATCATTGACTGTTCGAAGGCGTCCCGCACGTCGCGCCACAGGCCGCCGTTAATGCATTGCTCCGCGGCCAGGAACAGCTCCTCCGATGTGACGTCGGTTGATTGCAACTTCGAACGGACCAACTGGATGTCGCCGGCGGCGGCCGCGGAACAGACGGTCACACGCGCGTCGTCGGTGAAAACACGAAGAACCTCGAGTATGCCGCGCTCGTTTGACCGGATAGCCGCTGTTTGCACGGCCGCCCAAAGCGCGTCACCGTACTTGGCGGCCGCTCTCTTCGTCATGTCGTTCGCATCGATGAGCCACTTGACGAAGGCCGCATCGCCCGTGCCGACTGCTTGGATCAACGCGTGTACCGTGACGATTTCAGACCACCGGTCGTCAACGTCGACAAAAATCCTCCTGCAGGCAGCCGCACGCCGCGAGGAAGCGAAGCGAATTGTCAGCATGTCCACAACTTTCGAGGCAGCTGCGTTGATGGCGTCGCGCGGTGTTATCCGCGCCTCCGTTCGATGGACGACATGTAAAACGGCAACTATCTGCCTGACGCACGCGGCGTACCCAGAACGCGCAAATGCTGGGAAGCGTCGCGGCACCCATCCTTCTGCGGCATCTTCCCTGTACAGGCCGAAAAAATCATCCACTTGGGCCGGTGGCGCAGTCATCGCGGCTTTCAAAAGTCGCCGCAGCTTTCTGACGAACGTGACGAGGATCGAAGCACTCGACGTCATCATGATTCTCGAACACGTCGCAGCCACGTCGTCCGCGAGTAGCGATAATGGTACATGCCACCTTGGCTCCAGCGTGACCATTCTGGGCAGCTTGCGGCGGGCCTCGAAGTGGCCTTTCAGACGACGGAACGCCATGTACTCGGCAAACAGCTTGCGAAGAAAGGTGTAGCGATTACGCACTTTCGTTGGCTCGGGAGCCAGCCAGCCGTTATGCGCGCCCGCTGTCAGCCAACTTGTCAAATTCAAGTTGAGGCTGCGTGCAACATCGATCGCCAAAGCTGAGGGTAGGAGAGCGGAAGCCTCGTCGTCCGTCAGATTGATCCATCCCGTCTCGTCCATTGACACCACCGCCCAGCCGACGGCTTCGGCAGCCTCGAAGGCGCGTTGCAGCTGTCTTGGGTGGTTGGAGTCGATGTGCGACGAAAGCATCGTCGCCGTGATTCGGTGCTGCGTGCCTAGATGTTTTCGGATATCGTGCCTCAACACTGCCTTAAGTACCGCTTCGAACATGGATGCGATGCTCACGGGGGGGGGACCATCACGGATCGCGGCGTGGTAGCATGCCAGCTCGCAAAACAATGGCACGGCCTCAAACTCTGTGCTCGCTAGCAAGTCCATGGTGCTGCGGCAGGTCGATTCACACTTGCTCTTTTCGGCGGCGCTGCTCGTCACCTGCGAAGCAAAGGCCGTGATATACTTCTCCACGTCGGACGGGGACCAGCGCCGCACCGCGAGACGCATGGCGTCCCAGCCCGAACTTTGCACGCGGTCAGATCGGTTGGGGCGCGCAGTAAAAACGACGATGTCGTTATCGGCCACTTTACGGGTGAGAATCGCCTGCACCGCTGGGTTCCAACTTGGGTTGGCCGACACTTCATCAAGCGCATCGAACAGCCACACGACTGGATCGGCACGATCTCTCGATAAGAGGTGAGAGAGCAACTTGCGAGACACGTCGTCGTTGAGTCGGCTCGCAGTCAGGTAGTCCGCCAACATTCGAACCGCACCATCCGCGGCGTGGCTGTACAGTTGGGACTGACTGCCCGCAGCCGTCACCGGTGGCATCTCGAGCACGGTCCGGAGGTCGGCGTGCACAATGAGGAAGCCGCACGCGTCGGAGTCATCCTGCGTCCTGGCGAGGTCCCGGAGCATCGTCGACTTGCCCCATCCTGCGTCCGCCTCGATGAGCACCAGTCGCTGGTTGTGGTCCGCCGCCATCCCGGGAACTTGCTTCGCCCTGATGTCCTTTCTCGTTGCGAAAGTCATTTCTCCCGGCTCACTTCGTCCGTTGGAGCTGGTTATAGCAGCATCAGCTATCCGAGGGACGACTTTCGCTTTGACTTCCTTTCCCGCCGCGACGTTAGGTGCTCCCTCGCTACCATTCCTCACCGGAGCGACGTGCAGCAGCACGAAGACGTCATGAAAGTTGAGCGGTTCCACTTTGTCATCCGATGGTACGCTCAGGTCCATGTACCGGAACGTCGTCGACTGGTAGGCTAGCGCCAACTGCTGCCGCGCTGCCTTCACATCGAAACCATTAGCCCCCGTGCCGCTGCGTGCACCTGTCGACACCGCCGCGCGCGGGAGGTGTGGGCTTAGTGCTGTTTCGTCATTCAGCCCTCCAGAGAACGAGTCAAAGTCGAAATCGGGAAATTCACAGCTGCGGCCCAGATGTCGGAGGACCGTAACCACGGTGGGCCGATCGGCGGGCTGTTTTTGCAATAATGCCGTTGTCAGGCGGCTGATCCTAGTCAGCCACTCTTCGTCGAACATCTTCTGCCGGTGTAATGTGGTGGCACATAATAGAGGCAAAAAGGGGCTCACATGGCCCGGCGGGAACGGCAGTCGCAGAGCGATCAGCTCGTAGAGGATGCAGCCTACAGACCACATGTCCGAGGCAGCGGTGCACGTGGGTTGGACCTGCAACCGCTCAGGGGCAGCGTACCCTGGCGTGTGCATTCCTGTGTCGACGTGATGCGACCCCGCAATCAGCTTCACCAAGTCGAGATCGATGACGGTGACATGCCCATCGGACCCCACTATGATGTTGTCCGGTTTGATATCGCGGTGCACGAGCTTGCACATCACATGCAGGTGCTCCACGGCCGCTAGCAGCTGAGTCATGATGCTCAGTACGTCACGCTGGCCTCCACGCGGCAATGACACCGCGGCCGCCCCATCCACGTCGGCTGACGGAGAGCTCCGTTGCTTCCAGTCCTCGATCACGTCGCTAAGGGTCTTCCCCTGGCAATAATCCATGACGACCCAGTGCTCGCCCGGCACGTACTCATGGCGGCTGTGATAAAGCACGATGTTGGGGTGCCGGACCGTTTCGTAGGCGACATTAAACTCGCGCCTGGAAACGATGTGCTTGAACACGAGGCGATCGGAGCGCGTTGACAACCCAGTAGACGCCTCTCTTTTGGCGGCAGTCCAAATAGCGCTTCTCAAGCGGCCATCGCAATCTCTCTTGGAGTTGATGCACGTCGGTTCCACGTCGCTTCTGGCGCCGCTGTCCGCCACCACTCCTCGAGGCGGCGGAGTAGCACGAATGGCCATACCTCTGCTCTAAGGTGGGATCAGGGATGGATGCGTCGCTCACCACTTGCCGGTCGTGTGGTCAATTAGTGCGCACTTGACGCAACAGTGGTGCTTTGCAATTCTGTGTATCGCCTACGTGGGTCTTTACGCGCGTGGTGCGGTTGCTGGACACACTTTCCGTACGGTAAACTATTGAGCGCCTTTGGGGTCTGTGTCTCCTGCCCAGCCAGTGATGGACGGTTCACGTCCCGCCAGCCGCGGCAGCGCTACCGCGGCCGCCATCACTCGCGGACGAAGGCGCTTCGGGTGGCCGTAGGTCCTTCCGGCACATGGGGCACGTGTACTGCTCCTGTAGCCACGTCTGCAAACAGTGGCAGTGAAACGTGTGGCCGCACAACAGCCTCGCCAAGCGGTCATCTGGCGTGCACCTCTCCAAGCAAATGGTGCACGGGGTGTCGTGCAAGTCGACGGTGTACCGCACCGGCCGAAGCAGCTTCCGCATGATAGTAACCGGAAGGCCGCCTCGCTTTTCGATCCGCGCGTCGAGCTCCTGCAGCCGCTCGTATGTCCACTCGCGGTCGAATTCGGCGTCCGATATGAAGTCCCTGGCTGCTAGCGCGGTCGCGAAGCGCTGGAAGTCGTGTCGGAAGGCGGCCTCGTTCATCCGCTGGCGCTCTAGTCCGAAGGTCTCGAACTCATTGTCGGTGTCAAAGAAGTCTAAGTTGTAGGCGCCACCTGGCGCCCCGCGGATCGGACGCTCATCGGCTCGCGACATAGTGCCTTTTCCTTACGTAAGCCTGTCACCACCACCACTGCAACTGGTGCTGACGTGAAGTTTCGGTGCGCGCAAGAGCGCAAACTCGTCGTGGCAATTTCCGTCTCTGTGAGTGGGGTGCGGGAAGGGCAAGCCAAGGAACCGCCGTAGTTTGAAAACTTCGACACGTCCTCTTACCCACAACAAATCGTAATGATAATGTCCGGGCTGGTGAAGCAGTTGGTCACGGAAGGCGGTTAAGCGGTCTCCCCGAAGAGCGCCTTCATGTCGAGGAGCGTGCGCTGCCGGTAGTAGGCGCACATCGGCGAGCTCGTGTTCGTCGTCGACTTGCGGCTGTTGGCGAGCCACACCTTCATTTGCTGGAGATCGAATCCGGCCACCTGCGTGTCGCCGGTCTTGTCATTCGGTGAGTAGTACATGGCCATCCACTCCGCGTCGATGCGGCCATACTGCGCTTTGAGCATGTCCGCGGGGCACATGGTATTCGCGTCGTCGTTCTTCGACCAATAGACGATGCCAGGAAAGATCGGGTGCGTCGGCGCAGCCCTGTGCGTATCCCAGTGATACGGCTTGCTGTAGTTGTATCCGACCTCGAATCCAAGAATGTCGTTGCTAACTTGGTCACCAAAGCCCAAATGAATGTCAACTGAGTTGCCCGGGTACGTGGCGTTGACCATGTCGCGCGAGAGAATGTACTCGTTGACGGCCGTCAAGGTCGTTAGCTCCAACGACTGACGCAACATCTGCATCCACGGGAGTCCACCGGGAATTCCGAACAACATCCCGGGTGGTCCGCCCCAGGCTTTCTGCCCCACGGACATCGGGACGTCGTTCATCCCAGTGAGCACTCCGGTCATGGCGATCCATCCGAAGTTCGCCAGCTTCGGCTTCGTCTTGTAGTGGTAAATGACGACGCTGGCGAAGTCCGCGACGTAGGACGTTGGATCGAAATCAAGCGCGCGCAGCTGGTGAACGCCGCCACCCTTCGATGTGGTCGCGTTCTTGTGCGCGAGAAGAATGGTGCACGCGGCCTTGGACACTTGCGGAAACAGCGCGACGCGGCGAATCCGCTGAATCGAGCAGTTGGCGCCGTCGGCGATGCCCTGCCATTCGTCGAGGTACGCTTTCGGGATGTAAGGCGCGGTGATGTCGTACACAAAGTCAATGGCCACAGCCGCGCCGAATTTGACGACAATGTCGGCGAGCCACGTGGGCAACCAAGGGACGGACTTTTCCAACATCTCGACGAGCCACGGCTCGATCTTGTTGAACATATCGTTCATTTCTTCGGGAAACAGCTGTCCGAGCGCGAACCCCATCTCGTAAAGATCATCGGTGTCGGAATAAAGATGGACGACGTGGAACGTGTCGTCGCCGCTGCCGCCAAGGTAGCGCTTCCCGCTCTTCACGCTCTTCACAAACGTCGGCGGAGCGGTCCAGACGGGTATGGTGGCGGGACGGTTTGTGCAGTTGTACCCACCGTGACCACTCGCGTTGCCGGAGGAGCACGACCTGGGATCGGGGGGGAACTCGGCGGGCGCCGCGTCAACGTGGCAAGCCGTCACGGCGGCGGCGATGAGGGTCAAGACGGAGAGGCTGAGCATCACACAACGACGTTCGCTGCCTCACACAACGAGGGCCTCTCGTTCAAACAGTCCCCGTGACCGATCGAGAGGAAGATACCCCGCTCTGTTGACGCTTCACAACAATAAACCAAGCGATCTCGTCTCGAAGGATCGTCGGGCAGGGAGGAAGATCAACTCGGACGCGACAACCGCAGCACTAGCTTGCGTCTTGACTGCTGTCTTTCTCTCGCTCTCTCCCGGGGGGGAGAGAAAGATGAAAGTCGCAAACTCGAAAATTTGTGCCACTGTGAAGTGTGTGGGGCGTGTGTCGGCAAGGGGGGACACATCTTTGTTTCGCGATTTCCTCGCCCACATCTTTCAAAATCACCCCCTGATCAGGTGGATCGGACGCACGGCTCTGGTCCATCACCCCGAACGAAGATGGGCTGCAACCGACTGTAGGATATAAAGCCTGTGCCGCTTTTTGTGGAACACTGCCTTCAGAGCAGAAAAAACAGCCCCTTCCTGGAAAAATCA